>Ga0099364_10000354_pt1 | contig 76754 bp, 80 predicted proteins | sample TergutTh196P3_FD_73070 | JGI IMG/M metagenome (GOLD analysis project Ga0099364, IMG submission 73070) | Microcerotermes parvus P3 segment gut microbial communities from Pointe-Noire, Republic of the Congo - Th196 P3 | ecosystem: Host-associated > Arthropoda: Insects > Digestive system > Gut ...
GGGGGTCGGCCCCGGTGGGGGCACGAGAGGGGGGGGCTCTTCCCCAGAAAGGGGGACCCCCCCCCCCCCGCAGGGTTTTGTCAACAGCCATAGTAAGCCCTCATTTCGTGCTCGTGCGTCGCAGATGCCACGCAAAGATAACATGTTATGTCACATAAGTTGCTGTCTCTAGTATACCCTCTGCGTGATGCCTGCGCAACAAAAAGCCACAAAATTGCCCCCCCCCCCCCAAGCGCTGACGCACATAAAAGGGCTGGTCAGCCATAATAAACGCGTCAGTCTCATGCGTCGCTACGGTATCGGTTACCGTATCAACATCGCGTCGCCGAAGCTCAAAAAGCGATACTCGTGCGCGAGGGCTTCGTCGTAGGCGCGCATAACTGTCTCACGTGACGCAAACGCGCTGACCATCATCATAAGCGTGGAGCGCGGTACGTGAAAGTTGGTAATGAGCGCATCGACGATGCCGAACTCGTAACCGGGCACGATAAAGAGACCGCTCGTACCGGCGTAGGACTTGAGAGGCAGCAGACGACCGGCCCGGTAGGCCGTCTCAAGGGCGCGCGTCGTCGTGGTGCCGACGGCGACTATGCGTCCACCGTGTGCGCGTGTCTCGTTCACGAACGAGGCCGTTTCTTCGCCGACGTAGATATACTCGGTATGGATGTGGTGCTCACACGGGTTATCGACGGTGACCGGACGAAAGGTGTCGAGCCCCACGTCGAGGCGCACCTTAGCAATACGCACACCTTTTGCCTCGATACGTGCGAGGAGTTCCGGCGTGAAGTGGAGGCCAGCCGTCGGTGCCGCTGCGCTGTGTTCATCGTCGGCGTAAACCGTCTGATAGAGTTCAGCATCGTCGAGCTCGTGCGTAATATAGGGCGGCAGCGGCACCTGCCCGATGGCACGAATGACCTCGTAGATACTGCGGTCTGACTCGGGAGTAAGCGCAAGTTCGATAACGCGTACACCTCCCGCGCGCACAGCGACGACCTCGCCCGTCATCACACAGGCGCCCCCACGTGCGCTATCAGACGAAGGGTCGACGAACTCGAGTCGTTGGCCGACCTGCGCCGAACGTCCCGGCTTCACGAGGCAGTTCCACCGACCCGAGCAGCCCGACCGACTCGACCGGCCCGGCTCTCCCTCATCTGCACATTCGTCGAGCAACAGGACCTCGACCTTACCGCCCGTCGGCTTGTGTGCCGTCAAGCGCGCCGGCAACACGCGCGTCTCATTGACGACGAGCAGGTCGCCCTCGTCAAGATAGTCGATGATGTCGCGAAAAACGCGATGCTCGATATCCCCGCTCTCACGGTCGAGCACGAGCAGTCGACAGCTATCGCGTATGCTCAGTGGTTCCTGTGCGATACGTTCGTCGGGCAGGTCGTAGTCGAAGTCGGCGGTCGCGCAGTCGTGCGCCGCATAGTCGCGCCCCGGCAGATAGCGGAATGCAGAGGCATGCGTGCAGATGCCGCGTGACACACTCAGGCGGAGCCCTGTGCAGTCGCGCAGGCCTCATACGTATTGGACATCAGCATGGCGCGTGTCATCGGGCCAACGCCACCGGGTACCGGCGTGATGGCGGAAGCGCGCGCCTCGACGGCTGCAAAATCGACGTCGCCGACGAGCGTTCCTGCCTCGGTACGGTTGATACCCACATCGATGACGACGGCGCCCTCTTTGACGTACGAGGCATCGACCATTGCCGGACGCCCTACGGCCGCCACGAGAATGTCGGCCTCACGACAGACCGCCGGAAGATCAGGTGTACGCGAATGACAGATAGTAACCGTCGCATTGCGTTCCAACAGCATGAGCGCCTGCGGCTTGCCGACGATGTTGGAGCGCCCGATAACAACGGCATGCGTACCGGCCACCTCAATGTCATACTCGTCGAGCAAGCGCATAACGCCCCACGGTGTACAGGCGCGCGGAGCCGGCTCGCCACGCAAGAGGCAGCCCATATTGTAGGGGTGAAAACCGTCGACATCCTTCTCAGGTGCGATGCGTGCGATAATCTGTTCTTCGTCGAGATGGTTCGGGAGCGGCATCTGCACGAGTATACCGTGCACCTTGTCATCTGCGTTCAGCATATCGATGAGCGCGTTCAGCTCGTCTTGTGTGGTCGTCTCGGACAGACGATGATCGAAACTCACGATGCCGACCTCGTCACAGTCGCGCTCTTTCATAGAGACGTAGCTGTGCGAGGCAGGATCCTCGCCCACGAGCACAACGGCGAGTCCCGGCCGAACACTCGTCTCCTGCGTGAACTGCGCTACCGCTTTGGCGACTTCGCCTCGTACGGTCTGCGCTGTCTTAGTGCCGTCGATTATCGTCGTCATCACGTCTCCCTTGATTGTTTGCCGGACGCACAACCACAGTATGACTGACGATACAGCCCTAGGTCACGCGCTCTGCGCTGAGCGTCATCAAAATGTTCGCTGAAGTCGCGCCCGGCATAGACGAGATCGTAGCGTGCGCAGATCTCACGCGCCACCTGTTCGATGACCCGGCGCTGCTGATAGGGGCTGACGGTGAGCGTCGTCGCAAAATGGGTAAAGCCGTGCACAGTGGCCCACTTCGCCACGCGCTCGAATCGCATGCGATAGCAGTGTTCGCATCGTTCGGGCGTCTCGAGGCGAGCCGTCGATACTCCGGCCTCGGCAAGTGTTGCAGTCCACGCTGCGTTCTCGTAGGGCAGCTCGACGTACGGCACCTCGACCAAACGTGCATACGTCACGAGCGCATCGTGGCGCCGTTCATATTCATCGTGTGGCTCGATATTCGGATTGTAGTACACCGCGGTGATCGCGTCGAAGTCTTCGCGTAGCAGGCGCAGCGGCTCAATCAAGCACGGCGCGCAGCAGGTATGTAAGGCGAGTGAGTCCATAGGCACAGTCTAACAAAAAAGAAGGGGCGCACTGGCCCCTTCTTTACTGGTCGTATATCGCGTAGGCGATTAACCTTCAACCCTGCGAACGTTACTCGCCTGATCCTTGCCGTTACGTCCTTGGGTGATCTCGAACTCGACCGCTTCGCCCTCATTGAGTGTTTTGAAGCCGTCAACCTGAATTTCCGAGAAGTGAACGAAGAGATCTTCCCCGCCGTCTTGCTCGATAAAGCCGTAGCCCTTGTCCGGATTGAACCACTTCACTTTACCCTCTGCCATGCAACCCTGCTTTCCGCCTCCTCTACGAAGAGGCTCACTCAACGACGCATCTTTGCGCCGCATAAACCATGGAGCTAATTTTTCAACTCCGCGTAAAGTATAACACTATTTTGCACAATGCAAGCCAAGATGAATATAAGCCGCTTCGGTAGCCTGGCGTCCGCGCGGTGTCCGCACGATAAGCCCTTGCTGCAACAGAAACGGTTCGTAGACGTCTTCGAGCGTGTCGGGCTCCTCGCCGCACGCATTCGCCAACGTCGTCAGCCCAACCGGTTTGCCGGCGAAGGTCTCACACAAAAGCGTTAGCAGCTTGACGTCCATCCAGTCGAGGCCGAGGTGGTCCACCTCGAAAAAGCCGAGCGCATCGGCAGCGATGTCCTCGGTAATCGTCGCATGACCGTTAACTTGTGCGTAGTCGCGCACACGCTTGAGGAGCCGATTTGCGAGGCGTGGCGTCCCGCGGCTTCGTCGCCCAATCTCGACGGCCGCGTCCTCTTCACACGCGATGTCAAGAATGGTGGCGCTTCGCCCTACGATCTCGGCGAGCTCCTCAGGCGCGTAGTAGTCAAGGCGCATGACCAAGCCAAAACGATCACGCAACGGTGAACTCAGAAGCCCGGTACGTGTCGTCGCACCGACCAGCGTAAAGCGCGGCAGTTCAAGTTGAATCGAGCGCGCTGCGGGACCTTGGCCGATGACGATATCGAGCTTGAACTCTTCGAGTGCCGGATACAAAATTTCTTCCACGACACGGTTGAGCCGGTGTATTTCGTCGATGAACAACACGTCGTTCGCTTCAAGGTTCGTCAGAATCGCCGCAAGATCACCGGAGCGCTCGATGGCCGGACCGCTCGTGACGCGCAGACGCGCGCCGAGCTCGTTAGCGACGACGGCGGCGAGCGTCGTCTTCCCTAAGCCGGGTGGCCCCGCAAAAAGCAGATGGTCGAGGGCATCGCCACGCTGCTTCGCCGCCGTAAGCAGCACCGAAAGATTGTCTTTAACGCGCGTCTGGCCGATGTATTCGGCGAGCGTCTGCGGACGCAACGTCGGCTCAAGCACCTCGTCTTCGCTGGCAAGGTCGGTCTCGACGAGGCGCGCACGCTCACCGTCCGAGCGCTCTTCGCCGGCGTAATCATCGTCGGGACGTGCGCCCACCGTCGCTTCAGCCTCCCAGCGCGCCGTCACGAGCGGGCACCCCCGAGATTGCGCAACGCCGCCGCGATAACGGTCGTCGTCTCGCCATCGGTATCGACCCCTTTGAGTGCGGCAGCTATCTCGACGGTGGTAAAGCCCATTGCCGCAAGCGCCGCGTGAACGTCGTCGTCACCGAGCACCGTGGCAACGCCTGCTCCCCCTTCGCCGTCTCCGACAAAACCGAGCTTGCCTTTGAGATCGATGATGATGCGCTGTGCTGTTTTTTTCCCGATACCGGAGACCTGTGCAAGCGCCGCGACGTCATCGGCCGAGATAATGCGCGCGAGCTGCGCGGCATCATAGAGCGAGAGAATAGCGAGTGCCATACGCGGCCCCACGCCGGAGACGTCAAGAAGCGCCACAAAGGCATCACGTGCGTCTGCATCGTGGAAGCCGTAGAGCGCGACCTCGTTCTCGCGCACCTGCATATGCGTGAGGATCCGCACCGTCTGTCCGACACCACCAAGGGCAGCAATCGGGACCTGCCCCATCGTTACCCGATAGCCAACACCGCCGACTTCGATAAGCACCGCATCGTCAGTAATAGCAGCAAGCTCTCCGCTCAGCGAGCCAATCATGCGCACGCCCTACGTTCAGCGCGTCCGATGCGCTCGCTCTTCGTACGCATATAGAGGTGCGTGAGCGCGACGGCGCAGGCGTCACTACAGTGATCGGGCGTCGGCACGTGGTCGAGACCGAGCGCCATCTGCACCATATAGCCGACCTGCTCCTTTGTGGCGTTTCCACCACCGACGATCGCTGACTTGATTGTAGCGGGTGGATACTCGGCGACCTCGCGCAGGTCGGCACAGGCAAGAATCGCCGCGCCGCGCGCCTGACCAAGCGCAAACGCGCTGCGTGCATTGGCGCCGAAATAGATGTCCTCGATAGCCGCTTCTTGGACGGCGTAGCGCTCGATAACCTCGCGCAGCGCATCGTGGATTGTCGCAAGACGCGTCGCGGTCGATTCGCGCGCCACGGTGTCGATACACCCATACGCGCGCGCCTGACACACGCTGCCGCATGCCTCTACGATAGCCCAACCGGTGTGCTTTAACCCCGGATCTATACCTAAGATGACCATTCGCACCTCGTTACAATAGAACGTTTGTTCTATTGTACCACAACGACAGGCTCGTCAAGAGGAAGTGGCTCGACGGTTACCTCGCTCCACATTCCGACGATTTGAAACCACGTCTTTCCGGGATTGAGTAACAGCAGCTGCCCCGCCTCGTCAACAAGGTGGAGTGAGCCATCCTCAAGCGTCGTCCATGTGCCATCGAAACGTACACCACTCTTAAAGACGCTCACCATACCACCCACGTCGAGGTTTTCAATGTTAGCCCACAGCACGACAACGTTATCGGCGTTTATCTGGCGATCCGTCACCGCATCGACATGTTCCACCTCTCGCTGCCAACGATAGTACGTATGGTCGATCTCATCCCATCGCCACTCGCTCGCCTGCGCCGGCCCAATCGGTGCCACGATACGCGTCACCGTCGGAGTCTCCTCAAACGATGCCTCATCGAACTCGAGAGCACGCAGCGTCCACGAAGTCTCGATGCTATATTCAGCGGCGGTCGTCGGCACATTCACCGGCTTCACAAACAGGTTGTGCGGTGCCCAGCGATCGCTGACGCGCTCCCAGATTCTCTCGTCGCGCTTCTCGTTGATGCGCTCAATCCCGGCCGTACTCAGCGCGTTTTCGACATGCATCGCTGCGCCGCTATACATCAGATACGAGTCCCACTGCCCAATAACCCAAATGTCGCTGAGGCGCGCCGAGCGTACCGGGCCGGCTTGATTGGGCAACGTCGACTGAAAGATAGCGTGAAAGCGTGAGATGCCACCCTCAGCTTCGATTTCATAGACAAGGTCGGCATCGATCAAACCCTCCTGAGGAAAGGCGTTGGGATCGTTGTCGATCTTGACCGAGATAGGACGACGGTTGATGATAAGACTGTCGGGAGCTTCGAGCCCGGTCAGCGGCCAAAAGTACTGAGGTGTCGGGGTCGTCTCTTCAGAAAGCTCACGAAAGTCAAGTGTGCGCGACGCGTGCTGACAGCCGGTAGCTGCCATAGCAGCAACGCCGAGCATCACGGCAAGCGCGACCGCTATCAGAATCGACCCCTGTCTGCGCATCGGTTGCATCGATTGCCCTCTCTTACTCGTCGTCGGCTTCGAGTTCGGCACGCACGTCATCGCTGAGCTCCATCGTGTGGTACACGGCCTGCACATCGTCGAGCTCTTCGAGTGCCTCGATGAGTCGCATAACCCTCTTTGCCGTCGATATCTCGACCGCCCATGGCGCCTTCGCCACAAAGTCATCGCCCTCGCGCTCAAACTGAAAGGCGACCGAGCCACTCGTGCCAAGGTTGCCTCCGTGCTTGCTGAAGGATGAGCGCACATCGGCAACGGTGCGATTGCGATTGTCGGTCAGCGCCTCGACGTAGAGCGCAACGCCGTCGGGCCCGTACCCCTCGTAGATGATTTCATCCCACACTTTGCCGTCGGCACCGGTACCGTGTGCCTTGGCAATCGCGGCATCTATCTTATCTTTTGGCAAACTCGATGCCTTCGCTTTTGCGATAGCCGTCGCAAGCGCTGCGTTGTTATCGGGATTCGCATCCCCACTCTTTGCCGCTACATAGATGTTGCGCGTCAACTTGCTGAAGAGTGCGCTACGTTTCTTGTCTTGGGCTGCCTTGCGATGTTTTGTCGTCGCCCATTTGGAGTGTCCGGCCATAAAGCTACCACCCACGCTCAGACATCAGTTCGTGTTCGGGAATCTCGTTGATATCGATGCCGACCATCGCCTCGCCCAGCCCTGCCGACACTTCGGCGAGCACGTCCGGCTCATCGTAGTGAGCGACCGCCTTGACGATTGCACGGGCGCGTTTGGTCGGATCCCCGCTCTTGAAGATACCGCTTCCCACGAAGACGCCATCACAGCCAAGCTGCATCATGAGCGCGGCATCGGCCGGCGTAGCGACACCACCTGCACTGAAGTTGGCAACGGGTAGTTTTTGGTTATCGCGAATCCACTCGATAAGCGCAAGCGGCACACGTTCGAAGTCGGCGATCATCTCAAGCTCATCGGCCTCTGCTTTCTGTAGCCACGCTATCTCGTCGGCCACGGCACGGACGTGTCTGACTGCCTCAACGATGTTGCCGGTACCGGGCTCCCCCTTCGTGCGTATCATCGCCGCGCCCTCATTGATGCGGCGCAGCGCTTCGCCGAGGTCACGACAGCCACATACAAATGGCACGTCAAACGCCCACTTGTCGATGTGGTGCTCTTCATCGGCGGGAGTCAGTACCTCTGATTCATCGACACACGCTACTCCCAGCGTTTGGATAATCTGTGCTTCAACAAAATGTCCGATGCGCACCTTCGCCATAACGGGAATCGTCACCGCATCGAGAATCTCACGAACCATCTGCGGATCGCTCATGCGCGAAACGCCGCCGTCAGCACGAATATCGGCCGGCACACGCTCAAGCGCCATAACGGCAACGGCTCCGGCATCTTGCGCAATCTTTGCTTGTTCAGCAGTCACGACGTCCATGATGACGCCGCCGGTAAGTTCGTCGAGAAAGCCCGTTTTCACCCGCAGGGACGACGTGTCGGAGGTATCGGCAGTGCTCATCGTTGCTCCTTTGCATTCATCGTTGTTTTTAGGCGTGTTCCAGTATACAACAGCACTGCGACGCCCGCGAAGATCATCGGAATCGACAACACCATGCCAAGCGTAAGCCAGCCGCCGACAAGATAACCAATCTGCGCATCGGGCTCACGAAAGAACTCGGCGAAGATGCGTGCTACTCCGTATAGGATAAGAAACATCCCGAACAAAAGACCGCGGCGCGGTGGCGGCGTACGCAGAGCAAGCACCAGCATCACGCCAAAGATGACCACACCTTCGAGAAAGGCCTGATAAAGCTGGGAAGGGTGGCGCGCAAGAGGGCCGGCCGCCACAAAGACGACACCCCAGGCGACATCGGTCGTTCTCCCCCATAGCTCGCCATTGATAAAGTTTGTTATACGCCCTATCCCAAGCGCGAGAGGCGCCCCGATACTGCCGAGGTCGAAGAGGAGCCACGGTGAGACGTTGACAAGTTTTGCCGCAATGAGCATGCCGATGACAAGTCCGATGAGGCTGCCATGAAACGACATTCCTCCGTCGGTGAGCGCAAATATCTTGAGCGGATTGGCCCAATAGTAGCCGCCGCCATAGAAGAGACAGTAACCGAGCCGTCCTCCCACAATCGTCGCTATGACAGCCGCGAGCATAATCGTGAGCATGTCGTCGAGGCTCAACTGCTGACCCCATCGCTTCGCAAAGTAGTATGCACACAGAGCGCAGAATGCGAAACCGAAGAGATATGCTAAGCCGTACCAGTGCACGGTAAGGGGGCCGAGCGAAAAGGCAACTGGATCGATGGCGGCGAACGCTTCAAGCATCGTGAGTTAGACGTCGTCAATCGTGTCGGCTGCGGCGGGGGCATCGTCGCGGATAACAACTGCTTTCTTCCCAAACTCAGACGCACGGTCCGAGGTACGTCGCGGTGCATTCGTCAAGAAGAAGCGGCACCACAGACATCCTTGTTTGAGTGCTTGGTTGCGATCGATCGTCGCGTCGAAAACGAGTTCGGGGTCGTTGGTAAACTCATAGGTAGGCCTATCACACGTCTCAAACGAACACTTCGCCGGACACATGTCGAATTCAGTCAATGCGTGCATACAGGCATCACGCATATCAGCTTCGCAGTTTCGTGTTCTCCAACAGGCGGCCATGATAGATTAGTGTAGCATGTTCGTCTATAAGTGGTAAGTCGCCTTATTGATAACGGGTTGTGGCACATAGCCCATCATCGTCTTGCCGAGCCGGCTGCTCACGACCGGGAACGCACGCAGGCGACGACCAATATCGCGCCTTAAATGCTCGACGTCGGCAACATAGGTGCCGAGAAGCGTCTCGGGGCGGTCCTGTGCGATGGCACGTCCGGCCGCACGACCGGTATCGAGCGCCCAGCTGATACCCTCGCCCGAAGTCGGCGACAGATAGCCACCGGCCTCACCGGCCAGCAGCACGCGTCCTTTACCGGGACAGATATCGTCGATTGAACGATGCTTGAGCGCGACCCACGCCTCACGTTTGAGCGACTCGCCCAGAGGAATGCGTTCACGCAGAATGTCGAGCGCGCGGTCCTGTAGCTTGTGCGCCTGTTTCGTACCCGGATAGTAGATGAGTCCGACGAGTACGCGTTCCGACTTTGGAATAATATAGCCGATGGCAAACTCAGGGATGCCCTCAAACCAAAAGCAGTCGAACGCTGGCGCGATCTCGCCTTCACGCACACAGAAATCCTGCAAGGTGACGTAGCGGTCAAACGCAGGAACGCCCAGCGCCTTGCGCACGGTAGAGCGCGTACCGTCGGCGCCAACAAGATAATCGCACGTGATCTCGATTGCTTCGCCACGACGGTCTGCCGTCACCTGGAGCTTACCATCACGCTCTTCGTGGGTGATATATCGAGTAGCATCCATGACCTGCACATTTCCGGGAAGTTGTTCAAGGAGCCACTCGTCGAACGGCGCACGATCGACGTTGAGAAAGGTAAGGTCGGTGTCGACAATCTTTTGTTTGTCCCAGTCGTTATAGCGGAAGTAGACCTCTGCCGGGTCGAGCAAAAGCTCGGTCGGGAACGGCGCAATGTCGTTGAGTATATCGAGCGCCAGCGGATGAATCATGCCGCCACAGCTCTTGTCGCGCGGAAGCGTAAAGGCGTCTATCATGAGAACGTCACCGGCAGGTGCGCCGTAGTAGGCCGCCGCAAAGCCGGCCGGCCCACTGCCCACCACGAGCGTCTTTACCGTCATCGTCGCCGTCATCGTCGCTATGGCACAATCCACGCGTATGTGGGCGTGCCTACGCGCATTTACTGTAGCCGCAGGCTCGACATACCGCACAGCCACTCTCGTGTTCGAGGGCACCGCCGCACTCCGGGCAGGCACCGTTAAGATTATCGAGCGAATCGGTGTGCTTCGTCACGCCGTTGGACACACTTCCCGTCGCAATGAACTCTACCGCATGCTCCATCGCAATGGCCACCGCATCGGCACATGAGAGCACCTTGCCGCCCCCATCGACCCACGCCGGGCTCGGACAGCGAATACCGCGAAGTTGCTTGATGAGTGACTCAGGGTCAACCCCGGCACGCAAGCCCGTCGATATCATGCGCGAAAGTGCCTCACACATCGAGGATGCGCAGCCACCGCTCTTACCCATCTGGCTGAAGACCTCACACATGCCGTACTCGTCCCAGTTCACCGTGATGTAGAGATTGCCGCAGCCGGTCGGCACCTTCTCGGTACGTCCCATCGTCACGGCACCGCGTGGGCGCGGCTCAAGCGTACCGGGCATCGCAGCGACCGACGTTGGCGTGGCGGCATCTACCACCTGCTTGCCCGCCGATTTACCGGTCGTGAGTACCTGCATATCCTTAGAGCCATCGCGGTAGATGGTCACACCCTTAACGCCCAGTTCATAGGCGAGATCGTAGACGAGACGCACGTCCTCGGGCGTGGCATCGCCCTCAAAGTTGACGGTCTTTGACACGGCGTTGTCGGTGTAGTCCTGAAACGCCGCCTGCATTTTGATGTGCCAGATTGGCTCGATGTCGTGCGCCGTTACAAAAACGTTCTGAATATCTTCGGGCACGTCCTCAATCCCATGAAGCGTTCCGGCATCGGCGATCATGCTCATGAGCTCAGGCGTGTAGAAGTCTCGATCTTTGGCCACGCTCTCGAAGAGAGGATTAACCTCGATGAGACGATCGTTATCCATAACGGTACGCACGTAGCTGATAGCAAAGAGCGGTTCGACACCGCTTGAACACGCCGCAATGATTGAGAGTGTGCCGGTCGGTGCAATCGTGGTGACGGTCGCGTTGCGAATCGGCTCGGCGTCTTTGGTGTCGTAGATCGAGCCTTCAAAATTAGGGAACGCACCGCGTGTTTTAGCGAGCTCGCGCGAGGCCGCCTTCGCCTCGTCGTCGATAAACTTCATCACCTTTGCACCCAGCTCAACGGCTTCATCGCTGTTGTACGGGATACCGAGCATGATAAGCATATCGGCCCACGCCATCACGCCGAGGCCGACCTTACGATTAGCACGCGCCATCTTATCGATTTCGGGCAACGGATAATTGTTGACTTCGATGACGTCATCGAGGAAACGAATCGAGCGATGAACGACATGTTTGAGCTTATCCCACGCGACATCCATGCCTTCATCGGTCACTTCAAGCATGCGCGAGAGATTGATCGAGCCGAGGTTACACGCTTCGTACGGTAAAAGTGGCTGCTCACCACAGGGGTTCGTCGCCTCGAACTCGTCAACCTGAGGCGTCGGATTACCGGCGTTGATGCGGTCGAGAAAGAGAATGCCGGGGTCTCCGGTCGCCCACGCAAGATTAACGATGAGCTCGTAGACTTCGCGCGCATCGAGCTCGCCTTCGACCTCCTTGCTGCGTGGATTGTAGAGGTTATATGTCTCGCCGGCTTTGACCGCCTCCATAAACTCTTCGGTCAACGCAACAGAGATGTTGAAGTTGTCAAAACCGCCGTTTTCCTTACAGGTGATGAACTCCATAATACTGGGGTGATCGACACGCAGCACGCCCATGTTTGCGCCACGACGCGTCCCTCCCTGTTTGACGGCCTCGGTCGCCTGATTGAACACGCTCATGAACGTAATGGGACCGCTTGAGACACCCTGTGTCGAGCGCACGGTATCACCGGCGGGACGGAGCCGACTGAACGAAAACCCGGTGCCCCCGCCCGACTTATGAATAAGCGCAGTGTTGCGCACGGCCTCGAATATCTCTTCCATACTGTCGCCGACCGGCAACACGAAACACGCGCTAAGCTGTTGGAGCTCACGCCCGGCATTCATAAGCGTAGGAGAGTTCGGCAGGAACTCAAGATCGGCCATAAGCGCAAAGAAGTCTTGGGCGACCGCCGCGATTTCGTCATCGCTTGCACCCCACACTTTCTCGGCATTCGCAATGTTTTCGGCCACACGAATGAACATGTCGCTCGGCTTTTCTGTGGGGTTGCCGTCATCGTCTTTCTTGAGGTAACGACGCTCCAAAACGGTAACCGCGTTCGGGGCAAGCCGCTCGTTAATACTCGTGTCGTACGTCCGTGTCATGATATTCCCTTCAGCCCTTTTTTGATAAAACTCGGTGTAGCGTGTGGTAGTTTGGCGTAGTCGAGCGCGTTTAGACGCAACGAGTGCGAAACCACAATATGTTGAGTTATGCGAGTGTACGCTACCACAAGATGTTGTGGAACAGGATGAGGGCCGTCGTAACCTAATGGACACTCTTCTGCCGTGTGGCTGTAGGAATGTGTCACTGGCGCGTCGAGGAGAGTTGTCGGGCAGGTGACGGGAAAAGCCTCGTGAGTGGCAAGCGAAAGAACCCCGCGAAGTTGCGGGGCTCTTGGTGTGGGCGGCGTGTCATGTTAGCGCCGAACTAGAGAGGCTGCAGTCACAATTGAATGTCACCGACGCACCCAGAGGGCCGGACGAAGGCCGACGTCTGTCTGAGTAACGGAATTGCCAGCCGGGTTGCCCCACACGCCGGTAGCACTGAGCTGACCCCACGAGCAGCGTATATCACCACTGCTGAGCACGTAGCCCGAATAGCCGCTCGTCTGACCCCGCGAGCGCATATGCCAAAAACGCGTAGTAGTCGATTCGGCGGTCTGATGATTGCCCCCGGCAGCTACCCCATAAGCGCGTGGGGCAAGCTGGGCATCCGAGGTGATATTGGCTGTGCCCGTATTCGGGAAATAGCGCAATATCTCGGTACCGGAGAGCGAGAACGCTACGATACCTGTACCGGCGGTCGTGCTGGTGGTAGTAGTGCCGGCAAATACACCTGAAGGTCGTGACTGAGCCTGGGGGAAGCTCGTAAAGTTTACATTGGCCGGACTCAAAGCATTAAGAGGATTGACATCGGTCTCAATGCCGAAGTTACGCGTGGTAACCACACCGGTAATGATGCCGTCTTCGTTACCAAAGTTTGCTTGGACGGCAAAGGCGTTTAGATCGGGATAAAACATCGGTGTCATGTTATTCCACCACGTATCCATACCCTGTTGCATATTGGACACGTTGGTCGGTGCGCTGCCCGTACCCGTGTTTGCGAGCCAGAAATTGGCATTAGTCGTAGTAGCATTAAACCGCGGGCCGGTATCGGTTCCCGTAAAAGCAAGGTGAGGATCGGTGCGATAGATATGTTGCGTAACGATAAGGTCATAGGGCCCGTCTGAGGCGATGCGCCAGAAGGGAACGCCATCGATAAGAATACGTCGCGGAGAACCTATGGTAATGGGAGTCCCACCAATACCGGGAATCGTAACGGTAATCATATCGGACGCCGCGGTATGGTCGGTGCCTTCGACTGGTGCGCCGCCAGAGTTAGACACGAGGACCTGAAACTCAAAGGCGTTCGGGCGCGCAGTATTAACAGTATATTCAGTCTCATTGTTAGTCCCTGAAGCCGGACTCCACACGCCATTGATGCGTTGTTCCCATCGATAGGTCAAGTTGGGGTCGTCACCGGCATCTACCTTGAGAGTAACCAGTGTGTTGTAGGGTATCGTTATCGAGCGAACATCGTTGTCATTAATGGTCATGCCGAAGATTATCGGCGTGGGGTCCCAATTAATCGCATCGAGTATCTCTTTACCCTCGATGCTCGCCGCACGCAACGGCACACCATCGGTGCCAAAGGACGGCATGCCACCATCGCGCATCCTACTAAAATCATCGCGTGAGACGACTTCCATCTGAAGATCGATAGCGTAGTAGAAAGCTCCTTGCACGGGGTCAAAACCGGGCTGCGCCGAGATAGTCGTCAGCAGCGGCAAACTCGTGTTGTTTGTATCACCGGGACGAATGACACTCGTATAGTAAAAGAACCCGTCATCGGCCAAGACCCACTTGTTAGAACGCTGCGAAACAGGAGCTGCTGTCCACTGGGCATACGTCATTGCATGAGGCTGAGTCCAGTCCCAGTATTCGGCAAAAGGCATGCCGTCTGCGTCGTGTCCTCTGAGAGGGGCAGCTTGAGCAAGGCTTGTGAGGTTGGTGAGGCCGCGTATCGACCACATGTCATCGGTCACCGCAAACCAGGCCGTCTGGGTATCGATTGCACTCCCAAAGGGTGCCTCAAGCGTGGCCGTCATCGTAGCTTCAGCGCTCGGAATAAGCGGCGCGAAGGTTGTAATATCGGAGATGATGTTGCGTCCATCTGCCCACTCGGTACCATAGATGAACTGCATAAACTCGGCGGCCGAAATGCGCGCAATAAACGGTGTGATGCCAAGATTGTCGACACGTACAAGCTTGTCCCAAGTCCGCTCATCTTTGCGCGCAAACTCGTCGATAAGTACCGCTGCGGGAACAGTGTTGTTGGCAAACTGATTGAGACCGCGCTGAATTGCTCCCCACGCAAAAGTACCGAGCAAAAGAAGAAGCATCACAATGATTGCTGCAATGAGAGTGTTTTGACGTTTGCGACTTTTGGGGGCGGTGCTTTCTGAGTCGTCAGTGCTGACCACCACGACAGTGGACGGATTGCTTGCGGTTTCGACTCCAGCTTCTTCGACGGCCTCCTTTACCGCTTCTTTGACGATTTCTTTAAGCGCAGGAGCATCGGAAGGGTTTAGTTCAGAAAGTGGGGACCCCCCCCCCCCGTGTGGTTTTCTCAGTTGTGCTCATATTGCCCTCATTTCATGCAAAAAACGCATGTGTCGTTATGTTGACTACCGTTTTCAGTCTACCAAATTATGCTACCTTGACACAAGCACATTTCCTGCTTTCATTCTGTCGATTCCAACGCACTTTCTTCAACATAGGCAAACGCTACGCTTGCAGAATTTTATGGATACATTGCTCAGGCGATTCTTTCCTCGCGCAGAGCATCGTAATCAAGTTGAGTAGGCAAAATACCGGTGAGTCGTTGTGCTGCTTCGCGTTCGAGCACGAGGTTGGTGCTGGCGATAGCGACCTCAACCATATCGATCGTGGGCTCGGCGGTGGTAAGACGTTGCATCTGTACGCCCGGCCACAGCATCACCTTCACGAGAGGGTTATCGGGACGTTTCCCCGCCCACTTGACCGTTACCTCGTAAGCAAGGCCCGCAACGAGCGGCAACAAGAGGATGCGTGAAGCCATGACGATGAGCGTCACCAGTACCGCATTCTCGATGCCAAGACTCATAACGGCTGCGCGTATCGGCACGAACGTGAATACGACGATAGAGATAACCGCCACCATCAAAAGAAATGACGTGCCGCATCGTACGTGCAGTCGCGGATAGTTCATGCAGTTTTCCGGGGTCAGCTCCGCGCCGTGTTCGACGGCACTGATAACCTTGTGCTCGGCACCGTGGTAGGCAAAGATACGCTTCATGTCGGGCATGAACCCGATGAGCCACACATACAAAAAGAACGCCACGAGACTCATAGCGCCATAGACGACGTTCCAGAGGAGTTGGCCGCGCGTGATGGGGCCGACGACGAGGTTGGTGAGCAGCGTCGGTGCGACGACGAAGATACCGATAGCAAGCGCAAAGCCCGCAACGAGCGCAAACGCGGTCTCGCCGCGCCCCAGAGTCGGCTCTCCCCCACCGGTACTGCCGACGCCGGTGTCGATGCTCTCGTCGGCCTCATCGGTGCCGTCGCCTCCGCCTTCCATGCTGGCCATCTCGGCGCTAATCGTGAGTGCCTTGGTACCCAGCTTGAGCGAATCGACGAGAGCAACACAGCCGCGGACAACGGGCCACTTCATCCATGTCGGTCGGTCTTCGGCAGGCGTAAGATCGTGCTCCTGTGAATGGATAGTGCCCTGTATGTCACGTGCCGATACGGCCCAGCTGTATTTTCCGCGCATCATGACGCCTTCGATGACCGCTTGGCCCCCCAGATGGGTACAGGTTGGCTCCGCGTGCTCGTTATTCACGAGTAATCCGCTCGAACGGCTCACCACAAGCCATCTTGCCTTCAGGACAGGGGCCACGGCGACAGCTTGCACCGGCGTCCATGAAGATATACGGCGCCGTCGAATCGACGAGCTCGAGCATGCGATCGCTCACCTCACGAATCTCCCATTGTGCGCGACGGCAGCTTCGTAGGCTGAAGAAGTGCAACAATTCGCGCATATTCATCGTCACGACGATTTTTGTCTCCATCGCATTGGGCAGAAGGTAGCGCGCGTCCTCGGCCGCCACACCTGCCTCGATAAGCGCGCGGTACGAACGAAACGCCTCGGCACATGCAGCGAGAAATGCCTCGTGCATCGCGGTATCTGCCTCGATGTGGGGCGGCACGATGAACGTCGGCTCCTCGCGGTAATCGACGTAGCGCTGCGACTGCTGGTTATAGCTAGCGATACGATGGCGCACGAGCTGGTGAGTCATCGCACGCGACACCCCGTCGATAGCGAAAGTGTAAACGGCATGTTCCAGCGCCGAGAGATGGCCACTCGTCATGATGATGCGTAAGATTCGACGTACCTCGTCGTCGCTCATCGTCTCCACAAGCTCTGCGGCACCGACCGGCGCATAGCAGACGCGCGCAGCGGCTGCGATGGCACGCTCGGGGTATGGGGTACTGTTCAATAGCCGGACATCCATGTACAATGCTCCTATTCGCAGGTGTCTTATTCTAACATGCGCCTGCACCGCTGGCAGAGTATTGATACGGTTTATTGATGTGCTTCGGCAGAAGGGCTGTCTTACATGCCACATTCCCGATACCTCTTCATCGTCAACCCCGTCGCAGCGAGCGGGGCGGCGGCGACACGCTTTGAGGCCCTCGCATCACAACGTGCCACGCTTGACCACGATGTCGCCTTTACTGAGGCTCCCGGCCACGCTACCGAGATTGCGGCCCACGCACACGGCTACGATGTTGTCGTCGCGTTTGGAGGTGACGGCACGACGGCCGAAATCGTCAACGGGCTTATGCAGATTGCCGATGAAGAGAGGCCGGTGCTTGCTCTGCTCCCCTGTGGGTCAGGCAACGATAGTTGTCGTATGGCGGGAGTGCCCCTTACTATCGATGCAGCCTTTGAGGTGCTACGGACGGGTACCCCACGCAGTTTCGATCTCGGACTCTGTAACGATACCTACTTCGTCAATAGTTTCTCGACCGGCGTCGATGCGCAGGTCGTCACACGGACTCACGAACTCAAAGAAGCGACCGGACACACCGGGTTTGCGCTGTACGGACGCGCGCTCATCGATGTGATCCTGCGCAACATGAAGGCCACGATCATCGAGGTGACGCGCAAAGGAAGCGATGACCGTAGTGATGTCGATGGGGCCGCCACCCGCCACGATGTTTTACTGTGTACGGTCACCAACGGTCAGACGTACGGCTCTGGCTTTCGTATCAACCCCAGCGCGCGTCCCGACGATGGGACGCTCACGATGTCCCACATTGCCTGGATTCCACGCTGGCGTGTGCTCTCGCTTCTTCCGGCACTCATGCGCGCGACACATCCACGGGTTAAGCACTATCGGGTAGACGAAGTCATCGCCTGCACCGTCACAAACGTAACCGATGAGCCACTCGTTGCCCAGTGCGACGGCGAGATAGTAAGAGAGCGCACCTTTGCGATTTCGGTGCGCCCTCAAGCGTTGCGTATTCTGGTGTAGGCTACTCGGCAGGAGTATCGTCGGCCGGCTCGGGCTCTTCAGCGGGAGCCTCTTCGGCCGGGGCGGTCGCGGCGAACTCGGCTGCGCGACGTTCCTTCTCTTCGGCCCGTGCCTCACGCTCGGCGCGCTTAGCAGCCTCAATCTCCTCGGCCTTCTTGCGCAGTTCATCGCGCTTGGCCTCTTCCTTCTTGAGCGCCTCGGCAGCAGCCGCGCCGAACTTGTCGGCAAAACGCTGGACGCGCCCGCCGGTGTCGATCAGCTTCTGAGTGCCGGTAAAGAACGGATGGCATTTATCGCACAGCTCGATGTGGAGCGTGCCGCCTTTCGTCGACTGCGAATCAAACTTGTTGCCGCAGCTGCATTCGTATTCGGTCGGCGCGTACGCCGGGTGTATCTCTGGTTTCATCGTATCTCCTTATGCCTTGATTTCTGACCAAGGCGTAACAGCCCTTAAGTATACTACATCTTTCCGAGGTCGCCGCCGTTTTGCGCGAGTTTTTTCGCCATCTTGCGCAGGAGTTCCTTGTTGTCCTCGGTCTGGCGGAACCCGGCGAGCAGCTGTTGCATTGCGCGGTCGGGGTCGAGCGGGTTAAGAATGTCGCGCACGCCATAGATGAAGTTCTCCCACTCGGGCTCGAGCAATAGATCTTCTCGACGCGTACCCGAAGCAATAATGTCGATAGCCGGGAAGATACGGCGATCGGCGAGCGCGCGGTCGAGGCGCAGCTCCATGTTACCAGTTCCCTTAAACTCTTCGAAGATGACCTCATCCATCTTAGAGCCGGTATCGATGAGCGCGGTCGCCAGAATCGTAAGCGAGCCGCCATGCTCGATATTGCGCGCTGCACCAAAAAACCTCTTCGGCGGATAGAGCGCCGTTGAATCGACACCACCGGACAAGATACGACCCGAGGCCGGCGAAGCAAGGTTGTAGGCGCGTGCAAGACGCGTAATAGAATCGAGCAAAATGACCACATCCTGGCCCAGTTCAACGAGGCGTTTTGCGCGCTCGATGACGAGCTCGGCGGCGGCGATGTGATTCTCGCTCGGCATATCGAATGTCGAACTGATGACCTCGCCGCGAATCGAGCGCTCCATATCGGTGACCTCTTCGGGGCGCTCATCGACGAGCAAGCACATGAGGTGTACGTCAGGATTGTTCGCCGCAATCGAGGCCGCAATGTCTTTAAGTATTATCGTCTTGCCGGCCTTCGGAGGCGAGACGATGAGGCCGCGCTGCCCCTTGCCAACGGGCGCAACGAGATCGATGGTGCGCGCAGTGAAGTACTCTTTGCCGTGCTCCATCATCAGACGTCCGGCGCCCTGGCCCGTTGGCGACCAGTCGGCCTCAGGGAAAACAGGTGTCAGATCAGCGAACTTTGCGCGTCCGCGTGCTTCTTCGGGCGACATACCGTTGACGCTCTCGATTTCGACGAGCGCACCAAACTTCTCGTTTGAGCGTGCTGCACGCATCTTACCAGCGATTGCATCGCCACGACGCAGACCATTTTTACGTATCATTGCCGTGCCGATATACGCATCGCCTGTGCTGGCAAGGTATCCTTTTGTGCGGAGGAAGCCGTAGCCCTCTTTCATCGTTTCGAGAATGCCGCTGACTTCAAGAAGCTCGGCTGGCTCGTAATCGTGTTTCTGTTTGTGCTGGTCGCGTTTGTGTCGATTATCGCGCTTATCGCGCGTATTGCGGTCGGTGCGATGATCGCGGCCCTCACGTCCTTCGCGTGCAGACTTCTTGTCGCTGCCGCCCGCATCGCCGGATCCACCGATGTAGTACTGCTTCTCTGTCGTGACCTGTGCTTCGCTTGCGGCAATAAGCGCATCGACGAGCTCGGCCTTCTTAAGTTTGGTGTCAACGCCGAACTCTTCGGCCATCGTACGCAGCTCAGCAACTTTCAGTTTCGTTATGTCTTCGCGCTTAAGTGCCGGCTTGCGTGGCTCTTCACGATAGCGCTGGGGCGCACCGGGGACGCTGCGGCGGGGACGTTTGCGCGGGCTCATGCGTTAACCACTTTCTCCCAGTCGGCTGCAAATGACTCAAGTCCGCGATCGGTTAGCGGGTGTTTGATGAGGTTTTTGAGTACGGAATACGGTACCGTCGCAATGTCGGCACCCATAAGCGCGGACTGCGTGACATGGTGCGCACTGCGAATCGATGCGGCGATGACCTCGACCTTGTGGCCAAAATCATAGTTAGTGATAGCGAGCACGACATCGGCAAGCTGCGCGAGACCGTCCTCGCTAATGTCGTCAAAACGCCCGACGAACGGTGAGATGTAGCGTGCACCGGCACGAGCGGCCATAATAGCCTGCGGAACGCTAAAACAGAGCGTGAGGTTTGTGTCAATGCCATCTGCCGCCAGCGCTTTTGTTGCCGCAAGACCTTCGATTGTCGTCGGCACTTTAACGACAACGTTAGGGGCAATCGCACTTAGCCGCTTGCCTTCTTCGATGATGTCAGCACGCATCTCGCCGACCGCCTCGGCCGAGACCGGCCCGTCGACGAGCTTACAGATACGCCCGATGTGTGTCTCGAAATCGGCGAGCTTGCCACCGATACGCGCATAGAGCGTCGGGTTTGTCGTCACACCGGCGACGACGCCCCAGCTCGCTGCTTCCTCGACCTCGGCTAAATCAGCCGTATCCAAGAAAAACTTCATGGCTCGTAAACCTCTCTCTATATCTGACGTGTCGAGCTTTTGCTTGCGACACGTATCCTACCAACGCTTAAATGTGGGATTATCAAGAAGGGTGCCCGCGAATGCGAACACCCCTACTATACTAGAGGACGAGCACAAGTGCAAATGCTCGTACTGCACCGCTGCACGCACGCACAAACTCTAATAGTCAATCTCGTAAAAAACTTGGTTTATCATACTTTCAAAAACACCAAGCGAAAAAACACCGCAGAGCAGAAGAATGAGCAATAGTATCACGACTGCACTGATAATGAGCATGGCCTTTGCCCAGTTCTGCAATGACAGATTCACCTTACCGCCAAAGGCAATAAAAGCAAGCGCTGCCATATACAAGATAAAACCGATGAGCGGAATGAGGTTCAAGAGACCGAGCGCCCATACCCCCACCCATGTGCCAATCGACACCGGCTCGTGCATGAGGTTTGCCGCTACACCCTTATCTGCAGCGACCTCAACGCTCGCTTTACCCGCAATATCTGTTTCGTCGGTCATAGCGCTTCCTTTCGTTCGGATTAACGTACGCCCCACTATATCATGTTACTGCGCGTCATACGAAGTGGTTCAGGTAAACCGTTACGCTTGGCTTGAAGTGGCTGCGCAGCCCGCGCTCGATATACTTACTTACATCGAGCGCGAGACGCAAGTCGCTTCGTTTGGGCGGACGACGTGTCATGTGAGTGCCTTATCCAAAAAGACTGCGGCCTCCAAGTTGGATGTCACCGCCTCACCCAGAGGGCGGGGCGGATGCCGCGGCTCGTAAGGGTAACTGTGCCACCAGACGGTGAGGCCCACTCACCGCCGCCGAGCAGGTTGCCCCAAGAACCAGTCGCACGGCCACCAGCATCCACGATGCCCGCACGAACGGATGTGTTACCACGCGAGCGTATCCACCAATCACGAGCTGTTCCCGGCGAGCCTGAATCGGCCGAATCATGCCCAATACGGCCCAGCTGCGTCGCACTCGTAGCACGCGCTGCCATACCGGACGTTCTCGCATCGTTGACGCCATCGGGAAAAAAGTTGACGACCTCAAGACCTGAGAGCGGAAATGCGATGATGCCGCCGGCATTGGCCGGGTTGGTGTCGGCCGCTGCGTTGTTTACGAGTGTTGTACTTGGACGCGATGCCGGACGGTCTCCATACGTTGCAAAGGTCGTATTTGCAAGCGTCCCGGTCACGATCGTACCGTCGGCATGCTCAATGCCCAGTGTAGCGGTCGTGTTGCCGTTGCCCCAGGCACCGGTGAAGGCAGGAGCGACTACCACATCGCGTAGCTCGCCGTTTAAGGGGGCGTTGTGGTTAAACCATGCGTCCATGTTGGCCATCAGATTAGATTTCGTGTTGTTAGGGCGATCGATGAGCCAGAATGCGTTGGTGTCCGACGTCGTGTTAACCATGTTGCTGTTTAGCGTATAAGGGGTGTCATGATAGACGTTTTCAGTCACGATTAAGTCATAGGTATAGGTGCCATCATTGACACTGGCGATACGCCAAAACCATATGCCGTCAAACTGCATGTGTGCGTTAGCGGCTGTAGAGCCCAAGTGGCGTTGCGGGATGCCGCCCGTTGGTGCTTGGGGTCCCAGAGGTGAAGTGGGGCCGATAATCCTAATCTCACCCGAGATGCTTGTAAAGCCGTCACCTTCAACCGGTGCTGCACCGGAGTTTGAGACGAGTGCACGGTAGGTGAAGGTTCCAGGCACACTCGTGCTGGCATAATAAGTGGCATTCGCATGAGACCCTGGTGCGGTCTCCCATTCATCGATGGTGTTCTTGCGCTGCCACAGATACGTGAGAGGCTGTATGCCGGTTGTATTGGCTTCGACGCCGAGCGCTGGAGTAGCGCTACCTAAGGTAACGGTTTTCTCGTTGCCAACAAGAGAGGTGGACTCGCCATTAATAGTAAGGTCAATAATGGAAGGAGCCGTCCACGTCATTGAGTCCAGAATGGCCCTACCCTGCGTTGATGCCGCACGCAAAGGTACGCCGTCGGTGCCGCTGCTGGGTACGAGGCCGTCTTTCATGGCACTCACATCATCTTGGGTGACGACCTCCATCTGGATGTCGATGGCGTAGTAGAAAGCGTGCTTGAGCGGATCAAAACCTGAAGCGGCGCTCACGCCGGTCATCAAGGGAAGCGTATTAGTCTCTGGTCTGATGACGCTTGTGTAGTAGAAAAAGCCATCATCAGCAAGTACCCACTTGTTTGAGCGCTGTGAGAGAGGTAGTGCGGTCCACTCGGTGTAGGTCAGGTGATCTGAGTTCCACTCCCAGTACTCGCTGAACGGAGTGCCGTCAGCAGCATGTCCTCGGGCAGGAGAAGCTTGCGTGAGGCTTGCTGGGTCAGTCAGACCGCGAATTGACCACATGTCAGGCGTGACGTTAAACCACGCTGTTTGAGTATCAATAAGGGTGCCATCTGCTCCCCACGTGCCTGAATCGAGCGTGGGAGTTAAGGTAGTCTCTATAGCTGCCGGAATAGGGTCGGCAAAAGGAACGCCTTCTATGATGTTTCGCCCACGGCTCCAGTCTTCAGCTTCTATCCACTGCATAAACTCAGATGCTGAGATACGTGCTATGAAAGGTGAGTTGCCTGAGTTTTGTACCCATACTCTCTTTTGCCACTCAGTAGCATCAAGACGTCTGAATTCATCGTGCAGTACGGCTCTTGGTGTGTTTAGACTGGCAAACTGATTGATAGCACGCTGCATCGTACCCCACGCAAAGGCTCCTAAGAGTAGGAGGAGCAGGGCGATTATGATGGCTATGGTGGTGTTTTGACGCTTGCGACTGCGTGGTGCGTCGGTACCGGTAGCAGCGTCAATGGCAGAGGGCTCTACCTCAGAAAGTGGAGACCCCCCCCCCCCGCAGGGTGTGATTATCGCTCATGTGTGCCCTCATTTCATAGAAAAAACGTACGTGATTAGCTACTCTCTAGTGTAGCACCTGCTCGGCAAAACACAAAATTTTACGTAGTTATAGTTTAGCGAATTAACGTTATTCGGCGGTACTTGACTAGAATAAATCGCTATGTGTGCCGGTACGCGTAAGCGTAAGTGTCAAGATATCCTCCTCAATGCGGTACACGAGCAGCCAATCAGGTTGGATGTGGCACTCTCGGTGATGTGCGTAATTCCCTATAAGAGCATGGTCTCGATGGACGGCATCGAGAGGTTTTCCTTGCGCAAGCTGCGTGATAATCTCATCAAGGAGTTCAATATGAAGGCCACGTTTTACTGCACGTTTATATTCTTTGCGAAATCTGCCGGTTAGCTTTACTTGATATTTCATGCTTTTAAGTCTGCAAACATTTCGTCAAGATCAGTATACGCCTTAACATTCGGGTCATAAGTAATACGCTCGGCCTCTTCTATGGCTGCAAGCGTTACCGCATTTGGCTTATTGCGGGAAACCTCGAACGGGATACCTTGCGTACGCACAGCCTGTCGCAAAAATATGGTAATCGCGCTTGTCGTGTTAAGGCCTAAATCTGCAAACAAATTCTCAGCTTCTCTCTTGAGATCTGGATCCATACGAATGCTCATGTTAGTGCTTGCACCCATAGCACTCTCCTTTCCAGTATGGCATTATTGTATTGCATAGTAGATACATTGTCAATACATAGTTATTTTTTGTAGCTGGCGGTTTTCTGCCACCCGTACATATCTACGGGCAAGACTGAGTGGTGTCTGTAGCAGTTAACCGAGCGTAGCGAGAGCGAGGGCACAGGCAAACGCTACGCTTGGTTTCAAGTGACTGCGCAACCCGCGCTCAATGTACTTGCTTACATCGAGCGCAAGACGCAAGTCGCTTCGTTTGGGCGGACGACGTGTCATAGTGCGGCTCCGGCTGCTGGTTCAGCCATCGCTTGGATGTCAACGCCTCACCCAGAGAGCGGGGCGGAGGCCGTAAGAGGTAGTAGTAATCGAAGCGCCACCGGGAACGTACCACGTGCCATTGTCGAGCACGCCACCCCAGGAGCCGAACACATTGCCATCGGTGATCACGCGGCCCGCCGTATGGGCAGCCTCACCACGAGAGCGGGACCACCAAGCGCGCGCTGTCGTGGTGCCTGCGTGATTGGCTCCGGCTCCGCGGCCAATGCGGCCTAATGTGGAGTCAGTTGTGGTCGTTGCGACCCCACCGCCTCCCGTAGCAGTGTTCGGGAAATAGCGCAAGATTTCGGTACCGGAGAGTGCAAAGGTCACAATACCTTGACCAGCTGTGGTCGAGGTGGTGATAGCAGCTGCGGTGCGTACCGGATTCGAGGGACGCGACTGTGCCTGCGGGAAGGTCGTGAAGTTCACGTTTGCAATGCTTCCGGCGTTATTCGTGGTAAGTCCTGTTTCAACGCCAAAGTTGCGTGTATCGACTGCACCCGTAATGATGCCGGCACCCGTGCCAAAGTCAGCTTGGATGGCGTAGGCATTCAGGTCCGGATGGGTGGCAGGGGTCAGATTATTCCACCACGTGTCCATCGAGACTTGTAAGTTAGATACCGCACTCGGGGTCGACCCTGAGGCACTATTAGAAAGCCAGTAGTTGCCGTTGCCGCTTGCGTTAAACATAGGCCCGCCACTGCCGGTAAAGTTAACGGCTGGGTTGGTACCGTAGACGTATTGGGTCACGATTAGGTCATAGTAGCCATTTGAGGCAATGCGCCAAAACGGGATGCCGTCGATAACGATGCGCTGGGGCGAGCCTATCACGATAGGATCGCCACCGATGCCAGGAAGTAGCTCTACTTCTACGGTAATCGTATCTGATGCGGTGGTGTGTCCGTCTCCCTCGACCGGCGCGTTGCCTGAGTTTGATACCAGCACCCTAAACTCGTAGGTGCCTACTACGCTGGTATCTACCGTGTATTCGGTCTCGTCGTTAGTACCTGGTGCATCACTCCAGGGTGAGTTGGTGGTTTGCCACAGGTAGGTCAGATCAGGGTCGCTACCAGCGTCAACTTCGAGGGTGACTGGCGTACCTGGCGCCACAGTTATCTCAAGACCTTCGATACCGTTGATGCTCAAGCCTCCGATAATCGGTGCAGTCCAGTTAATGCTATCAAGAATGGCCTTACCCTGTGTGGATGCCGCACGGAGCGGTACGCCATCGGTGCCACTGCTGGGGACAAGGCCATCTTTCATGGCACTCACATCATCTTGCGTGACGACCTCCATTTGGATATCGATGGCATAGTAGAAGGCATGCTTGAGTGGATCAAATCCCGTGGCGGCAGAGACTCCTGTCATGAGGGGAAGCGTATTGTTGTCTGGTCTGATGACGCTTGTGTAGTAGAAAAAGCCATCGTCAGCGAGCACCCACTTGTTAGCACGTTGCGCTAGGGGAAGTGCTGTCCATTCGGTGTAGGTCAGGTGATCTGAGTCCCAGTCCCAATACTGGCTGAAAGGCATGCCGTCAGCTGCGTGTCCTCTGGCAGGAGCTGCATTCGTGATACTCGTTGGGTCAGTAAGGCCACGAATCGACCACATGTCAGAGGTGACGTTAAACCAGGCTGTTTGCGTATCGATGAGAGTGCCGTCTACGCCCCAGGTGCCTGAGTCAAGCGTGGGAGTTAAGTTAGTTTCGATAGCTTCAGGTATGGGAGGAGCAAAAGGAATGCCTTCTATGATGTTTCTGCCACGCGTCCAATCTTCAGCCTCGATCCACTGCATAAACTCAGATGCTGAGATGCGTGCAATAAAGGGTGAGTTGCCTGAGTTTTGTACCCATACTCTCTTTTGCCACTCGGCTGCATCAAGACGCCTGAATTCATCGTGAAGTACGGCACGTGGTGTGTTCAGGCTCGCAAACTGATTGATAGCGCGCTGCATCGTACCCCATGCAAAGGCTCCCAGCAGGAGGAGCAGGAGTGCAACTATGATAGCTATGGTGGTGTTTTGACGCTTGCGACTTTTTGGTGCCGCGTTAGAAGTGTCCGCGCTACTGACAGCGCTCGTAGACGAGGGCTCTACGCTATTTTGCGATGGCCCCCCCCCCCCAGCAAGCGTAAAAAGGGCTGTTCAAACACCGTTACTGCGTACAGAAAGGGTCAGTGTCCGGCGGTATCGCGGGGGGTGGGGCGATAGAACTTCGTGTCTTTGAGAGCATCGGGCAGGTACTGTTGCTCGACGTAACCTTCTGCGTAGCTATGGGGATAAAGGTAGCGGCCGTAGTTTTCGCTGCCGGGACGATTGCGGTCACGCAGATGGCTCGGTACGTCGTACTCGGCACCAGCACGCACGGCGGCCAGCGCTTCGTCGATGGCGAGATACGACGCATTGGACTTGGGTGCGCGCGCGAGGTAGATTGCAGCTTGCGACAGGATGATACGGCACTCGGGCATGCCGATAATCTCGGCCGAGCGAAACGCAGCCTCGGCGATAAGCAGTGCCTGTGGGTCAGCCATGCCGATGTCCTCAGAGGCCAGTATCATCATGCGGCGTGCGATAAACTTCGGGTCCTCTCCCCCGTGCAACATGCGCGCGAGCCAGTAGACCGACGCATCCGGATCAGAGCCGCGCATCGATTTGATGAATGCGCTGATGATGTCGTAGTGATAGTCGCCGTCTTTGTCGTACGGTGTTTGCTTGGACGGCATTGCGTCGGCAACCATCTCAAGCGTCAGCTCGCGCGCTTCCTGTGCCATCGCAAGCTGAGCAGCGAGCTCGAGCGTAGTCAAGGCGACGCGCGCGTCACCGCCGGCCATCGCGGCGATGGCTGTGACGACTTCGTCGGTCGCGCTGAGCTGCCCGTTGAGGCCTCGCTCATCGGCCAGTGCGGTGCGCACAATAGTGGCGACATCTTCGTCGGTAAGGAGCGCCAGCTCGATAACGCGCGAACGCGATACCAGCGCACTGTTGACCTCAAAGTAGGGGTTTTCGGTCGTCGCACCGATAAGTACGACGATGCGATCTTCAACGGCGTGAAGAAGCGCGTCTTGCTGAGACTTCGAGAAACGATGAATCTCGTCGATGAAGAGAATGGTGCGCCGCCCTTCAAGGGCGAGCCGCTCGCGTGCCGCAGTCAGCGAAGCGCGCAGATCGGCGACGGTGCCGCCGATGGCCGAGACCTCATCAAAAAACGACTCGGTCGTCGCGGCGATGATGCGCGCAAGCGTCGTCTTGCCGGTGCCGGCCGGCCCAAAGAGCAGAATTGAAGAGAGCGCATCGGCTGCGATTACGCGACGAAGCCAGGTGCCCTCGCCCACGATGGTGCTCTGTCCCACGAACTCGTCGAGCGTGCGCGGGCGCATACGCACCGCAAGCGGCGCGACGGCCTCAACGGCACGTGCGCGAACATCGGCGAAAAGATCGGGCTGTTTTGGCATATGTTATTATAACATCACTGAACGAGACGAAAGGTTCGTGCTTGAAAGTATCAACGAAAGGCCGGTATGCAATCCGTCTGCTCCTCGATTTGGCGGAGCACCAGCACGACGGCTTTATTCCGCTCAAAGATATTGCGGCACGTCAGGGAATCTCGAAACAGTACCTCGAACATATCGTCACGCTCCTCAACACCTCGAATCTCCTGCGTGGCAGTCGTGGCAAACGCGGTGGCTATATGTTGACGCGAAAGCCGGCCGAATACTCCATCGGTGAGATTTTACGCGCAACCGAAGGTGATCTGGTGCCGGTGGCGTGTCTTGAAGACACGACGAACCGTTGTGAACGCGCTCCTTCGTGCAAGACGCTGGCGATGTGGCAGGGGCTGCGCAACGTGACCAACGACTATCTCGACAGCGTGACCTTGCAGGATTTGCTCGACCAGCACTGCGAACAGGGTGTGATTGACTACATCATCTAATTAAGGTTAGCCATAATATCGGCGGCAATATCCGGTTTGTTCATTGTGTAGATATGAATATGTGTGACCCCCTGAGCCATGAGGTCGGTGATTTGCTCGGTTGCATACGCCACCCCTGCGGCACGCATGGCGGCAGCATCATCGGCATGCGTTTTAACGAGCGCTGCGAGCCGAGGCGGCAGTTCGGTGCCGGAAAGCGCGCAGATACGGGTGATTTGGGCCGCATTGGTGACCGGCATGATACCGGCAACGATCGGCACGTCAATACCGGCGCGAGACAGCCGGTCCAAGAAGCGGTAGAGGACCTCGTTGTCAAAGAACATCTGCGTCGTCAGAAACTCACAGCCACGCGCAACCTTAATCTTAAGGTTCTCGATGTCGGCCTCGATTGAAGCGGCCTCGGGATGTCCCTCGGGGTAACACGCGCCACCGATACAGAAGCCGCCGAAGTTAGCGATCTCCTCTATGAGCTCGCTCGCGTAGCAATATCGCCCCTGCTCCTGAGTGGGAAACGACCTGTCTTCGGGAATGTCACCGCGCAGTGCCAGTACGTTCTCGATACCACGCGCACGCAGCTCGGTGAGTATATCACGCACCGTAGCGCGATCATGAGAGACACAGGTCAGATGCGTGAGCACCGGAATACCGCAGACGTTTTGCACCTCGTCGGCAAGGCTGATGGTGTAGTCGCTCGTGCCGCCGCCGGCGCCATAGGTGACGCTGATGAAGGCCGGTTTGAGCGCGGCCGTTGCGTGCACCACTTCGCGTGCTTGGGCAAGCTGCTCGCCGTGCTTGGGCGGAAAGAGTTCACACGATATCGTGGGACGCCCCGTGTTGAGCAGATCGATAATCCTCACGTAACGACGACCTCGTTATCTGCAATGTCGGAAAGCGGCGTGCTCAGGTATCGCTCACCTGAATCAGGTAACATCGCCACGATTGTCTTGCCGGCGTTTTCCTCGTCTGCCGCAAGCTGCAAAGCCGCCCACACCGCCGCGCCCGACGAAATACCGGCGAGCACACCGTCCTCCTGCATGAGTCGCTGAGCGGTATCGAATGCGTCTTCGTTCGTTACCCGTACAATCTCGTCGATAACTGCGCGATTGAGCACCTTTGGCACAAAGCCGGCACCGATGCCCTGTATGCGGTGTGGACCCGGTTTCTCGCCTGAAAGTACCGCCGACGCGTCTGGCTCAACGGCGACAATCTTAACGTCAGGCTTGCGTGCCTTGAGCACCTCGCCCACGCCCGTAATCGTGCCGCCGGTACCGACACCCGCGACAAAGATATCGACCGCACCGGCGGTGTCGTTCCAAATCTCCTCAGCCGTCGTCTCACGATGAATCTGAGGATTAGCGGGATTCTCGAACTGCATCGGCATGAAGCTACCTGCGATCTGCGCCTTAAGCTCGCGCGCCTTCTTGACCGCACCCGCCATACCTTCGTTGCCCGGCGTGAGGACGAGCTCGGCACCGAGCATCTGCACGAGCTTGCGCCGCTCGATCGACATCGTCTCAGGCATCACAAGTATCAGGCGATAGCCCTCTGCCGCGCAGGAAAAGGCCAGCGCAATGCCGGTATTTCCGCTCGTCGGCTCGATGATGACACTGCCCTCTTTGAGCTTGCCATCGCGTCGTGCCGCATCGAGCATCGCGGCACCGATACGACACTTGACGCTGCCGGCCGGATTAAAGGCCTCAAGCTTGCCCAGCACGGTAGCGGGCAGACCTGCGCTTATCTGAGGAAGATGTATGAGCGGCGTTGCACCAATCGCATCGGTGATGTGATCGTACGTCCGCGCACGAAACAGCGTGTCGCGTGCGGTGTCGGACGCAGAGGTGGCGTTCGTAGTGTTTTTACTCATATTGAATACTCGCTTTCATGGATAATATCATACCTGAAAAGTGAGGTGATGCGCTCTTTTAATACGAGAAGCTCGGGATCGGTACGCCGACGCGGACGAGCGAGATCGACGCTGAACCGATTGCGCACAACCCCCGGACTCGGTGAGAATATCACGACTTCATCGGAGAGGTAGAGCGCCTCATCGGTGTCATGAGTCACCAACACGATAGTGATGCCTGTCTCATCCCACAGGCGTAGCAGATCGTCCTGTAGGCGCTCGCGCGTCAGGGCGTCGACAGCAGCGAATGGCTCGTCCATCAAGATAATGCGCGGCTGCACCGAAAGCGCACGTGCGAGCGCAAGGCGCTGGCGCATCCCGCCCGAAAGCTGGGACGGATATTTACGCAGCGAGTCGGCCAGCCCAACTTTGCGCAGATATTCCCGGGCTATCCTCTTTCGCTCGCCGCGCTTGACGCCACGTAACTTAAGCGCAAAGGTCACGTTCTGAAGCACGGTCATCCAAGGAAAGACGGCGTAGTCCTGAAAGATCATTGCTATATCGTGCTTTGGTCGATTCCTGAAAAGACTATTGGCCAACGGCGAGAGAAACCAATGTCGACGCCGATACCGAATCATCTCACGACGCGTAGCTGGCAGCGGCTCGAGCACGGTCTTGCCATCGATATAGACACAGCCCTCGGTCGGTTCCTGCAGACCCCCGAGAATTTCAAGAAAGGTGGACTTACCGCAGCCCGACGGCCCCAGCAAGCTCACGATAGTGCCGTCTTCGATAGTCAGCGAAACCGAAAGGAGTGCGGTAGCGCCATCGGCGGTGCGATCTTCGTTGACGACTGAGAAGAACTTAGTGACATTGTGCGCCTCAATCATCGCGCGCCGCCCTTCCATACGGCAAGTTTAAGCTCAATGAACTTGAGCACTTCGATGAGAAACCAACCAATACCACCGAGCGTAATCATACAGACCATCATCTTCGGTATTTGGAAGTAGTCCTTCGCTTCGTTGAGCACAAAACCAATGCCGGTACGCCCGCCGTACATCTCAGCAATAACGAGCATGACAAGTCCCATCGCTACCCCCGTCTTCACACTCATGATAAGAGCGCCGAGCGCATGCCAGAAATAGACGCGCACAATAAGCGTGAATTCGCTGGCACCGAACATGCGCGCACTGGCGAGGTAGCGCGAATCGGTGTCTTTGACGGCCTGGTAGGTATTGAAGAGAATCGGATAGAACGCGCCAATGAAAATGAGAAACGTCTGCATCGGAAGGCCAATTCCGAACAATATTATCGTGATGGGCACCCACGCCGGTGGCGGTATGGGGGCGAGCAGCTGAAAGAGCGACAACGTGCGTTTACGAATCGCAATGTTCCATCCCATGAGGATTCCGAGAGGGATGGCGGTTACGATTGCGATGCCGAGGCCAAGGAAGAACTTGCCCATACTGTTGATGATATCGTGGATAAAGCCCTGATGAACGAAGAGATCCCACGCAGTGACGATGACGTCGCTCGGTGGCGGGATGAGTGTACGGGGCACAACGCCGAGCTGCGGAAGAAGCTCCCAGAGGGCAACAAGGGGAATAAGTACGGTCAGAAACTCCCACGAGAATATGTTAAGTGCCGCTCCCTTGAAGAAGTAGCCGAGCTCACGCAAAACAACGCGAATCGTGCCACGCGTGTTAGTCATCATGATCCTCGGCAGCTTCAACGAAGAGCGCGACGAGCTCGTCATCGGCACGCGAAAACTCCGGTACCGGCTGGCCTTGCAGCGTATCGAATGACAGCGTCGTGCTGGTGACTACTGCTTGGCGTAACTCATCGGGTGAGAGCTTCTGCGTCGCATCGAGCGCTTCAAGCAGCGGCTGCGCTGCGTCCTCTCTGTCACGTTGCACTAAGAGCACAAGCTCGGCCTGGTCGATGATTGCCGGACAGCACTCATCGCCGGGCTCGACATCCCAGCTCTGATAGAGAACGGTGTGGCCTTCATGCAGCGCGAGTGACATGTACGACCCTTTGATGACCGCCGCATCGATGACGCCCGCCTCAAGTGCGGGCAGCATGGCATCGAAGGTGAGATATTCGTACGTAACATGGTCGAGACTCGCACCGAGACGCTCGGCATCCTCGGCAAATCGATCGAGCAGCTTACAGGTGGGCGCCGAGGCCGCAATCACCAGACCATCGAGCTCCTGTAGACGCACGTCAAGATCCTTACGCACCACGACCGTCGCACCGTACGGATAGGTGACCTTACCGGCAACGGTCAGCTGCTCAAAACCATCGAGTGCCGCGAGTGCCGCGAGTTTCTCAGCCTCGACAAAGCCGACATCGACTGTGTTCGAGAGCAGGGCGTAGCCAACATCGGCATGCGAGCGAAACTCCTGAAGATCGATGGGCGTGCCCTGAGCTGCGAGCGCCTCATCGGCGGCATAGAGGGTGGCGGAAAGATATCCGCCACCCGTCCCGACGGTCAAGGGTGCGCCCTCGGATGTGCTCGTACCCACCGTGTCGGAGCCACAGGCAGTCAGCGCTACGACGAGCACAAGCGTCGATGCAAGCAGCTGTTTTACCACGTAATTCCCTTAAAGGCTTGAGCAAACATCGTATCGCCGGGATGTTCCTTGATATCACCGTTTGCGAGGAGTTCATCGCCCAGCGCTTTCAAGCCGGCAACTTCGAGCTGCGTACCAAACAAGAGCAGGTGATTACCGTGCCTAATGGCATCCTCCGGAGCCCCCGTGTATTTGACCGCGATTGCCACGATGTCATCGGCGACCGGGTCGGCCAGGATGAGCTCGTTGGCTTCATTCACTGCCTCGATGAAGCGCTGGAGTGCCTCGGCGTTGCTCGTCAGAATGCGATTGCTCGCGTTAATCGTACGACAGGGGATGTTCTCGGAGACTTCGCGGAACATAACTTGGTAGCCTGCGAGCTCGGCGATGCTGGCGTGCGGCTCTTCGAGAATCGCACCATCGACACTGCCGCCCTCAAGAGCGGTGATAGCCGGACCGCCGGCTAAGCGCTCAAGGTTGAACTCGGCGCCCGCATCGCGCGCTGCAGTCGTCAAAGAAATGACGGCTTCACAGGTCGGTGAGATGCCGGCGATGTTCTTACCGTCAAGATCGGCGAGTGTCCGTATATCCGAGCCCTGTGGCACGAGCAGAACACTCGTACACGGCTTCTTAACCTGTGCGATAGTCTGAATCGGCGCACCGTTGGCGATAGCGGCGATAGCAACGGTCGGGCAGGTCCAAAAGACATCTGCGCCACCCGATACGACGAGGTCGCGTGCGGCCGCGTTGTCCTCGACCTCGATAATCTCTACGTCAAGACCGTACTTCTCGAAGAGTCCCTCCTCGAGGGCGGTGTAGAGGTTGAGGTGGTGGGTCGTCTTCGCATCGGCGACGACGATACGCGTTGGCGTTACCACCTGCTCCTCTGCGGCCTCCTTAGCAGGTGGCGCGCAACCTACGAGCAGAGATGCAGAGAGTATCGCGGCAAAAACGAGTGCCGTGACGCGCTTCGTTCGAAGACGTCCGCCTCCCTGCTTCTCTTCCTTTTTTGACAACATCTGTTTCCTCCTTCTTCTTGCGTTCCGACACTTTTCCTAAAACCTATAAAACATACTAGTTTTATGTGTTTTATAGGTATAATAGGTTGAGTAGTTTGATTTGTCAAGCGGTATCGGCTTAAATAGAGAACGGCCAATCGAGAACAACGGTGGGAGGCATATTAATGGGCACGTCGATATATACGAGACCTGAAACGGCCTGCATACACGCTATGCGCGACAAAACGCAATCGACCGGCGCCGTCATCCCTCCCATCTATCAATCTGCGATATTCGCACATCCGGGTTTTAATCAGAGCACCGGCTACGACTACTCGCGCACACAAAATCCCACGGCCGAGCACACCGAAAAGCTGCTCGCCGCCTTAGAGGGTGGAGCCGGCGCTGTTGCATTTGCGACCGGCATGGCGGCACTCTCTGCGCTCATGGAGCTCTTTGCACCCGGCGATGAGATTGTTGTCACCGACGATCTCTACGGCGGCACAATCCGCCTCTTTGAGCAGATATCGATAAAGAACGGCCTCGTCATACACTATGTCGACACGTCGGATCTGTCCGCCGTAGAGGCAGCCCTCAACGATGCGACACGTGCCGTGTTTATCGAGACGCCCACCAATCCGCTCATGAAGGTAACCGATATCGCCGGCGTACGTGCTCTTCTTGGGGAGCGCGGCCTACGAACTTTCACAGCGACAGGCACGCGGCTTCGGTGCGATGATAAGTTTCCATGTGGCCGATGCCGCAACGGCCCGTCATATCGTCGACAATACCGAGATGATCCTGTTCGCCGAAAGCCTTGGCGGTGTCGAGACGCTCATCACTCATCCGCTGACACAGACGCATTGCGATGTACCGAAGACCACACTTGCCGCGCGCGGTATCGACGATACGCTCTTGCGTCTATCGGTCGGCATCGAGGCCGTTGACGACATCATTGCCGATCTTGAGAGGACACTATCATGAGTTCTACAACCCACACGAACAACACGCCCGACACGCCAATACACTACGACTTCGATACCGTTATTGACCGCCACAACACGAACTCCGTCAAATGTGACTTTGCTTGTGAGCGTGGCAAACCCGAAGGGCTGCTGCCGCTTTGGCTCGCCGACATGGACTTTGCGGCTCCACCCGAAGTTCTCGACGACCTCACGCGCGCCGTTGCGCACGGCATCTTCGGCTATTCGGAGCCACAAAATGCCTACTACGAGGCAGTCACCACGTGGTTTGCCACACGGTTCGGCTACCGAGTTGAACCACACGAAATCATCAAGACCCCCGGCATCGTCTTTGCCATGGCACAGGCGATTCGCGCGCTCACCGAGCCGGGCGAGGCGGTCCTCATCCAGACACCGATCTACTATCCGTTCTACCACGTCATCGCCGACAACAACCGCACGATTGTAAAAAACCCGCTCGCCTATCGTGAGGGGCGTTACTCGATCGATTTTGCGGCTTTCGAGCAGACTATCGTCGAGCAAGGTATCCGTCTCTTCATCCTCTGCAGCCCACACAACCCTGTCGGCCGCGTGTGGACGCGCGCCGAGCTCGAACAGCTGAGCGACATCTGCACCCGCCACAACGTCACCGTCTTCTCAGACGAGATCCATGGCGACTTCGTATGGGAGGGCCACGAACACACCTGTTTTGGGCTTATCGACGAACGTGCGATTATTGCAACGGCACCGAGTAAAACATTCAACCTCGCCGGTCTGCAGACATCCAACGTCTTCGTCAAAGATGTCGGACTACACGCTGCCTTGAGCGCCGAGATACAGCGCAGCGGATATAGCCAGCTCAATACGCTCGGCCTCGTCGCCTGCCAGAGTGCCTACACGCACGGTGCACCGTGGCTTGAGGCGTTGCGCGCCTATCTCGTTGCAAATATCGATTTTACGCGCGAGTTTTTAACACAGCGACTTCCGGGTGTAACGCTCGCCGAGCCCGAAGGCATGTACCTCCTGTGGCTCGACTTTTCCGCATACGGCCTCGGGCAAAAAGAGCTCGACCGTCGCATCGTCGAAGATGCCGGGCTCTGGCTCAGCAGCGGAACGGTTTTTGGTGACGAGGGTGTCGGCTTTCAGCGCATCAACGTCGCATGTCCGCGCTCAGTGCTCGCTGATGCGTTAGAGCGCCTTGCACGAGCGTTTTAGCTACTGCCTTTTGTGTACCCTAATTAACGCGCAGATGAACCTCTTTGAGCTGGCGAGAATCGAGCGCGTCAGGAGCACCGGTCATGGCATCGGCCCCCGATGACGTTTTCGGGAAGGCGATAACGTCTCGAATCGACTCGTAGCCTGCCAGCAGCATAACGAGACGGTCGAGCCCAAGCGCGATACCACCGTGTGGAGGCGCACCTGAGTCGAGTGCTTGGAGCAAGAACCCGAACTGCTCGCTGGCCTCTTCGTCTGCGATGCCGAGTGCCGCCAAAACGCGCCGCTGTACCTCGGCCGTGTGGTTGCGCAGCGTACCGCCGCCAATCTCGTAACCGTTCATCACGAGGTCGTAGCTGTAACTCAGCACCTCGCCGGGATGGGTTTCAAGCTTGCTGAGGTCATCGTCGAACGGACGCGTAAAGGGATGATGCGTCGCCGCCCAACGTCCCTCGCCACCCTGCGTGCCACCGCCATCTTCATCGCGGCGCAACAGCGGGAAATCGACAACCCATAGCAGGGCATCACCGGTACGCTCGATGGCCAACTCCTCGGCGAGTGCAAGGCGTACCACGCCCAGCACCTCGTTGACGACATCACGCGTATCGGCACCGAAGACGAGCAGGTCACCCGGCTCAACGTCGAGACGCTCACGCATAGCGGCGATTTCATCGCTGGACAGAAACTTCGCAATCGGGCTTTTGACCTCGCCTTCGGGCGTGAAAACAATCCATGCCATGCCCTTCGCGCCACTGTCGATGGCAAGCTGGTTGAGCGCATCGATGCGCGAACGCGCGAACGAGCCTCCCCCTTTCGCGTTAATCGCCTTGACGACACCACCGGCCTTGACGGCTCCCGCAAAGACACCGAACTCGCTGCCGGCCACAACATCGCTGATGTCGACGAGCTCAAGGCCGAAGCGTGTGTCGGGGCGATCGGAGCCGTAGGTATCCATCGCATCCGCATAGGTCATACGTGGGAGTGGCGCGGTGAGTTCACGACCAGCAGCGGCCATAACTTCGGCCATAACCTGCTCCATCATCTGCATGACATCGTCCTGGCTCACGAAGCTCATTTCGATATCGACCTGCGTAAATTCGGGCTGGCGATCAGCACGCAGGTCTTCGTCACGAAAACAACGCGCAATCTGATAGTAACGCTCGATGCCGCCGACCATCAGCAGCTGCTTAAAGAGCTGGGGCGACTGCGGCAATGCGTAGAACTTTGCGGCCTGTATGCGCGAAGGAACGACGAAGTCACGCGCACCTTCCGGCGTCGACTTGCACAGAATCGGTGTCTCGACCTCGATAAAACCGAGGCTGTCGAGCGCACGGCGAAATGCGGCCGTAACCTTTGCGCGTAACTCAAGCGTACGCGTCATCGCGGGGCGTCGGATATCGAGATAGCGCCACTGCATGCGTACGAGCTCATCGGTATCGGTCTCGTCTTCTATCTCAAAGGGCGGTGTATTGGCGCGGTTGAGCACCTCAAGCTCGGTCACCACAACCTCGGCCTCGCCCGTTATCATCTGCGGATTTTCGGTACCCTCCGGACGCTTGCGTACGGTGCCGGTCACCTGCACGACCCACTCGGGGCGAATCGTTTCAGCAAGCTTGAACGCGTCGCCCGATGCGTCAGGGTCAAAGGTGCACTGCACGATGGCGGTACGGTCACGCAGGTCCACAAAGATGAGCCCGCCGTGGTCGCGCCGCTTCGCCACCCAGCCGGCAAGCGTGACGGTCTGCCCGATGGCAGCGGCCGTTATCTGTTCGTTCATGTGGGTGCGTGTCGAAAAGTCTGCGGTTAGCATTGCTCGCCTCTTCCTTGGGCTTTCTTTAGCTTGCCTCGAGTACGGAAAGGAACTCCTCGTAGGCAACGAATCGCTCCTCTTTGCTCTGCATGTCACGCAGCGTCACGCCGCCGCGCTCATCTTCATCGGGTGCCAGTATCGCAACGAAGTACGCGCCGGCTTTATCGGCCGCCTTCATCTGGCTTTTGAGCGAACGGCCAGCAAGGTCAATCTGTACGTACCAGCCTTCATCGCGCACCTGTGTGGCGAAGTCAAAGGCGCGCGCGCGTAAACCGTCGCCTGCATCGGTGCTCGCGCACGCGACGTAGAGATCACACTCCCCTGCTGCGGCAAGCTCGGCACCTTGTGCCTCGAGCACAAGCAGTACGCGTTCGAACCCGATGGCAAAGCCGATGCCGGGGGTGGACTTGCCGCCCAACGCCTCGGCCAGCCCATCGTAGCGCCCACCGCCGCCGAGCGCGTTTTGGGACGCGCCCAGGCCGGTGTCGGCCACGACCTCAAAGACGGTACGTGTGTAGTAGTCGAGTCCGCGCACGAGCGTGTCGTCTTGCTCCCACGTAATCTGCACGAGGTCGAGGAGCTCCTTGACCTGCGCATCATGCACGGCACACGCCTCGCAGAGGCTCTCGGAAAGCCGTGGCGCACCCGCGGCCGCAAAGACCGTGCGACAGGCAGGGTTCTTGCAGTCGAGCGCACGCAGCGGGTTCGTGTCAGCACGCTCCACGCACCGCTCACACAGCTCACCGGCGTGCGCACGGATAAACGCTTCAACAGCGTCACGATACGCGGGGCGGCACGCCGCACAGCCCATCGAGTTGATGAGCAGCCGCATGCTCTCGCGCGTAATACCAATCTCAGGAAAGTACGCCATGAGCATGGCGATTATCTCGGCATCGGCCTCCGGCGTGTCAAATCCGAGTGCCTCGGCACCAATCTGGTAGAACTGACGCTGACGCCCCTTCTGTGGACGCTCGTAGCGAAATTGCGGGCCTGCGTAGTAGAGCTTCACGCCCCCGCCTTGTGCGATAGAACCAGCAACGCCTGCATTAATCGCCGCACGCACAACGCCGGCGGTGTTCTCGGGACGCAACGTTATCTCGCGCTCGCCACGATCCTCAAAGGTATACATCTCTTTGCCGACGACATCGGTCGCCTCGCCCAATCCGCGCGTGAAGACCTCGGTTGCCTCGAATATCGGCGTATAGATAGGCTCGTAGCCGTAGCGCCCAAAAACCTCACGCGCCACGTTTGTACAAAACTCCCACGCACGCGCCGTCACACCGATTAAATCGGTCGTTCCTTTCGGGGCGGTGTAGGTGTTAGCCATGGCTCCCGGATTCGATTCGCCGAGCTAGTCGACCGCGAGCTTAACGCCGGGGCCCATCGTGGATGTGAGCGTCACCGACTTAAGGTACTTGCCCTTCGCCGATGCCGGCTTGGCACGCATGATTTCGTCGTAGAGCGCCTGATAGTTCCCCACCAGTGCAGCGGCCTCGAAGCTTGCCTTGCCAATCGGCACGTGGCAGATACCGAACTTGTCCGCACGATACTCCACACGGCCGCCCTTGAGGTCCTTGACGATTTTCTCGACGTCCATGGTAACGGTACCGAGCTTCGGGTTCGGCATGAGGTTACGTGGGCCGAGCACCTTACCGAGCTTACCGACCTTCGCCATCATGTCAGGTGTGGCAACGGTCGCGTCAAAGTCGGTAAAGCCGCCCTCAATCTTGGCGATAAGGTCGTCGTCACCGACGATATCGGCACCGGCGGCCTCGGCCTCTTTGGCCTTGTCACCCTGCGCGAAAACAGCGACGCGCACCGTCTTGCCGGTTCCGTTGGGAAGCGAAATTGAACCACGAATCGCCTGGTCAGCGTGGCGAGTATCGACGCCGAGACGAAAGTGTGCCTCGATGGTTTCGTCAAACTTCGCCATCGCGCATTCCTTGACGAGCGCAACCGCTTCTTCAGGCGTATAGAGCTTGCCGGCCTCGACCTTGCCCTCAAGTGCCTTTTCTTTCTTACTCGTCGCCATCGCCGGCCTCCTCGCCAATAACCTCGGGCTCTGCACCCTCTTCGCCCTCGACACCTTCGATCGCTTCGTCCTCCTCGACGATGACGATACGCTTCTCGCGCTCCTCAAAGCCCGGCAGCAGCTCGCCGTTATCATCGGTAACCTGAATACCCATTGAACGAGCGGTACCGGCGATAACCTTTGCACCGGCTTCGATGTCGTTTGCGTTGAGGTCAGCCATCTTCTCTTGTGCAATGTCGCGGCACTGTTGCAGCGTCACAATCGCAACCTTATCGGCCTGGGGCCAGCCCGAACCCTTCTCGATACCGGCTGCCTTACGCAACAGGTACGCCGCGGGCGGCGTCTTGATAATGTAGTCGAACGTTTTGTCCTCGTACACCGTAATTTCGACCGGCAGCGTCACACCTTGACGATCGGCCGTATCAGCATTAAACGCCTGACAGAACTGCATGATGTTGACGCCCTGCGCACCGAGCGCGGGGCCAACGGGCGGTGCCGGATTAGCTTGCCCACCGGGAATCTGCAGTTTTATGAATCCTGCTACTTTCTTAGCCACTTTCGGCTCCTATCTAAGACTCGTCTAAATATTCTCTACACGGAGGAGAAGCGCATCGTCCACCGATGCCCTCCGCGATAGTTCTCCTGCTATATCCGCTCCACACTCGCAAAATCAAGCGTGACAGGGGTTTCACGGCCGAAGAGCGTCACCGTGCAGGTGAGCACGCCCTTTTCTGGGTTGACCTCGGTGACCGTCGCATCGAAATCCTCGAACGCGCCGGTACGAATGCGAACGGTCTGGCCCACCTCATAGTTGCTCACGATAACCGGAGCCGCCGCACTTGACCTACTCTTGCCGAGCATGCGATTGACCTCATCGCGCGAAAGCGGTTGCGGCTGCGAGTTGGTGGCGCCGGACTTGCCGACAAACCCGGTAACACCGGGCGTATGACGCACGACGGCCCACGAGTGGTCGTCGAGTATCATCTGCACGAAAATGTAGCCGGGAAAGAGTCGATTCTCAACCTTCTTGCCGTCATCGGAACTGATAACGGTCTCGGTCGGAATCTTGATATCGAAAACCATATCCTCCATATTGAGCGACTCGACGCGATGGCGCAATGCCTCCTCGACCTTACGCTCATGGCCCGAGTAGGTATGAATGACGTACCACTTTTTGCTTTTGCGTGCCATCGGTTTTGTGCCTTCCTAATAGGCCGACAGGTCGAGTAAGAACTCGATGGCGCCGGTCGAAATCCAGTCGACGACAAACGTGAAGATAGCAAAGAAAATCAGCGTCACGATGACGACGATCGTCGAATTGAAGACCTCTTGGCGCGAAGGCCAAACGACGCGCTTGAACTCGGCGACGACGCCCCTGAGGTAATCGCCGAACCGCTCGATTAGGCTTGGCTTCTTCGGCGCACCGTGCGCCTTCTTATTCGATTTTTTACCCTGTGCCATAACATTACCCATCTCTTTCTATGCTGCGTAGGTCAGATGCTGTTGTAAGCGTGCCTTGCAAGGCGAAGCGTACCGAACTTGTACGTGAGCCGAAGCAATGGTGCGCTTAGACGGTATCTGAGCTAAGCAGATGGCAGGCCAGGAGGGATTCGCATGTCTTCACTTCGTGAATCCATGAGACCTCGCTCCGCTCGCCCCAAACAGCTCCCAAAGGTCGCTGTTTGCCCTCACGGGTTCGAATCCCAGCGTCTCGCACCAGAACTCTTGCCGTGCTTTCAAGTTGCTCTTACCTGTAATGGCAGGCCAGGAGGGATTCGAACCCCCAACATCCGGTTTTGGAGACCGGCGCTCTACCGTTGGAGCTACTGGCCTAACTTCGTGTATCTAGCGGGTTTCTTTATGAACCGTGTGGCCTTTACACCACTTACAGTACTTCTTAAACTCGATGCGCTCAGGATTGTTCTGCTTGTTCTTGTTCGTCGTATAGTTACGCCGCTTGCAGTCCTGACACGCAAGTGTCACGAGTGTTCTCATAAATCAACCTCCCCTTCTTGACTGACCTTCGGGCGAGGGGCCGCGCTTGCACGCAAGCCCCTCTTTCCCTGTTTCTCAATTAAGGCAAGGTTACTTGAGAATCTTCGTTACACGACCCGAGCCAACGGTACGGCCACCTTCACGAATAGCGAAGGACAGACCTTCCTCCATCGCAATCGGCGCGATAAGCTCGCCGCGCACCTCAACGTTGTCGCCCGGCATAACCATCTCAACGCCCTCAGGCAGATGAGCAACACCGGTTACGTCGGTCGTACGGAAGTAGAACTGCGGACGATAGCCATCGAAGAACGGCGTATGACGGCCACCCTCTTCTTTCGTGAGCACGTAAACCTGGCCCTCGAACTCGGTGTGCGGAGTCACGCTACCCGGCTTGCAGAGCACCTGACCGCGCTCGATCTCCTCGCGCTTGGTACCGCGCAGGAGGATACCGACGTTGTCGCCAGCCTCAGCGTAGTCAAGGAGCTTGCGGAACATCTCAACACCGGTCACCACCGTCTTCTGAGTCGGACGCAGACCGATAATCTCGACTTCGTCGTTGACCTCGATGGTGCCGCGCTCCACACGTCCGGTCGCCACGGTACCGCGTCCGGTGATGGTGAAGACGTCCTCGACAGCCATCAGGAAGGGCTTGTCGGTGTCGCGCTCGGGAACGGGGATGTAAGCATCAACCTCGTCAAGGAGCTCGTCAATCTTCTTGCCCCACTCCTCATCGCCTTCAAGCGACTTGAGTGCCGAGCCTTTGACGATTGGCGTGTCGTCGCCGGGGAACTCGTTAGCGGTCAGCAGCTCACGAACCTCCATCTCGACGAGATCGATAAGCTCGTCGTCGTCGACCATGTCGCACTTGTTGAGGAAGACAACGATGTAGGGTACGCCGACCTGACGAGCGAGGAGAATGTGCTCGCGCGTCTGGGCCATCGGGCCGTCGGTGGCGGCGATAACAAGAATCGCGCCGTCCATCTGGGCCGCACCGGTAATCATGTTCTTGACGTAGTCGGCATGGCCGGGGCAGTCAACGTGCGCATAGTGGCGCGATTCGGTCTCGTACTCGACATGTGCGATAGCGATGGTAATACCGCGCTCGCGCTCTTCGGGAGCCTTGTCGATGTCTTCGAATGCCGTAAAGTCGGCAAGACCCTTGTCGGACTGACGCTTCGTGATTGCAGCGGTGAGCGTCGTCTTACCGTGGTCAACGTGACCGATGGTACCGATGTTCACATGCGGCTTATTACGCTCGAACTTCTCTTTGGACATTTCTGTTCCTCCTTCGGAAAAACGCTGGTTAACATCTATATTCTATGTGGTGCGCCTGGTGGCGCTTTTGCCTGGTAGCGGTGACTGGATTTGAACCAGTGACAACACGGGTATGAACCGTGTGCTCTGACCAACTGAGCTACACCGCCATGGAGCCCATGACCGGACTTGAACCGGAGACCTCTTCCTTACCAAGGAAGTGCTCTACCGACTGAGCTACATGGGCATCTTGCTCGTCTAAATTGCGTTACTCGGTGTCGTGCTGCGCATCGATTGTTCGAACACGACCGTAAGGTCGCTTATCTCACAATCGGCTTGCACTCCTTGATTAACGCAATTTATACTTCGCAATACTTTGGCGACGCGCTTATCATCGCCTCGTTATATCTGGTGGGGGCGGATGGATTCGAACCATCGTAGGCATAGCCAACGGGTTTACAGCCCGTCCCCTTTAGCCACTCGGGCACACCCCCAAGGTGTGTTGTGCGACCCGTATTCTAGATACACTTGTCAAGGTACACACCTGCTCGCACAAGCTCGCCCGGAGGCGCCTGTCCGTACGCACACAACAACTAAGCGCGCACGAGAAAACAATACTCGCACGTGCAAGCCTGTCCAGTCTATAGGAGTGGGACGATAGTGTCAAATATCTCTGTCGGTGCGAAATTGAGGTGTGCAATTGAGGGTGTTTTTACTGGCGATATCGGCTCAAGAAACGCGCGAGGCGCTCACCAACCTCAACGAGTTCGGCCTCTTGGGGCAGATAGACGATGCGAAAGTGGTCAGGGCGATGCCAGTTGAAGCCACGTCCATGCACAACAAGCACCTGCTCGGCGCGCAAGAGGTCGAGCGCAAAACGCTCGTCATCAGTGATGTTAAAGCGCGCGACATCGAGCTTCGGAAACACGTACAGAGCAGCTTCGGGTTTGACGACCGAGAGCCCCTCGATGCCCTCGATGATGTCGAGCATCGTAGCGCGCTGCTCATAGATACGCCCGCCCGGCGCGATGAGGTCGTCGACCGACTGATGACCGTCGAGCGCGATGGCGATGACCGACTGACCGGGCACGTTCGCGCACAGGCGCATGTTCGAGAGCATGTTGATGCCCTCGATATAGCCGCGCCGCCCTCCTGCGAGAGCCTTGTTACCGGAGATAATCATCCAGCCGCTCCGATATCCGGCAACACGATGGGTCTTGCTCAAGCCCGAAAACGAGACACACAGCACGTCGGGCGCCAGCGATGCGAGGTAGGTGTGCTCTACCCCGTCGAAGGTCATGCGGTCGTATATTTCGTCGGCAAAGATGATGAGGTTGTGCTCGCGCGCCAGCTCAACGATGCCTTCGAGAATCTCGCGTGGATAGACGGCACCGGTCGGGTTGTTCGGGTTGATGACGACGATGCCGACGGTGCGCGGCGTAATCTTGCGCTTGATGTCATCGAGATCGGGCCACCAGTGGTTCGTCTCGTCGCACAGATAGTGCACCGGTGTGCCACCGGCAAGCTTGGCCGTCGCCGTCCAGAGTGGATAGTCGGGCATCGGGATAAGCATCTCGTCGCCGGTATCGAGCAGCGCCTGCATACACAGCGTGATGAGCTCGCTCACCCCGTTACCGGTATAAATATCGTCGAGCTCAACACCGACAATACCGGCTCGCAGAGCGTACGTCTGGATAGCTTCACGCGCATCGACGAGTCCGTGCGACTCGCTATAGCCGTGGCTTGTGGGAAGTCGTCGGATGAGTTCATCGGTCATCAGCGTCGGCGCCTCGAAGCCAAACGGCGCCGGATTACCGATGTTGAGCTGGATAATCGTTTCGCCGGCCTCGCGCATGCGGCGCGCTTCATCAACGACGGGGCCACGCACATCGTAGAGTACGCCATCGAGCTTCGTTGATTTACGGTGTTCGTTTCGCATAGAGATAAGTATATACTAAGAGGAAGAGGCACTAACAATACGGAGGAGTGGTCATGAGGGCTTTGAAGTTCATGTGTGCGATGCTGCTGGGCATCGGTTTGCTCGTTTCGGTGACGGCGTGCGGCGGACACGATGCTCCCGGTGCAGATGGAAAGCTCGTGCCGGCCGATGACGACTTCGCCAATGTATTTGAGGCCGTTCTTGAGACACAGGGCGACGGCGCCATTGCGCGCGGAGGACTTGCCGAAGCAGGCTTTGCCTCACCCGAGTTCGCCACCACAAACGTTCAGGTTCCCGGTGTCGATGAAAGCGATCTGCTCAAGACGAATGGCGACCTTATTGCTCAGGTGACCGATACCGGCATCGAGGTCTCCCGCGCCAACGACGGCAATCCTCAACATCTTGCCACCATCGATCCTCACACGCCCGAGGGCACCGCACCGTTCGAGATATATCTCGACGGAACCACGCTTATCGCACTACGTAATGGAAGTTTTGCGATCATGCCGCTCATCGGTGATTTAACCGACGCTCCCACCCCACGTCTGGGCACCGGCGGCTCTGTTGAGGTCGATATCTACGACCTGCGTGACCCAGAAAACCCCCGCTACGTCACCACGTTTGGACAAAGTGGTATGTACTCTGCCTCACGCCTCGTGAATGCGCATCTCTACCTCGTTTCCACCTACGTGGTGATGGGCGAAATCGATGAGACACAGCCCGAGACGTTTGTACCGCTCGTCGATGAAGCCGGTCACGAGCGCGCCGTCGCGGCAAACCGCATGTGGATTATGCCGAGCGTCGACATGAGCGTCTATACTGTGGTGACCGCCATCGATACGCGTGGCGACGGCGCGCTTGTCGCCGATATGGCCTTGCTCGGTGGCACGAGCGCGATCTACCAGACCGCCGATGCGCTCTATCTGTGTGCGAATCGCACGTGGGAGCACGGCGATCACGACCACGATTACACCGATATATTCAAGATAGCGCTCATGGCCGACGGTCTTGAGGTCGCTGCTCAGGGAACCGTCGAGGGTATGATTTTTAATCAGTTTGCAATCGACGAGTATGAGGATGTGCTGCGCCTCGTTGCGACGATAGCCTCCGATGAGGATGATTCGCATGAAGGTGATGACGAGGGTGGTGTCGATGATGCCGCGCATGAGGACGATGTCTGGGAGGATGTCGGTGCGATTCGAGAGTTCGAGACGGCGATCTATACGCTCGACTCAAACCTTGTTAAGCTGGGATCAATCGAGAATATTGCGCCGGGAGCACGCGTAGCGAGTGTGCGCTTCATCGGTACGACCGGCTTTTTTACGACTCTCGAGGGAGCGGCCAGCTTCACGGACGGTGACGCAGGGACGCTCTTCAGTGTCGACGTAAGCAATCCGCGCCAGCCCCAGATCCTTGACGTGCGTACCGATGTGAACCTCACGGGCTATCTGCATCCGTGGAGCGCCGGTGAACTGCTGGGGCTTAGCAACCACTTCAACCCCGAGACAGGCTGGATGGACACGCTCGTACTCTCGATGTTTAATATCTCGGATCCGGCACAGGTGGCAGTAGCACACGAGCTCGACCTCGGCGCGTACTCCTATACAGAAGCGACGATGAACCACAAGGCTATCTTCGTCGATACCGAACGTGGGCTGATAGCGTTTCAGGCACAGGCTATCCCACACGTGCAGAGCGGACCGAACACGCCATTTGAGGGCAACTTGGGCGAGCCGAGCTATGCCTATCTCGTCTATCACTACGATGGAGAGACCGGCTTTACGCAGGTAGCGAATATCGATACCGATGCGTTTCGCCAGCAAGGTTTTGTGCCGTCGATGCGCGGTTTTGTGATAGCAGACGATGCACGCGAGCACTTCTTTGTGGGCAACGGCATCGCACTCGGCGCATTTGCGATGCCCAGCTTCACTCAGAGCGGCTTGCTCCGATATTAACTTCGGTGTCGTGTCGGCGTGTTGGAGGCTTGTTGGAGTAAGCCCCTAGTTGCGCTATAATCGATGCTTGTGTGATGGGCCAGCCTAGCTCAATTGGTAGAGCAACGCACTTGTAATGCGTAGGTTAGGAGTTCGAGTCTCCTGGCTGGCTCCAGCTAAAAGGGAACGATTGCTCGAACGAAGGCAACCTTACGAGCAACGGGGCTCGTTGAATCATACGACGCAGCGATAACGCCCTCCTCATAAGGTTCGCCGTCATACCTATGGTCCGGATAACGATAAGCGAAGCCGAACGTCTCGGCAAAGTCCTCAGCCGGCTCGCTCATGGCATAGGTGGTCACAAACACACGGTCATAACCTGCCGGCAACACGTCAAAATCTTCCCACGCAGCACCCACATACGAAAACCCCTCGTTGAGCGCAACAAACTCTGCTTCCGGATCTTGGTCGATATCGAGGAGGTAGAAGTGTACGAGATGACCCATCTCGTGAATGAGTGCTGCATGTGCACCCTCAACATGAGAGACGACAAACTCCACGGCCTCATCATGAATCTCGACCGACGCCTCTTCCTCCTCGCTAGGAGTTTCAAAGATGAATATCGTGGGATACCCTTCATCACGATAGAACGCAACGAGCTCTCTGAGCAGCGTTGGACCGAGCGTATCGGCCTGCTGGTTAAATATCTCCACAACCTGCGAGGTGTGCCAAACGGGGTCTTCGAGATGGATCTCAATATCGTAATAATCCTCAATCTCAGAGAGGGACTCGAAGCTATGAGTGGCCTCTTGCTCGAACCGGTCGTTCACCTCGGCAGAGTAACCATAGTCTTCATCGTCAAGAAAGTCGCATCCCGTCACCACGAACATGAACGCCAGCGCAATAAGCACAAGACTGAGTGCACCACGTAACTTTCGCATGTTGCTCATGAGCCCTCGTTTAGGATGGGTGGGCAACGAGATGTTCTTCAAGCCAGATAGTAAGGCCCTCTTCGTCGATTTTACCCATTGCGAGCAGTCGCATGACGCGAACAACATCTTCCTGACAAGCCTTTATTCGAGCTCCGTTAATGAGTAAAAACGTGTTCATTACCGTAAATGCCGTACGTTTGTTTGCGTCGTTATAAGGATGACTGGTTGCAATGCCAAACCCATAGGCAGCTGCAAGAGTTGCCAAACTCGGTGGCTCTTCGCTGTAGAGGTACTTATAGGTGGGACGGGAAAGTGCTGACTCGAGTGCTGCCTGATCGCGCGTTCCCGGCAAGCCACCGTCAGCGCGAAGCATCATATCGTGCAAGGCGTCGGCTTCCTGTACGTCAATCCATAGATAGTCATCTTCCGAAGAAATATGCGAACTACTTTCCTGAGAGTTCATGAAGCGCCTCTCGATATTCCCGCAATGTCTCTCGTCCCGCCGCCAAGACTGCTTCGGTCTTGGGATTACGTGGTGTCATGATGATTCGGCCATTCTCAACGCTCGTGTACACGGTATCGCCTACCTCAAGGTGTAACTCTTTGGTGAACTCATGTGGCAAAGTTGCGCTTATTGACCCACCGGCTTGCCGTAGTTTTACCGCAGTCACAGCAACTCCCTTCGATAATATAGCACCTGCGTCCTTACCGCTTTCCTCATTATAGCATATTTATGCTACTTTCCAAACCTCTACTTGCCAAACCTGTCCGGAGCGACATTTCGACCACATTCGGTTCAGCACATGCACAGGCCCGAGCGGTGCTGGTGTGCAACCACCCGAGCCCGTGCGTTTCCCTTTTTCGCCAACGCCCTATACGAACGCTACGCGAAAGGAGATGAGTTCCCTTACCTGCTCTCTGTATGCCGCTTAGCATACACTCCCTGGCATAGCCCACTTCACACGGAAGGGTCATGCGGGTAAGTCTGGACGCACGCCACGCGCCTCGGTGGCAGCAATGTCGCCCGCCACGGTCCCCCAGCTGTCCACGCGAGCCGCCGTAGTGGCAGAGTTGCCCGGAGACCGCAGCCACTGGTTCTGCCAGAAAGCGGCGGAACGCTATTCGTCCGCGTGCATCGTAACTCATTCCTACGACTGCGCCACTTGCCCTACAGTCGCACCGCTAGTGTAACAGACTTACTACGGTGCCTTTACGCAAAAATGGCAGAGCCGATACGGACGAGAGTAGCGCCCTCCTCGATGGCGACTTCAAAATCGTTTGTCATGCCCATCGAGAGTTCGCGCACGTGCGGGTCGTGTATCTGTAGCTCGTCGCGCAACTCTCGTAGACGTGTGAAGTGAATACGCGCCTCTTCAGGTGCGCCTATCGTCTCGAATGGTGCCATCGTCATCAAGCCCTTGATGGCAACACTCGACATCGCCGTAGCGGCTTCCACGAGCACACGCACCTCATGTGGTTCGACACCGTGCTTGGACTCCTCGCCACTCACGTTGACCTGCACGAGTACCGGCTGTACGACACCAACCTCAGCTGCACATCGGTTAATAGCTTCAAGCAAGCGTAGCGAATCGACCGAATGGATGAGTCCGCGCGAACCGATGGCGCCAGCACCGTCGTCGGTATGAGGCGCAAGCGCATCGACAACCACACGTACCTTATTGCGCTGTAGGGAACCGATAAAGTGAAAGTCCACCTCAGGACAGGCCACGCGCTTGCGCACGAGTTCCTGCGCACGATTTTCACCAAAGGTTGCCACGTCTAAGGCCGCAGCCTCAAGCACTACCTCAGGCTCAACGGTCTTCGAAACAGCGACGAGCGTCACCTCGCTAACTGCGCGACCAGCACGTTCGCATGCGGCCGCGATGCGCTCATGAACCGTCGTAAGGCGTTGCGCGAGTTTACAGTGCGCCGACACGATTCTCGTCGATATCCTCGGGCCCTTCGCTGCGTTCAAGCTTGCGTTCCTCGGCCAGCTCTTCGGCGACCTCCTCAAGCGAAGCACGTTCGCCCGTTATCAAAAAGACGAGTCGCTCGCCGATATCGATTGAGTGATCGGCGATGCGCTCAAGATAACGCGAGGCCAGCACCATCCGACTCGCCCACTTAATCTGCTTTTTCTCTTTGAGCCGCGCGACTTCACGGAAGAACTGCCCGTAGAGCTCGTCGATGGGCTCGTCGAGTTCGGGTAGTTTGGCGGCCATTTCGAGATCGTTTTCGCGCATCGCTGCAATCGTTGTATCGAGCACGCGATAGACGAGGTTGCCCTGGGCCTGAATGAGGTCGAGCATTGACTTGCTCGGCTCACCCTTATCGGCGGTGCGCAGCGTTGTGCGTGCGATGCTCACACACAGATCACCGATACGTTCGATGTGCATCGAAATCGAGACGAGCGATTGAAGCAGCCGCACATCGCGCGCAACCGGAAACTGAGTCGCCGTGATTTGTAGAATCTTCTCCTCGAGTTCGGTCGTACGACGGTTAACCTCGTCATCGCCCTCGATAATCTTCTTAGCCGTCTCAACATCAGCCTCAACGAGCGCCTTGACCGATTGACGCACCGTAACGGCGACGTCCTCGAAGATCCCAATCGCCTCATCGTATATGTCACGCAAATCCTGTCGGTATGTCTCTCTCATAGTTATGCCTCCTCCCTTTAGTGTACCAGTGGTGGCTACTCTGTTAACCGAAGCGCCCGGTAATGTAATCTTCCGTGCGCCGGTCGCTCGGATTCGTGAACATCTCACTCGTTGGACCACTTTCCACGAGAATGGCCGGTTCGCCAGCGACCTCCTGGAGAAAGAAAGACGTAGTATCACTTACGCGGGCCGCCTGCTGCATGTTGTGCGTCACAATCACAATCGTAACCTGATCTTTGATCTCGGCCATCAGGTCCTCGATTTTCTGGACCGAGGTCGGATCAATTGCCGAGCATGGCTCATCCATCAGAATAACCTCCGGCTGCACGGCCAGCACGCGCGCGATACAGAGCCGCTGTTGTTGCCCGCCGGAGAGTGCCAGCCCGTTTTTGCCAAGGTTATCTTTAACCTCTTTCCAAATGTTGGCCTTATCAAGCGCATGTTCGACGATGTCGTCGAGGGCGGCCTTTTTCTTGACGCCTTGTAGTCGTGGCCCATACGCAACGTTGTCATAGATCGACTGCGGAAACGGGTTGGGCTGCTGAAATATCATCCCGACGCGCCGACGCAAGTCGACAGGATCGACGCTCGGCCCATAAATGTTGGCGTTCTCAAAGAGCACCGTTCCTTCAACTTTTGTGCCCGCAATGAGATCGTTCATGCGATTAAGGCAACGCAACAGCGTGGACTTACCACATCCCGACGGACCGATAAATGCGGTAATCTCTTTCTTTTTGATATCGAGCGACACATCGGTCAGTGCATTGAAATCACCGTACCAAAAGTCGAGATTGCGCACGAAAAACGTCGCGTCCTCACCACTCTGAACGAGTGGATTATTATAGCTGGTGTGCCCAATCTTAATCGCATTGCTCGTTATAACCGAATCTGTCACCGGATGCCCCCTCTATTCCTTAATCCGTGAATAACGTTTTGAGATATAGCGTGCAACAACATTGAATATCAGGATGAGTACAAGCAGTAGAAACGCCGTGCCATATGCCGCCTGCATGTTAATGCCTTCGACGGCGAGCAGATAGAGGTGCACCGGCATGGACCGACCGGAATCGAGTGGCGTGATGGGCAGGTTTATCGCCTGGCCCATCGTATAAAACACGACGGCCGTCTCTCCGATAGCACGTCCCATCGCCAATACGAGCCCCGTGATAATGCGTGCCGTTGCCGCCGGAAGGACGACACGCGAAACTGTCTGCCACTTGGTAGCACCCATGCCATAGCTACCCCACCGGATATAGCGTGGCACGGCACGAATCGCCTCTTCGGTCGTGCGCATAATGATGGGGAGCATCAATAGTGACAATGATAGCGCCGCAGCGAGCATCGAAAACGGCAGGCCCAGCGTCTCAATAAAGAACGCAAAGCCAAACAACCCCATCACGATTGAGGGAACGCTTGCCAGCGAATCAGCGGCGAATCGGATTACGTTGACAATCTTTCCCTGTCGTGCGTATTCAGCCAGATATATCGCAGCAAGCACCGCAACCGGTGTGGCAATGAGCATCGCAAGCCCGGTGACATATATCGTCGAGATGATGACGGGGAAGATGCCGCCCTCAGCGTTGACTCCGTGCGGCCACGTGAAAATAAAGGCGGGGGTAACAACGCCGATGCCACGCACGATGACGTACAGCAAAATCGCGGCAAGTGCTGAAACGGTGATACCGGCCGCGACCCAAAAAAGCGCAAGCGCAACGTTATTAGCAACGTTTTTGCCCTGCGTGCTCCCCTTCTTATCCCGGCCTTGCGTCATCTTGGAGGCCGGCTCTCGTGTCATCTCCGGTGCCATCTATCCGTGTGCCCTTCCAAAACGCGCGACAAGTCGCACCGTCAGCACGAGCGCCATCGAGATAATGAATAGAATCGCGCCCATGCCAAAGAGCGCGGTGCGATGAGTACCGGTCGCATAGCCCATATCAAGTACAATCTGGCTCGTCAAGGTCGCAATCGGCGCCGTAATCCCCGCAAAAAGTTGTGGTGCGTTACCGACGACCATCAGTACGGCCATCGTCTCACCGATGGCGCGCCCCATACCCAGTATGATGGCATCGATAATGCCGAGTTTAGCCGCCGGAAGGACGACCTTATAGATTGTTTGCCACTGGGTCGCGCCCATCGCAAACGATGCTTCGCGTGAGCCCATCGGAATCGAGCCGAGCGCGTCCTCGGTCAAGGTTGCAATCGTCGGCACGATCATCACGGCCAAAATAATCCACGCGGTCAGCGGTCCGAAGCCGACGCCGCCCCACAGGCGCGCCACGATTGGCGCGACGACAACGACGCCGAAGAATCCGTAGACAACCGACGGAATACCGGCAAGCAACTCGACGGCCGGACGCACCCATGCACGAAGCTTGGGGGGCGCCAGCTCAGAGAGAAACACAGCCGTCATCACCGCGAGCGGGGCACCTATTACAAGCGCACCGAGCGTAACGACAAACGAGCCCACAATAAACGGAAGGATGCCGAACTCACCGCTGCTCGCCGACCATCTCGTGCCAAAGATGAAGTCGAGAAAGCCGATCTCGGTGATGACCGGAAAGGCCATGTAGGCAACAAACGCAAAGATAAGTGCCACACCAAGTACTGCCACGATAGCGCACGCAAAGAAAAGTGTCGCAAGCAAAGCTTCTTTTATACGCGAGCGCGAGGTTACGAGCTGTAAGGAGCCGGGTGTCGACACCGTTACTCCTCCCCTCGCCACGTGACGGGAATGTAGCCGGCATCAACGACAGCACCAAACTGTACTGCATCGGAAAGCACGTATTCGATGTAGCGCTTCGTCAAGCCGTCAGGCTCACCAAGCGTAAAGAAATGGAGAGTTCTCGATATCGGATAGACGCCATTGCCGACGTTTTCTCTCGTCGGATCGACACCATCGATAACAAGCGCCTTAACAGGGTTGGTGCCAAAACGCGGCGAGACAAAGCCTACTGAGATGTAGCCGATGGCGCCCGCCGAGCGTGTCACAACCTCACGTACCTGCCCCGTGCCGGGCAAAATGACCGCTCCAACGTCAAAGGGAGTATCATCCATGACGGCTTCGGTGAAGGCATCGCGTGTACCACTCGCTTCATCACGATTGATAAGGTCGATGGGAATATCGTCGCCTCCGACCTCGCGCCAGTTCGTAATAGCGCCGCCATATATGTCACGAAGCTGCTCGGTCGTCAGTTCATCGATAGGGTTGCTCAGGTTAACGATAACGGCGATGCCGTCGTAGGCAATAGGGATGTCAACGAGGTCATGTGACTCGTTTGGGCGCAAGTGACGCGAAGACGTACCGATGTCGGCCGTGCCGGTGCTAACGGCCTCTATTCCAGCGCTCGAGCCCATGCCCGAGACAAGAACTGAGGCGTCAGGGGTGGACTGTACGAATTTTTCGGCCGCGACCTCGGCAATCGGCAGGATTGTGGTCGAGCCGGCAACGGTGACCGATTCAAGATAGCCGTAGTCGGAGCAACCGGTGAGAAAAGGAGTAGCGGCGGCGAGAAAGCCGATAAGAACAAAAGGTGTTAAGAGCAGACGCACGCGAGCGCGCCATGGCGTCCAGTGGTGCCGTTTTCGGCACGATAGGAAAACCACGCGCCGGTCGGTGCGCCGGCATGCGCCATGGTATCGATTTTCGGATTGATGATGTTGCACGCAACAACTCCCGCCCCGACAAGCGTCTCCTCAATCGCAACCCCTAAATCGAGTCGGACTTCGTCGTCCGATTCAATGTAGGTTTCACCCGCAATAAGAGTACCAAACGTGGCGGAAAATTGTGCACCTATTTCATGATTCACGGTAAAATGTTGCAAACCGATGTAGGGGCCGATGTAGGCAATGAGGTCGGCAGGGTCACAACCATACGTTTCGGTAAGCGCAATAATCGTACGAGCAGCAATTTTCTCAAGCGTTCCGCGCCACCCTGCATGCACGACTGCAAGAGCATCACGTGTGCGATCAACAAGGATAATCGGTACGCAGTCAGCAAAACAGAGGAGCAGCGGTGTGTCGGTATGCGCCGTAATAAGCGCATCGGTCATAGGGTGTTCATACGCCCCATCGACGGCAACGGCAACGTGAGCTCCGTGTATCTGGTTGGCTGTGTTAAGCGTCCATATCGCATTTTCGTTGAGACCAAGCACGCGGCAAATACGTTCACGATTTTGCGCAACATGGTCGACATCGTCGCCTACATAGGTGCTAAGATTGAGCGTCGCATAGGGTGACTCGCTCACGCCACCATGGCGTTGGGTAAATGCAACACGAATGCCTGCTTCATCGAAAAGCGCGGCATCGGTCAAGAATGTGACCCCATCGACGGTCTGTTCAGTTAGTGTCGGCTGCACGAGCAAGTGGTACGAACGGGTTCGACGGCGTGTGCCGGTCTAACGCGTCTTGAGGAAATCGGGCAGCTCGAGCCCGTCGCTTCCCGTGTCGCCGGATAACGGCGCAAACGAGAGATCCTCGTCGAGTGTTGAGCCAGCACCCGCACGTGCACCGGCACCACCGGCGCTAGCACGCGGTGCCGCACCCGAGAAGCCTGTCGCAACGACGGTCACACGTACGGCATCGCCGAGCGCATCGTCTATGACGGCACCAAAGATGATATTCGCGTCTGGTGAGGCCGAATTAGCCACGATCTCGGCGGCCTGGTTCGCTTCAATGATGCCAAGATCGCTGCCGCCCGCAATCGAGAGTAAGATACCGTTAGCGCCCTGAATTGAGGACTCGAGCAAGGGGCTTGAAATCGCCGCACTCGCTGCCTCGGTTGCACGCTCGTCACCGCTGGCCACACCGATACCCATCAGCGCACTGCCAGCCTCTTCCATAATGGTACGGACGTCGGCAAAGTCGAGATTGATGAGACCGGGGATTGTAATAAGATCGGTAATGCCCTGCGTGCCCTGACGCAAGATGTCGTCGGCGTAGCGAAACGCGTCGAGCATCGAGGTCTTTCTTTCGGCAACCTGTAAAAGGCGATCGTTCGGGATAACGATAAGGGTATCGACCGACTCACGCAGCTCTTTGATACCTTCTTCGGCCTGCTGAGCGCGCTTGCGTCCCTCGAAACTGAACGGACGCGTGCAGACACCGACGGTCAATGCGCCAATCTCTTCTTTAGCAATACGTGCGATAATCGGAGCCGCACCGGTACCGGTGCCACCGCCCTCGCCCGCCGTCACGAAGACCATATCAGCACCTTGGAGTGCCTCACGAAGTTCGTCACGATTTTCCTCGGCAGCCTCAGCACCTACGTGCGGGTTGGCACCTGCCCCGAGCCCCTTTGTCAAATCAACGCCAATATGGACTTTGTAGTCGGCATCGCTCATCAAAAGCGCCTGCGCATCGGTGTTGACCGCAATGAATTCAACGCCTTTGACACCGGCCTCAATCATGCGATTGATGGCGTTCGTACCGCCACCGCCTACGCCAACGACCTTGATGACCGCGAGATAGTTTGCGCCTGTCTCCAACATGAACGTCTCCTCTTCCGAAAGCCTTGCAAAAACTCAACATTCAAGCACAACTTCAGGGCGTGTCGAAGCGTACGCCTATGCGCGCCACAACACATATAAGTCAGTAGTAATGTTCCCACTGCATGAAACTTTGCGCAATATTTTCCGCACGCACACCTCAAGCAGCAGTTTAAGGTTTGTTAAAAGTGCAGATAAACTGTAGTATTGTGTGAAGATGCCTACATTACGGTTTGGTGGCGGCACCACCGGACGTATCGAGTCCTCGCCACGTCGGCCTATCGAGGCTGCGCACATTGATAAGCGTCACTTTGCCGGCGTGCTCGCTGAGAAGCTGGACGGCGACCTTTGACTTTTCATTGATATCGACGGCCGAGCCAATGAAAACCTCAACATTATCCTTCGTCACAATCTTGGTGAGCGCCACCTCCGGGGCACTGAACAGCAGTGTCTGTGCACGCAGTTCCTCGTCGATACCGTGCCATACCGCGAGAACGTTGTTGACCTCATCGTTCACGCTCGACATACCGACGATGATGTCGGTCGTAGGCGGAATGTCGTTGACGGGAATGACGTCGTCGCGCTCAAACGATACGGGAACACTATCACTGCGAGGATCATCGGCAACAAGATCGCCATCCTTCTCAAGAACCTGCCCGAGCCAAATACCGTCCTCGGCGATAAGCCAACGCGATCCCCCTGTCTCGGAGACAAGGCCAAACGGCATGCGCTCGGTCACCACAATCTCAAGCGTTGAAGGATATCGCTTGTGGATTGCCACCTCCTCGACCCACGGATTGGCAAGCATCTCCCGACGAATCGCACCGGTATCAAGCGTTACGAGTGAAGTGCTCTCATCGGTATCGACATAGGTTAACACCGTCTCGTTAGTTAGATGCGCATTTCCATTGACGATGTAGTCGGTGATATGAAAGTAGGGTGATGTCAAAAACGTGGTGGTGACACCGATCAGTATGACGGCCAGCGCACCGGCGGCAACGATGACGAGTATCGAACGGTTCTGGTCGCGTTTAGCGCGGCGTTCGCGTTCCTCTTTTTTGAGCACGACCTTGCGACGCTCTTTTGCAACGACTGCATCGGTCCCAACAATCTCGTCGGGGATATCGGGCACCACTTCAAACGACGAAGTGCGCTGTGACACCGAGCGCGAGGGCGACACACTTTTTTTACGCGCAGGTCGCTGTTGCTCTACCGGCGCAGACTTTGTATCATAGGTCGTCGACGAGCTTACCTCGACGCGACGCCTTGTACGAGGCACGGTTTCGTCACGACGTCTGCGCGGCGCTGCGTCATCGCGGCGCTTGCGCTCCCAGTACGCGGACTTCTGTCTGTAGTTCGACGCCATATTCTTGAGCGACTCGTCTCTGAACAAGTTCAATAAGTTCCAACACATCGGCAGCAGTCGCCCCACCTCGGTTCACGATAAAGTTCGCATGCACATCCGAGATCTGAGCACCACCGCAGGTCGTACCTTTTAATTCTACCGCTTCTATGAGGCGTCCGGCACTTTCGCCTGCCGGATTACGAAAAACGCTACCAGCATTAGGGAGATTGAGCGGCTGAGTATGTGCACGTTGCGCATGCGCATCTGCAATACGCGCACGAAGCTCTGCAGGGTCTTCCCGGGCAGCAAAGTGGAGCTGCGCTGAAAGGATAAGGGCCGTATCACGTAAGCTTGAAGAGCGGTAACTCCATACAATTTCATCGCGTGTAAGAGTGCGAATCTCGGCGTGTGGGAGCGAAATGATCGTAACATCGTGGACAAGCTCGTCGATAAAGTGTGTCGCAGTGCCGGCGTTCATCGCAAGGGCTCCACCGAGCGTGCCGGGAATACCGGCAAGACGCTCGACACCGGTCAGGCCGTGTTCGACACCGTACGCCACGATATCGCGCAGGCGCGTGTCGGCGTTAACATGGACAGCTGCGTCGTGGTCGCCGGGCTCAATCGTGCCGACCGAAGCCGGAGCTCTGAGGCAAAGTACCACACCGTCGAAGCCTTCATCAGGTACGAGCAGGTTCGAACCACCGCCCATTATGAAGACAGGCGCACCTGATGCTGCACACTGCTTCAGGACTTCACGAATGATTTCAAGGGTAGGAAGCGCCGCGATATCGAGACCTACTAAGAGCGCAGCCGGCCCTCCAATGCGCCACGTCGTATAAGACGCAAGCGGTTCGTTACGCACTACTTCGATACCCGATTCATCGAGCGCGCGAATCTCCTTGGCCAGCAGGTCGTAGTCGATGACAGCGTTACCCATCGTGCGATTCATCATCGTCTTGCTCATGCAACTCTCGTAAGAGTTCAGGACCGATAGAGGTAACGTCACCAGCGCCCATCGTCATCACAAGATCGCCTCTGCGTAAACTTCGTGCCACGTATGGAACGATGTCCTTGCGATGCGGCAGATAGACAACGTTCGCGCGCTCGTTGACATCAAGCAGTGCGTCGACGATAGAGCGTCCGTTCACGCCGGGAATCGGTGCCTCGCCGGCGCTGTATATCTGGGTCACGATGACGAGATCGGCATGGGTAAGTGCGCGGCCAAACTCGTGGCAAAACGCCTCGACACGCGAATAGCGATGTGGTTGGACGATAGTAACGACGCGCGTAAAATCGAGTGCTTGAGCAGCCTTGAGCGTTGCCTCAACCTCAGTCGGGTGGTGTGCGTAGTCGTCGACGATGGTGATGTCGCGGTACTCCCCAATGAGGCTAAAGCGACGACGCACGCCCGTAAACGTTGCGAGTGCCTTGGCAGCATCACGCATATCGAGCCCTTCGACGTATGCAACAGCAAGCGCACCACAGGCATTGCAAACCATATGTTCGCCCGGCGTGGCAACACCGGCAGTGCATACGACCTCATCGTCGATGATAACCTCGAAACGCGTGCCAATGCCTTCACGACCCACGATGCGATAGCGCACATCGCATGCTTCATCGGCGCCATACGTAATGGTACGCACACCGGTGCTCACCGTCGCTTTGCGCATCACTTCGAGTAGATGTGAATCATCGCCACAGAGGATGAGCGTGCCATCTGCACGAATTTGTGCAGCAAACTTAATAAAGATGTCATCGATCTCGGTAAGGTTAGCGTAGTGATCGAGGTGATCGCGCTCGATGTTGGTGATGAGCGCAACGTCGGGCTCAAGAAAGAGAAACGAGCCGTCTGATTCGTCGGCCTCAACGACGTAGTAATCGCCTGTGCCATGCTCGGCGTTCGAGCCCGCCTCTTCGAGTAGGCCGCCGACACAGAAACTCGGATCGAGTTTCATGGCACGCAACATCGTCGCAATCATCGATGATGTTGAGGTTTTACCATGCGTACCGGCCACCGCAATCGTACGACGCTTTCCTGCAAGCGCGCTGAGCATCTGGGCGCGCTGCCACACGGTCAGACCGCGCTCACGTGCAGCAACAAGTTCGGGGTTGTTCTCAGGGATAGCGGTCGAGACGACAACGATGTCAGGTGTGCCATGAGGTGTGACGAGGTTCGCGGGATCATGGCCGCTCGTAATGGTAGCACCGAGTTCACGCAACGTGCGCGTATAGCGTGACTCCTTCATGTCCGAGCCACTGACGTTCGCACCACGTTGCACAAGGATGCGTGCCAGCGCACTCATACCGGCACCGCCAACCCCGATGAAGTGCACCGTGTCTAAAGGTAGTGTTGTAGTCATGGTGCTATTGTAGCGCACTCTCCCAGGCGGTGGCGCATGCGGTGACCGGTACGTCGATAAGGGAGGTGCCCTCGGTGTCGTTAATGCTTACGTGGTCGCCACCGACTTCGCCCAGAATGTGATGGGGTACTGCTGCTGCGCATAATGTGTCGAGTACACATACGCGGTCTTCGGGGGCGCAGGTCACGACGACACGTGATTGCGTCTCGCTAAAGAGCGACTCGTGTGGGGCGAGGGCGGTGGGCAGCGTCACGGTGCAGCCCATACCGCCAACAATCGCGCTTTCGGCGAGCGCCACGGCAATGCCTCCGTCGCTACAATCGTGCGTGGCGGTGAGCAATCCTGTACGAATAAGCGTACGAACCGCCTGCTGCACTGCCCGTTCACGCTCAAGATCGAGCGCAGGGATTTCACCGGCCACCATTCCATGTATCGTGTTCAGATACTCACTGCCCCCAAGCTCGGCAGCGGTCTCCCCTACGAGAATGATAGTGTCACCGACGTGCTTGAAGGCAAGTGTGCAAGCTTCATCGACGTGGTCGAGCAACCCCACAACCCCAACAATCGGCGTTGGGTAGATGGGATTGCCGAAGCTTTCATTATAGAAACTTACATTGCCACTGATAACCGGCACCTCAAAGCTGTGGCACGCATCAGCAAGTCCGCGTACCGCCTCGTAAAACGTCCAGTAGACCTCGGGCTTTTCGGGGTTGCCAAAGTTAAGACAATCGGTAACGGCGGCCGGCTCGCCCCCAGCACAGGTGACGTTGCGCGTTGCCTCGGCAAGTGCAATCTGTGCACCGCGATACGGGTTGAGATATACGTAGCGTCCGTTACCATCGGTTGCGGCGGCAATCGCGCGCTCAGTCATCTCACCGCGCCCCGTATCTCCGATACGTATCACCGCCGCATCGCTTCCCGGCACTACGACCGTGTTGTTCTGCACCTGATGATCGTACTGTTCATATATCGCGCGGCGTGAGCATATGTTGGCACTGCCGAGCAACGTGAGTAACGTATTGTTAAGCTCCTCGACCGTCACCGGATGTTCGAGCGTATCGATGTCAAAGGCCGCAAGTTCATCAAGGTAGGCAGGGCGCGACATCGCCGGGTCATAGATTGGTGCATCATCGGCGAGTGAGCGCGCCGGTATCTCGGCGTGCACAACATCGGCATCGCGTACCACGAAATTGCCGGTGTCGGTCACGGTACCAATGACGGTCGAGCGTAGCCCCCACCGCGTACAGACGTCAAACACCTCCTGAAGGTGGCTTGGCTCGACAACGGCGAGCATGCGCTCTTGCGATTCACTTACCATAACCTCGAACGGCTGCATATTGGGTTCGCGCCGGGGCACCTGTGCTACATCGATATCGAGGCCCACGCCGCCACGGCTCGCCATCTCGCTTGCTGAGCTTGTCAATCCCGCGGCACCGAGGTCACCCAACCCCACAAGCAATCTGCGTTCCAGTAGCTCAAGACACGCCTCGATGAGGAGTTTTTCCTCAAATGGGTCGCCCACCTGCACGGCAGGACGCTTGGCCTCGGCCCCTTCATCGAACTCTTGGCTGGCGAGTACGCTCGCACCACCGATGCCGTCGCGCCCTGTCGTCGAGCCGATAAGCACCACATGGTTACCCACACCACTTGCTTGTGCACGGATGAGGTTTTCCTCGCGCATGAGCCCAATCGCCATTGCATTGATAAGACAGTTACCCTCATACGCTTTCTCAAAGTAAACTTCGCCGCCCACGGTGGGCACTCCAAGACAGTTTCCATAGCCACCGATACCGGCAACCGCGCCTTCGAGCAAGTAGCGTTGCCGCGGGCTATCGAGTGTGCCGAAGCGCAGGCTGTTGAGGCTTGCGATAGGACGCGCACCCATGGTGAAGATGTCGCGGATGATGCCACCTACGCCGGTCGCGGCTCCTTCGTAAGGCTCAATCGCACTCGGATGATTGTGCGATTCCATCTTGAAAGCCACGGCCCAACCATCACCGACGCTGATAACACCGGCATTCTCACCCGGCCCTTGCAAGACATGGGGTCCTTTTGTGGGAAAGAGGCTTAGATGCTTACGCGAGTGTTTGTACGAGCAGTGCTCAGACCACATGAGGCTATACATGTAGAGTTCGGTTATCGTAGGCGTGCGGCCAAGTATCTCAGCGATGCGCTCGTATTCGTCGGGTTTTAAGCCCAGTTCAACGGCGAGTTCAAGAGCACGTTCGGGAGTCAGTTCAGCGGCGCACATTATGCGAACCTTTCGATGACGGTGGTAAAAAACGTCGCACCATCGGTGCAGCCGGTGTTGTTTTCGCTGATAGGGTCGGTCACGCGCTCAGGGTGGGGCATCAGCCCAAATACGTTGCGCTGCTCGTTGCAGATGCCGGCGATACCGTCGGTCGCACCGTTAGGGGCACGCGCAATGTCACTGCCATCAGGGGCGCAATAACGTACGATAACTTGGTTGCTTGCGTGAAGCTGCGCGAGCGTGCGCTCATCACACACGTAGTTACCCTCACCATGGTTGATAGGCACGGTGAGCACCGTTCCTTGTGGTTTATCGAGCCAATCGCACGATGCTTCAACGCGCAGCGATACCGGCTTGCAGATGAACTTCATCTGCTCGTTGCGAATAAGTGCGCCGGGCAACAGGCGTGCCTCGGTCAATATCTGAAATCCATTGCAGATGCCAAGAACCGGTCCGCCCTCGTGGGCAAACCTCGTGACCGCCTCCATCACCGGGCTAAAGCGGGCGACGGCACCGCAGCGCAGATAATCGCCGTAGCTAAAACCGCCGGGAAGCACGACTGCATCAACCTCACCGAGTGAGGTTTCTTCGTGCCAGATGTAGGTAAAGTCCTGTTCGAGATAGGTAACGGCATGGGCGACATCTTGCTCGCAGTTCGACCCGGGAAAACGCACGATACCGAAACGCATACTCAGCCCACCTCGACGATGCGATAGTCCTCAATGACCGGATTGGCAAGGAGCTTGGCACACATTTCATCGACCTGCTCGGCCGACACGTCACCTTCAAGCTCGATGAACTTACCTATCTTGACGTCATCGATGCCGGTAAAGCCTATCTGCCCAAGCCCACGCAATGCCGTAGCGCCTGCGGGGTCGAAGATGCCCTCCCGAGAGGTGACGTATATGTGATAGCGTGTCTTTGATGCTGTGTCCGTCATGCGCCCTCCCCCTCTTGTCGGAGTACCGGCCGGCTGGACAACCTACCGGTAACGTAGTTCACTCTACCGCGTTTTTGAGAACGTTTCCTGTTTGTTGGCTATGGATTCACTATAATCTTTTTTGATTTTGCTCAGCTATGATTTCTGACAACATTTTTTCATGCTCACTCATAGTTTGCACGTATACCGTGACGCCGGTTCATATACTCACTGCAGATCGTTATAAACTTATCGATCTCTTCTTGTGTGTTGAAACTGTTACTTCGGTCGGAGACGTCCAATCGTTGTGGGCAGGAAAAATGTGACTACAAGCCGAAAAATATTCGTCAAGCTCTTCAGAGGTCAAAGAATAATAGAGTGTCATGTTCATTTTCCCTCTTGCTTCGTCATAGGTAACTAAGATACATTCCGGCTACCACCTTCATCAGATGTTGTCTCTGTGGTCAGCCCATCGAAGTTTTCCGGCCGATATACCATTCGTGCGTATTGGCCCAGAAGGTTTCCCGATAGCAAGAGACCCCCAGTACGTATGAGTGATTGAGCAGCTGCGACTACCGCAATCACTCCGCTGTACATAAGACGAGACTGAAAAATATCAGATGATATGCAAGCGTGCAAAAGTTGATTGGCAAGTAGAATAATAAGGAGCACTGATATTTCTATCGCAATAATAATGAATAAGATTTTTTTATCGCAGAAAAAATCAGCAGGTCTTATGTCCGTGTGCGTGACGAATAACTTGTCAAAACGCACATATCTAATCCATAGAAGAACACTGGGAATAACTGCTGCGAAAGAAATAACTTGAGGCAAAGTGCTACCTATGTCAAAAGAAGAGATAGCAGATATCATTTCAAAAACCAACAAAAGGGGAAACATGAATGCAATTAGAATAGCAAAGAAAATAATCATTTTGCCAATACCGCGCCTTATGTGACGTAACCAGTCAGAGAGAAGCGGTAGCCCCTCTGGGTTGCACGAATAGATATTATGTGCGTACGAAATACTGTATCCATTTTGGTACAGCATCACACAAAAAGAGATGGGAATTAATAAAATTGCTGCTTGTGGTAAAAACACCCTTATCCATAAAACAAACTCTAGACCAAAAAGTATCAGTAAAGTAAAAAGAATCCTTGGTGTTTTTACTATCTCGACAACAGTATTTTTTAGAGAAATACTTTGATACGCCACTTTCATTTAGTCTCTCACTTTCATGGATTCAGTATATTGCCATACGGCAAATATCGTGTCTACTGAACTTATAGTGGCAATCGAATCTCATAGCTGTGTCCTTTTACGAGAAAATTTCTTGACCGTCTCTTTGCGGAAGTTGTTGTAAGCTTTCATGATGGGAAGTTCTTGCAAGACAAGACCGGCTGCAACAAATGAGATAGCATCAATAACAGAAATCCATAGCAGCCAACTTTCCCCATAGTCCACATCCCCAAAAATTATTACAAACAAGCTAAGGCCACCTTGGAATATCAGAAGAAAACTGGCAAGTCTTGTCGAGTTTGCTCTATAGACCATCATTAGTGCGACGATAGAAAGAATCAACCACAAAAAAGACGTACCTGAGAGAACTTGCACCCATACCCACAGAAGAACAATAATGATTGCTATTCTTCGGGCTTTACGAAGACGGAAATTCTGCTCAATGGCATGGTCCATCTCTGCTCTTACATGCGCACGTCGCTTCTGGGGCGTAAGAGCAGCTACTCGCTGATCTTCGTTTTCCTGTTCGGCACTAGAAAATAGTACACTCATGTTTCCTCCAGATCGCCACTTCGATTATATAGACGACCAGCATTTGATTAATCGATTTAGTGTTTCAATCTGTCTTTTCCTGTGTCAATCTCATATTTTTCCAGTATCTCATTCGTGCGCACTCGATGCTGTTTGATGCTCTCCTGTGACAGCATAAGAAATCCTAGTACAATAAGCAACAAAAACAGGAGAGTCCCTGGCCCAAAAGAAAGATACACGAGCATTACTGACAGGTGAAAACTCCCGCTGCCAATCATGAGTAGAGCGGGAATTTTTGTATTATTCAGTATGAGAATGGAATAGACTCCAAAAACCACCACTCCAATAACCACAAGATAGAGTATTCCTTCAAGAAATATGCGAAATATGGCTTCTGGGGGAAAATTTGCATTTATTCCGGGAAGTAGGTATTGCAGGAAAAGAAGTGTTTGGAAGAGCAATATAATAACGGCCCAAATAATCGTATAAGCAAGAGCAGAGCTCCTACCTCGCGCATATTGAGGATTTATTGAAGGCTCTCGCTTCATCTCACAAAGCATGCTGTCACGTCTGTCGTTTTTTGGTGAGTCGCTCGGCGCATGCCAATCTTTTCTCATATTCAGACCTCAATAAGGTCATGTGTGACAATGTTTTTGCCTGATTCAAAATCAGAAGCACGGGAAACAAGTTCGTCTTTGGTCAATACATCCGAAGTAATTTCAAAGGGCAAGCGACGATTGCGCACAACAGTTCGAGCAAACAAGTTGATTGCCGTAGAGGTCCCCATGCCTACCTCCGCACAAAACTCATCAAGCTGACGCTTGACATCAGAATCCATCCTAACGCTGAATGTTGAATTAGCCACGGTAACCTCCACCTCATGCTATTACAATTTATATAAATTGTAATAGATATAGCAACTCATGTCAAACAACTGGTTAATATTTGTCGCTATTCAGTGATATTGAATCATGCTCACTCACAGTTTGCACGTATACCGTGACACCGGTTCATATGCTCACTGCAAATCGCTATAAACTTATCGATCTCTTCTTGTGTGCTGAAGGCAGATTTAGGAATAATAATCCGCTTCTTAGGGTATCCATGCAAGATGCACAAAAACTTTTCTTCGTTGTCGATATTGCGCACTTTCTCCCAAGGAATTGGCTTCAATTGTTTCGGGTGCCTACGTTGTTTGGCTGCAAATAGTACAGATATCCCGTGTGCCATACCAAAAGCACGATAAGAGTAAACAGGAAACCACAGTGCGAGCGTTAATATAGGCACAAGAGCAATGGAACCGACATAAAAAGCCCATATTAATCTTCTGAGAAACCTTGCATGCGTTTCGGTGCTGTACAATGCAATGAGATATTTGTAGACTTCATTGCTATTCATCGAAATATTTACCGTTATAGACTGCATATTTTTTTATCCTCACTTTCTCTTAACTATCTCTAGCCTCCCTCTAGACTACTTTGAATTTCAACTTCTCCCAACCAGTTGGCATAACAAAGATTTTCGAGTTCATTGTCTTGGCGCGGCATGTCAAGAGCTGTTAAAGGAATAATGATGACTCGCCATGATAGAAAGCGAGAATGCCATGGCGGATTGACAAGAAAATACCATGCATCTGCCAGCCGATAGACTGCCTTGATTTCTTTCCACGGGATATTTTTTGTGGATCGTTCATATTTTTTGTCAATGCTAATACCGTAAGAATCAATCACTAATTTTACTGTTCCAATCGCTCTTGGATAAGAGCGTGAACTTACGGCCAGTGTTGGATTAGGGTTCATAAATAGTTGATATCGCGTAATAGCATTGGCTATAACAAAGGGTGATGCAAAGATAAGAACAACGAAAGTTGCTATTGTTTCAAAAGAAAATAAAACTCTTCTTTGCCCCAGTCCTAACACTATCGCTACACATATGATGACACCAATCAGGGTCAGAGGAATCTGTTTTCTCCAAAATAAATTTTTATAGAATCGCACGTATGATTCCTGCTCAAAAAGTGCAGTGAGATAATCTGCTACATCAGCATCAAGTAACGTAAAATTCACTATTACGCAAAGTGTATTCATCCCCGTGCCCCACTCTCTCCTCTCAAACAAAATAGATATCTCGAACCTCTAACGAGACGAAGGTTCGATTGCAACTATGACATCACCCACTTTAAATACACGCCCCAAATCGGGAACATAGTAAGAAACGACTTCCGAGCCGTATATTAGTGCAAGTTCCTTGAGTACAGCATCATCCTGACCGCTTTGTCCGTACTCATATATTCTAGGAATAAGCGATGGGTCTGAACTTCCGGCAAACCCTTGTTTAATCCTATCTATTGCATCTGCCTTAATGGGAGCTGTGGCAGCACTTAAGGAAAAGAAAGCCACATATCCACCCCAACCGCCTGTCGGAGCTGTAGCAACAACCCCACCCGCAGTAGCAGCACCCTGAATCAAGTACATGGCACCTAATTGTACTGTTCCAGCAGTAACCATTTTCCAATCAGTATTTTTGATGTGTTCGCAGAACTGCTTTCTTGCCCTATTCATAATATCTATGAATCTTTCTGGGGCCTGTGCCGGAGCGGGCGCTCCTGGTATAGGGAAGCCATTAAGGGGCTGTGGCCATTTTGGGTTAAGCGGAGCAGGAAACGGTGGTTGTCTGACCGGACATCTACCGGGAGCATGCCAGTTGTCGTGTCTCCAGTTTCCGTTCTTGTCGTAGTAGCACCGTCCACTAGGGTCCACGTAGTTGAGTGGGTCGCTCAAGGCGTAGGCAAAGCGATTCTGTGAGAGGGGCTCGGCCAGTGTGCCCAGATAGGTGTCTTGAGTGATGAAGCGCCCCGCACCCATGTCAAGATAGCGTGCGCGCAAGTATTGCAATCCGGTGGTGCGGTCTACCCTCTCGCCGTTGAAGGCATAGGGGTTAGTGGTAGAGCCTGAGACGGTGGCCTTGCCAAAGGTATCATAGCGATAGCTTGCCTGCACAAAACCTGCCATGTCGGTCATGTGAGCCACTGAGCCGCGTCCGTCAAAGGCATACATCTGGCGCGTAGTTGAAGCGCTCGCACCTGCTGAGGTATGTGCCAGCAAGGCGCTGATGCCGTAGTCGGCCGCAGGGGTAGCGCTGCCATACGCATTCGTAAACTCGCCACTCAGGCTCAGGGCACTTTGCACGCCAAGAGCACTTGAAGCTGCGGGAGGGCCAAGTATGCCGCTTCCCGCATAGCTATCCCCGTAGCTCTCTGCTCCCACATAGCTTGTGCCCGCACCGTACTCATAGATGTTTCGATACTGGCCGCGCGAGTCTATCTCAGCAAGCGTGCGGGTGTGTGCCACTTTGTTTCGTGTATGAGTCAATAAAACAGGGCGTACCATAGTCAGATTTCCTGCTTGTTTCCATCGCTATCATCAAGCGTATTGGGTACTATCTCTGCTCCTGTGGTTGGTTCGCCAGAATCTTCCTGCCCGTATACAAGACGCGCGTATTGTCCTAGAAGGTTTCCCGATAGTAGAAGACCTCCAGCACGCACAAGCGACTGAGTGGCTGCAACCATCAGAACCACTCCATAAAAAAGAAGTTGAGATTGAGAGCCCGCTGATAATACGTAGACGCGCAAAAGCGGGTCGGCTAGCAGTATGACAAGGAGCATGAGTATCTCTATCACAATGACGACGAACAATGTGTTTTTATGGTATGAGAGATGAGTAAATACCATGTTGCCACGCTTGGTGAATATTTTATCGGAATACACGTATCGAACCCACAAAAGAGCGGCAGGAACAACAGCTAGTATTGGAGCTGTCATTCCAAGGGCCTCAAGGGCCGTTCCCCAAGTATTGCGAAGTGCGTCATTGTGGAAGTTTGCAAACACCGATGTTATCAAAATAAGTATGATAAAAAACGTGGTTATAGTCGTCGCAACAAGCCACAGGATCATCTTACTGACACCACGTCTCATGTGATTTAGCCAATCAAGGAAGGGCGGTAGCTCATTCCTATCTGACAAATAAATGCTGTGTGCATATGAGATGCTATAGCCATTTTTGTATAACATTAAACAAAAGGAAACAACCATTAAGGGAATTCTTATTGGTAATTCAAACATCCTTAGCCACGGAATCAAACCTAGGCAAAAGAACATTAGAAACACTGCCCGTATTTTCGGTGTTTTTGTTATCTCGGCAATAGTATTTTTTAGAGAAATTTTTTTGTATCCCAACATCTCCAGCTCCTCAGTTCATGCCGACAATATTTATGCTCAAGGCTACTTTATCTGTTCTCATTTGATTGGAACAACTGTCCCTCTGCCATCTGGGAGAGTATAGCCTTTAAAATCACCAGATGGATCGCTGGGTATTGGTACGGTGGCGGGCGGGCGAGTTTCTTCTTCCAAAATTAATCCTAAGTCGTTAATACTATCGCCAGCACCATCAGTGAGCACTCTCCAAATGATTCTACCGGCTCCTGATACAATCGCCTTAGTCACACGTGCCACACCTGCTGCAATATCACAAAATGCTTTTCTCATGGCCTCTATTGCAGCTTGTGCGGCTTGTGCCACACGTAGTATTTCTTGAGCTCCTCCTATTATTGCTGCTACCGATGAATTCTGTCTTGCTTTGGCCGCCAACATGAAAATAGCCACATTGACAATTAGCATATTATGGGCAAATGACCTAGTAGTTAGATTTCTCACCAGTGTGTTCTGACTGCTGTACCCACTCGGATCAACATAGTTCAGGGGGTCGTTGAGAGTATAGGCAAAGCGATTCTGTGAGAGGGGCTCGGTCAGTGTGCCAAGATAGGTGTCTTGAGTGATGAAGCGCCCTGCACCCATGTCAAGGTAGCGGGCGCGCAAGTACTGCAAGCCGGTGGTGCGGTCTACTCTCTCGCCGTTGAAAGCATAGGGGTTAGTGGTAGAGCCTGAGACAGTGGCTTCGCCAAAGGTATCATAGGTGTAGCTTGCCTGGGCAAAGCCTGCCATATCGGTCATGTGAGCCACTGAGCCACGTCCGTCAAAGGCATACATCTGGCGCACCGCTGAGGCGTTGGTACCTGCCTGTGAGGTATGGGCAAGCAATGCGCTGATGCCGTAGTCAGCAGCAGGGATAGCGCTGCCATACGCATTCGTAAACCCGCTACTCAGACTCAGGGCATCTTGTGCGCCAAGAGCACTTGAAGCTGCGGGAGGGCCCAGTATGCCGCTTCCTGCATAGCTATCCCCGTAGCTCTCTGCTCCCACATAGCTTGTGCCGGCACCATACTCATAGATATCTCGATACTGACCGCGTGAGTCTATCTCAGCAAGCGTGCGGGTATGTGCGACGTTAACGTCGTTGACGTAGGTCGTGAGCTCATAGTCAAGACGTGTAGCTGATGATACTCCTGCTGGAATAAAGACGTTGTCAGCAAGATCGCGCGTACGCTCTGCCTTACTGCTGTCATGCACTGCACTCTCAGTTCGCGGTTGGGTGTAGTAGCGTCTGGCGATGTCATCCCAGTTAAGATAGAGCACACGGCTAACATGAGCGCCATTGGCACAGATCTGAGAAACACCTTGGCCAAAGCCATACCAAAACTCTGAGATGAAGTATTCGAAGCGTGCAATAAAGTCTTGCCATCTGCTCGCAATAAAAGAAACGCTGCTACGCACCTCATCACTGTCGGTGCCATGAGTCCAGCTGTCGGTTATATCAGCGTTTCGCTGAGCGCTAAAGATACGGTTAGCATCCCCATCATAGAGAGCGGCAAAGAGCAACGTGCCGCCTGCATGCACCGCTTCTAGGCGGTTTTCAAGGTCATAGGTGTATGCCATTATCGTTGTTGTTCTTCTGTCCAGCATCTTTATTGGGGCAAAAATTCTTCTGGAACCAATGTAAGTCTGTCATATGGGTATGCGAAGAATTGTATCAGCAACTGACTTCTGTTGTACTCGTTTAAAAGTTCTAGCATCTGAATCTTAATTTCTTTGGAGTACAGAACAAATTCTGTATATCGGAGTAATTTTTGTGCAAAACAATGTTCACCTGAACCGCATAATTCAATATAGCACTCTTGGAGCTTATTCAATATTACTGGGTCAATATCTTCTAATTTTTGCTTTGCCGCTCTATTAAGAATGCGTGTTTGCAGTTCTGGTTCTTTTGCTATGTATACTCTAGCCTCAAAATCATACAACTCATAGATACCCCCATCTTGCGTGCGATAATAAGGCATTATGGATAGCTCTTCGCTGGCAATCCCAACATCGCTCTTACTCAAGACATCATGTAAAGACTGTAGCTTATAATATTCGCTTCCTCCCGACTCAGTTTTTTCCAGCTGTGAAATAATATCATACATCAGAGTCTTCCTGCCCGCATGCCCTATCATAATCGTAAATCTGTTTCGAGGTGCGACAACACCAACCACGATTATGCTTCCTCTACGTTTTCTTCGAGTAAACACCAGAGATATTCTTTCTGCTCCTCAGATGCAAATGCTGATTCAGGGATAACGAGGTAGTTGTAATACTCATCATATTCGATAAAGAGTAGATGTTTATACCATTGATACGAGAAAATGTCTTCCCATGTGATACCGCGCATGTCTTCTGCGCCACGTTTAACCGAGATGCCATCACTTGATGCAGTTACATGGAATGGCGTTTGGTAACTGTCAAGGATAGTTCGTTTGCTCTGACGATTTGCGGAGTTTTTGATAATTTGTATAACAAACCAGCCAATAACTACTGCCGCTACCAGACAAAAAAATATAAAAATAGAAACAATTCCTGACGCCTGCGGAAGAGTACCTCCTAAAATAAAACCATATACGTATATCGTAGCGCTGGATATTACGAGAGCTATCATTCCAAAAAACCTTAACCAATACCCGCCAACACTTCCAAAATAATCATCCGCATATGCTCGGCGCCGAAACTTCCAAATAAGATTGATATCGTACTTGTTGAGCGTAAAATCAAAGGACATTGGGTACTGTCTCTGCTTCTGCGATCGGTTTGCCAGAGTCTTCCTGCCCGTATGCAAGACGTGCATACTGACCTGAAAGGTTACCTAGGAATAAAATACCTCCGGTACTTACCAGTGACTGCAGGAGAATAAGTGCTATAGCCACGCCACTGGAAGAAAACAACAATGGAGATGTTGCTGAAGGCGAAACCATTGAGAGCAACTCATTCCCTATCTCCACAAGCATAAATCGCAATATTTCTACTCCAATAAGAACAATAGATGCCTGCTTATACCGGGTAAAGCTAGCTATGATGGAAGGAAAAGTGCGTTTAGTGAACAATCTATCCGAGGACGCATACCCTGCCCACCAAAACGTACATGGGATTATGGCCACTAAAGGAGGTACCGTTCTCAATATTTCCTGAACTATCAAACCGTCAAAGTCAACGAGAGTAAAATCTGCAAGAACTGTAAAAAGTATCGTACACGGAACATAGGCGGCAAGTAATGTGACGAGCGAAATAACAAGCTTGCCAAAACCACGTCTTGTATGGTTAATTAAGCTCGAAAAAAGCGGCAATCTTTTTTGATCGGATAGATAAATGTTGCGTGCATATGAGATGCGGTATCCATTTTGATATATTGTTAGGTAAAAAGTGAAAGCAGAGAGCCATAATAATGTTTCTGTGTGGCGAGAGAATTCAGACAGGCTCGAATAAATAACCCCTATGCAAAAAAGCATCAAAAATACTGGTAGTACCTTTGGTGTTTTTACTATCTCGACAATAGTGCGTTTTAGCGAGATGCTTTGGAGTTCTGTTGTCATATCGCTTCTCATTTTTATGGGTCAGGCATGCCGTCAAAGATACACATCTGACGTGTGGCTGGAGTATTAATGTTGCTCACCCTCAAATACCCCGTCTGTCCTCATAGGCAGTTCAGCGGAGTCAGTTTGCGTATACACCATGCGAGCACTTTGGCCTAAAAGATTGCCTACCAGCAAGAGACCTACAGCGCGCCATAATGATTGTAGGGCAATAAACAATGCAGCTGACAGTGGTGTAAGCGCGCGTATTAATTCATTATTAATTTGTGTAAAAAATACCAAAGACATCTCGATTAGGATAATCACAATGAGGGCTTTTGCACACTGCATAAAATTTTTGTGAATCAGACTCTTGTGTCTGAAAAATACTTCATCAGAATACACGTATGCAATCCACCAAAATGCACTAAGAATAACCGCAGGTACCAGTGCCAATATTCGAGCGAAAAGTCCATCCCAGCCTATAGAAAAGACAGAGGTTAGAAGTATTTCAGGAACTAAAAGAAGAAGTACGGATACGGCAAAAAGGATAATCAGAATAATTATTTTTCCCAGACCACGACGCAGATGGTTTTTCCAATCAAAGAGTGAAGGAAATCCCGCCTGACTGAACAAATAGACGCGTTGCGCATATGATATGCTATAGCCATTCTGGTAGAGCGTCAGACTAATGGTGACGATAGAAAGTAGAAAATTTCTCATAAGACTGCCAGAAAATCTCATTAGCGTCAAGGAGATGACACCTGTACAAAAAAGAAATAGAAATACTAATAGCATATTCGGTGTTCGCACTATTTCGGCGACAGTATTTTTTAGAGAAATACTCTGATACGCTACTTTCATTTAGTCTCTCACTTTCATGGGTTCAGTATATTGCCATACGGCAAACTATCAGGATTAAATTGTCCATCCAGATCAAACAGAGGTGGTTTGTTGGGATCTGGTCCTCGGGTTCCCTCTTCTAAACTCAGCATTAAGTTGATGCGGTTCCTGACATCATCATCATCGCGCACACCTCCCATTAAATCAAGAGCTGTTAACACAAATCCCGTGACAGCATGCTTCGCCATTGCCACGTCTGTGCAAAACTTAAGTCGCATCATGCTAATAATAGCTGCCGTATCAATTTTTGACGGCATGGGACTATTTGAAAAAGTAAACCCACCCGTAAAGCTAGAGCCAGCCGGGCGCGGTGCTCCTGGGCCAAGTGGACGTATAGGTGAAATCATCTGAGGAAATCCTGTTGGGGGACGTCGAGGCGGTGCGATAGTCAACCACGCTCCAGCCGCGCTGCCGAGCATTCCGCCGATTACAACAGGTATGAGACCCAGAAAAATGTACCCACTCGGATCCATGTAGTTCAGTGGGTCGTTGAGGGTATAGGTGAAGCGATTCTGTGAGAGGGGCTCGGTTAGTGTGCCAAGATAGGTGTCTTGAGTGATGAAGCGACCCGCACCCATGTCAAGGTAGCGGGCGCGCAGATACTGCAAGCCGGTGGTGCGGTCCACTCTCTCACCGTTGAAGGCATAGGGGTTAGTGGTAGTACCTGAGACAGTGGCATCCCCAAAGGTATCATAGCGATAGCTTGCCTGCACAAAACCTGCCATGTCGGTCATGTGAGCTACTGAGCCACGTCCGTCAAAGGCATACATCTGGCGCGTGGTTGAAGCGCTCGTACCCATTGAAGTATGTGCCAGCAAGGCGCTGATGCCGTAGTCAGCGGCAGGGGTAGCGCTGCCATACGCATTCGTAAACTCGCCACTCAGGCTCAGGGCACCCTGTGCGCCTACAGAGGCACTTGAAGCTGCGGGAGGACCCAGTATGCCGCTGCCTGCATAGCTATCCCCGTAGCTCTCTGCTCCCACATAGCTTGTGCCCGCACCATACTCATAGATGTTTCGATACTGGCCGCGTGAGTCTATCTCAGCAAGCGTGCGGGTATGTGCCACATTAACATCGTTGACGTAGGTCGTCAGCTCATAGTCAAGACGCGTAGCAGACGTGATACCGGCAGGAATAAAGACGCTGTCAGCAAGATTGTGCGTGCGCTCTGCCTTACTGCTGTCATGCGCTTCACTCTCAGTTCGCGGTTGGGTGTAGTAGCGTCTGGCGATGTCATCCCAGTTAAGGTAGAGCATGCGGCTAACATGAGCGCCATTGGCACAGATCTGAGAGACACCTTGGCCAAAGCCATACCAAAACTCTGAGATGAAGTATTCGAGGCGTGCAATAAAGTCTTGCCATCTATTCGCAATAAAAGAAGCACCGCCACGCACCTCCTCACTGTCAGCTTCATCTTCCCACACATCGGTGATATCAGCGTTTCGCTGAGCGCTAAAGATACGGTTGGAGTCGCCATCATAGAGAGCGGCAAAGAGCAACGTGCCGCCTGCATGTACCGCTTCTAGGCGATTTTCAAGGTCATTTCGTGCTTTAAAGAGATTGGGATCTTGTGCAATAACCCCATTCTTTTCTTCTCTCATTGCTGCACGACGCTGTCGAGGTGTCAGGACAGAGAGCTTTTGCGCCACATTCCGCTGATTGCCATCAGTATCTAGCTTGATTGGCTGATACCCACCAGGTCTCATGCTGCCCTCTCGTTACAGTGTGTAGTTTAGTTTATTATATATTTAACCTGCTCTCAGTACGGGAAACGGAATAGAATGGTATTATAATCTTGCTTACAGACGTTCCAGAAGAGTGCTTGATGATTCTTGGAAAGGAGGACCACGTGACACCTAAGGAACAAAAATCCTTGTTAACGGCAGCCCCTATTTTTTCCTTCGGTTTTCTCGCCGGGGGACTACTGGTGATTTTTCTCTATTTTACAGGTAGTATTCAGCCAGAACCTTTGGTGATGTTCTATCTTCTCTGCATCGCAGGAGGTGTTTCGGTGGTATCTTCTTTCTATTACGCAGCTCACTGCCAAAGACAAATTACAGAAATTGTAGATTCAAAAAAAAGTCTACCCTTTCGAAAACTCAAAATTCGACTTCTTGTTGCGGGAACTCTTGCTGTTCCGTTAGTGATTGCAAGTTGGTACTACTTCTACCTCTGGACATTCACTGTTTGATAACGACAGAAGAAGTTTTTTGATAAACTGCTCTACTCAAGATTATTGTTTATATAATCCAAAAATTGCAATACAGCAAAAACTACTTCATCAAGGTTGTCGGGGTTAGCTGTTCCTACATTAAGAAAAATATCAATTGAATTGAACCCTAATTCTGCCTTGCGATACATATCTTCATTACCCAGATAGGTCAAATCTCTAAAGGGGGACGACCCATGGTTCATCTCTTTTATTACTTGTTGTGTCCCAGCGTATCCTTGAACAATGGTAAAGGTTCCACTCACTATAGCTGATGTGATAAGGATTCCCCCCATCACTCCTACAGGACCGGTAAGAATAATGAGACCGATACTCGCGACGGTTAGGATGAGACTAGCCATTGCTAATGCCAGAGTCTTGAAGCCCTGTGATACATGCCCGTCAGCTTTTGGCTTTCCATGATGCATCTCATAAATGCAGTGCTGACTTCTTTGCCACGTTATGGCATTCCACGTGCGAGAAGCGGCAGCAGAAGTTCCTGATCCTGTTCCATATGACCCGGAGCCACTACCAAACTGGACATAACCATTATTAGTTGGCTGGCCCACACGACCTACTTCAGCTTTTGTTGTAGTTGATTTATAAGGAATACCGGGCCACGCATGATAGCTACACATCGAACGTACTGGCATCCGACATGCATAAAAAGCAGGGTTTGTATTCCAACATCTCGCAGCATGTCCACTAGGGTCTACATAGTTGAGTGGGTCGTTGAGGGTATAGGTGAAGCGATTCTGTGAGAGGGGCTCGGTCAGTGTGCCGAGATAGGTGTCTTGAGTGACGAAGCGTCCTGCACCCATGTCAAGATAGCGAGCGCGTAGATACTGCAAGCCGGTGGTGCGGTCCACTCTCTCACCGTTGAAGGCATAGGGGTTAGTGGTAGTACCTGAGACAGTGGCATCCCCAAAGGTATCATAGCGATAGCTTGCCTGCACAAAACCTGCCA
>Ga0099364_10000355_pt1 | contig 76688 bp, 66 predicted proteins | sample TergutTh196P3_FD_73070 | JGI IMG/M metagenome (GOLD analysis project Ga0099364, IMG submission 73070) | Microcerotermes parvus P3 segment gut microbial communities from Pointe-Noire, Republic of the Congo - Th196 P3 | ecosystem: Host-associated > Arthropoda: Insects > Digestive system > Gut ...
GCATCAGCATGGACGATCTGCCTTTCATCGTGCTGATAGGTGTAGGAATGATGGCTCTTGCCGGATTCGCGGTATTCAAGCTCCGCGGCAAAGCTAAAGAAAACGCTTAAAAATAATGGTTGAATGAAATAATATTAATAAATAAAAGGAAAGCATAAAACGCAAATAAATAGCAAATAAGCGAAAGGAGTTCACAGGGCATGAAGGCGGAAGAAGCTGGCAGAAAGACCATTCAGGTTATGAATAGCACCGTGAATATAACGGTACTGACGATAATAATGCTGCTGATAGCCTTTGCCGGATATGCCCTGTGGGACTCAGAACAAATTAACAGCGCGGCAGACAAATTTCATTACGAGATATACAAACCAACCGTAGAAAACGAGGGGAAATCCTTTCAGGAATTACAGGCTCTCAACCCGGATGTTGCCGCATGGCTTCATGTGTACGGAACAAATATAGACTACCCTATAACACAGGGGCGGGATAATATTAAGTATGTGAACACCAACGCGGAGGGTTTGTATTCTTTATCCGGAGCAATATTTTTAGACTACCACAACAGCAAAGATTTCAGCGATTTCAACAGCATCCTATACGGGCACCACATGGATAAAAAAACAATGTTCGGAGAAATCGGGGATTTTGCAAAAAAATCAATGTTTGACTCTCATGGATACGCAAGGCTTTATTTCAACAAAGAGGATCACGGTATCGAGTTTTTCGCCTTTATACACACCAGTGCATATGACGATGCGGTATTTACACCTAATGTTCAGGGAAACAGGAAGCAGGAATATTTAGACGACCTGCTTGCAAACGCTATATACAAAAAAGACATCGGAGTTACGACAGAGGATCGCATCATATTACTTACCACCTGCTCATCAAGCTCGACAAACGGACGGGATGTTCTCGTCGGAAGAATCTCTGATAAAACATATATAAATCCGTTTTTAGATTCAATAACAAAGGATGAAACAAAACAATCGGACAATCAAAACGGTCTGGTTAAACAAATCCGATTGATAAATCTTATATTGATATTTCTTTTGATCGTACTCGTTCTTGTCATTTATTATAGACGAAAAAACAGAAAAGGAGCTGAAAGTTATGACCAGAACATATAACATGAGGCGTAAGCTTGTATACAGCATAATCGCGGCATTGGTTATAACACTGTTTACTACAGCACTGATACCCGTGACCGCCAGTGCGGCCGAAAATCCGTTGATGTTTACGGTGAACCAAACCGCTCCGGAGGGTATCGCTTTCCGCTACAGGCTGAAACCTTTTTCTCCGGAAAGTCCAATGCCCCAGGGAAGCGCGGCGGGAGGATATATCATTACGCTCACCGGAAACAACAGCGTTCAAATCGGTCCGCTGAACTTTCAACGGCAAGGTTTATACCGATATGAGATCTCCCGGGTAACCGAGCCCGAAAAGCCGGGATATATTTATGACAAACGGGTGTACACCATAGAAGTCCGTGTAGACGAGAAACTCAATGCGACACTTATCCTTATTAATTCGGACGGAACCAAAGCGGACAGCGTTTTGTTTAAAAACGGGTACCGCGCACAATCAAGCGATCCCGCATTGATGGTCGATCCTCCGGTCAAAAAAACGGTATCCGGCAACCCGGGTACAGCCGGCACTTTCATTTTTAAGCTGACGGCACAAAAAGCGCAGCAGCCAATGCCGGCAGGCAGCGTGAACGGTGTGAAAACACTTACCATTAAGGGTGCGGGGCAGGGAGAGTTCGGAACATGGAGCTACGAAACCCCCGGGGTGTATATTTACACGGTGTCTGAAGTAAACAACGGAATAAGGGGCTATACCTACGACACGGCAGTATACCTGATCACGGATACCGTAAAGGATAAAAACGGACAGCTGACAGTGTCCAGAACCGTAACGAACGGTAAAAGCAAATCGACCGCATTTATGGAATTTATCAACATATATACTGATAAGGGTAAACCGGATAAGCCGGATAAGCCGGATAAACCAGGTAAGCCGGGTAGACCGAGCGAAGGCAAACCGGGTAAACCGGGACCCGTCACCGGAGATGATATCAAAACGGCTCTTTATTATATGTTGATAGCGTTAGGGGGAGCGGCGGCGGCCGGAGCAATAATTTATCTGATTGCAGGAAAGAAACGCAAGAAGGATGATCGACATGAAAATCCGTAAAATGTTCGCTATTTTGATATTGCTGACGGCAATAGGCGTGATGGGTTACGCGGGTACCCGGTTGTATAAAGCGGATCAGGTTTACCGGAAAGGAAACGCGGTGTATGAGGATTTAACCGATAGGATCAGGGAAAAAGCAGAGCATCCGCAGGAAACCGCAGCTGCTTTGCCCGAAAAGCAGAAACCAAAAACCTATATTCCCGCATTTAATACGGATTTTAAGGCACTCAAAAAGGTTAATGAGGATTCTGCGGCATGGCTTTACAGCCCGGGTACAATGATTAATTATCCCGTCATGAAAGCTAACGACTACAACTACTACCTGAAGCATCTTCCGGACGGAACATGGAACGCAAACGGTTCTCTGTTTATCGACTACAACAACGCTCCGGATTTCAGCGAACCCTTGACGGTCATTTACGGACATCACATGAAATCCGAAGCCATGTTCGGAAGCCTGAAAGGTTACAAGGCGCAAAGTTATTATAAAAAACACCCTTTCATGTACTTGTATACGCAAAAGAGGAATTACCGGATAGACCTTATGTATGGTGCCGTAATCGCTGCGGGTCAATGGAGCAGACAGGGGTTTATGTATTCCGGGAATGTTGAATCCCTTGTAGCTTATGCGGCGGAAAACACAACTTTCAAGAGCGATGTAAGTTATAAAATAGGTGACCGGCTCGTAGCATTATCCACTTGTTCCTATGAATATAACGAGGCGCGTTATGTCGTAATCGGGGTTCTTAGAAACGAATATTAAACCCAATAAAGAAATGACCGCAAAAGCTCAAAAAAGCACCAACTTGATATATGTACCACTTATAATAGGCCTTCACGGAATCATATTCTGTGGATTGCCAGAAATATTTTATCCTGCAAGGCGAAGTAGGAAAGCGGGCTGATGCCCGGTGACGACAACACAGCAGATGAAAAAATATATCGGCAGGACATTAGAAAGAGTTTCAATTTCCGTGAAGGTTTATTATACCCTTTTACAAAAACCGGGCGAATGTCCGTGGAGACCTTGCCTGTTCGGTTTTATTGATAAATTCGGCATAAGCCGGTGTATTTTCGTTTAGAATTTTTTTATATTTATTCCCAATTTCCAAGCCAATGTTTTATTTTAAAATACGGTTGCATTTGTTTTTATAAAATGTTATTATTATATAGATAAAATAAAGCGTAAGCGGTTTGTTTAGGCTCTTTGCCCGAAAACATTCCCGTCCGGGATCTTTAATAGACCTCCTCGGAAATTAAAACGTGATGTATGAACACAGATGATTTCTCGTCAAACAAGGCAATTTTGACGAGAATATCCTGGATATTTGAGGATAAATTAACACCGTGTGACGGAAAATCTTCCGTTCATACGTTGCGAAGTGGTTTTCGAGGAGGTCTAATATATTAAGGAAGTGTACATATTGGATATCGAACAGATTCGCCATGAACTGGATTGTATCGACAATGAATTACTCCGGTTGTTTGAACAGCGTATGGCTCTTGCCGAAAAAGTTGGGCAGTACAAAAAAGAATATTCGCTTCCCGTTATTGACAAAGAACGCGAGGCGCAAGTACTGAAGAGGATGAGTGCAAGTGTTAATCCGAAGCTTGCGGAATACATAAAACCTCTGTTCATATCTCTGTTTGAGGTCAGTAAAGCTTATCAAAACAAAATTATTTCTACATAGCTTGCAAGAAAGGAGCCGGATATGTTTATATCAGAATGGTGGGAAGGTTTAAGCGCTATACAACAAATATTTGCCGGTTTGGCAATACCGTCCACAGTAATACTGCTGGTTCAAACAATAATGATGTTGTTCGGTTTAGGGTTCGGACAGGAAGCTGATATTACAGATACATCAGCTTTTTCTGACGGTGATTTCGAACCCGCCACAGGTGCCGGCATAGAGTTTGACGGCGAAACAGCGGATTTTGGAGCCGCAGAAACGGCACAACCGCATCCGGATTCATATTATGACGACGGTGTGACGGGGATGCGTTTGTTTACGGTGCGCGGAATAGTAGCTTTTTTGTCGGTGGGCGGCTGGATAGGAATCGCATTGATCGATTTGGGTATGTCACCGGTTCCGGCCGGTGTGCTTGCTTTTGCCGCGGGAGTTCTTTCGCTCTTATTTGTAGCGGCAATATTCAAATGGTCGTCCAAACTGCAGGAAAGCGGAAATATGAACATAAACCGTGCGGTGGGACATACGGCACAGGTATACATCACAATTCCGCCTGAAATGCAGGGGCGCGGCAAGGTTATGGTAAAGTTTGACGGACGTCTTACCGAATTGGATGCGGTCACCACCGAAAACCGGTCTTTTAAACCGCAGCAAACCGTAAAAATTGCGGAAGTTTTAAGCGAGGGTCTGATCCGTATAGAAGCCGTCAGCATAAATTCTAAAGACAAATCAGCGGTTCATTAATCTGTGATCACATAAGAATATAAAAAGATTTTTCTAAATAATTATAAAGGAGATTATTAATTATGTTTTTTTTGAACCTGAACACGGCAACCGAAATTAGGGGCGGCACTATGATAATAGCTATGGTAGTAGCAGCGTTGGTGGTTTTGACCATGATTATGTTTATCGTAAGTCGTTATCGTAAGTGTCCGTCGGATAAAATTATGGTTATTTACGGACGGGTCGGCACAAACAAAGACGGCTCTACCCGGTCGGCAAAGTGCATTCATGGCGGAGCCGCTTTCATTATGCCGGTTTTTCAGGCATATGCGTACCTTGATCTTACTCCTATTTCGATAAATGTGGATTTATCTAACGCGCTGTGCCGCCAAAATATCCGTGTCAGTGTTCCGTCCAGATTTACGGTTGGTATCAGTATAGAAAACGGGATCATGCAAAATGCCGCCGAGCGTTTGCTGGGACTTAGACTAAGCGAAGTTCAGGAACTCGCCAAGGACATAATTTTCGGGCAGCTTCGTCTTATCATAGCCACTATGGACATAGAAGAAATTAACACCGACCGCGACAAATTTCTCGAAGCTGTTTCATACAATGTGGAAACCGAATTGAAAAAGATCGGTCTTCGCCTTATCAACGTTAATGTTACCGACATTACGGATGAGTCAGGATATATCGAAGCTCTGGGTAAGGAAGCCGCCGCTAAAGCTATCAACGATGCTAAAATGAGTGTCGCTGAAAAGAATCGCGACGGTTCGATCGGTGAAGCTTTGGCACTCAAGGATCAACGTATTTCGGTTGCCCAATCCAACGCCACCGCTATTGAGGGTGAAAACACATCCAAAGCCGCCGTAGCTCAATCTGACGCTATCCGCCGCGAAAAAGAAGCGGAAGCTTTACGCCGCGCTACAGTAGCTGAAAAAATCGCCGAAGCCAAAGCACTCGAAGAAGCCTACGCCGCCCAAAAAACGGCGGAAGAAGTCCGCGCTGATCGTGAACTCGCAACACAGCAGGCTGATGTTATCATCAAAGCAAAGGTCGAAAAAGAACGCAGAGAAATCGAAGCCGAAGCTGAAGCCGAGCAAACACGCCGCCGCGCAAAAGGTGAAGCGGATGCTATTTTTGCCACCATGGAAGCGCAGGCACGGGGAACGCAGGAGATTTTGCAGCGTCAAGCGGAGGGGTTCAAAAAAATAGTCGGAGCAGCCGGCGGAAATTCCGCGGATGCAGTCCAGCTTATGGTTGTGGATAAAATCGAGGATCTTGTAAAAACTCAGGTCGAAGCTGTCAAGAATTTGCAAATCGACAAAATTACGGTGTGGGATTCCATGAGCGGTGAAAACGGATCGCCCACTACCGCAAACTTCCTGTCGGGTATAATGAAAGCAGTGCCGCCGCTCAATGAAACCATGAAAATGGCCGGAATCAAAATACCCGAATTTTTGGGCAAAGAAATTCCCGCAGGAAAAGAAATTCCCGCAGGAAAAAAAATTCCTGCGGAAGAAGTTAAAGATTAAAATCTAGCCGGATTATCAAAAACTTTCTTACGAAAACAATTTTCGAAAACGCCGCGCAAAGGCAGCGCGGCGTTTTTTTGTTTCTTCTTCGTCCTTTTTATACTTCCCGTTTTGCAAAAATATTATATCCCCTTCTGCGGCTTTTCCGTCTATACTGTCCAGGGATATTTCCAGCATATCTTCTTTGTCGTCAATACAAACCGCAAAACCGTTTTCTATCCGGTCTATCGAAAAATAATTCATCCCTTTTTAATACACCTGCACCGATTAGGTTCTTTCTTTAATTGATTTTTAGCGTTCTTTGTTTTTCTAAGCAGCTTTTTTATCCGCATCCCCGGTTAAAACTGATACGGCATCCTTTTCTCTTTCGGACTTTGCTGTATTATTGCCGCTTCGGGCTTCACGTTCCAAATTGACCGCAAGGCTGTCATCTTCACCGCCATCGGTTGCGAACACCACAGTTCCGTTGATGTCCGTGCGGTAATACTGTACTTGCATACTGTCTAAAATTTCCAACACTTCTTTATGGGGATGTTTGTAGGAATTTCCGCTGCCGCAGGATATGACATAAGCTTTTGCCTGTGTTCTTTTTAAAAATTCTTCCGAATTGGAGGTACGGCTTCCGTGGTGGTTCAGCTTCACTACATGAGCGAAAATATCCGTGCCCTCATCCAGCAATCTTTTCTCGGTTTTATCTTCTATATCGCCCGCCATAAGAAACGACGCCGTTTTATATGTAAACTTCACAATGGCCGATGTGTTGTTTATATCATTAGAATCCGCGAATTGGTCTACGACTGTCAGCTTTCCGTCCCCGAAATCGCGGGTTAATCCTTTTTCAGCGAGTGTTACAATCAAATTTTCGTTTTCTTTTTTGTTTTCGATAACATCCATAAAATTTCCAAAGGTTTTATTGTCAGGCATGATACTGTCTTTAACATTAGGCAGCAGTATTTCCGTGACGGGAAAAGATTCCAGAATAGTTATAAGTCCGCCGTAATGATCGGTATGGTAATGGGTCACAACTACCAGATCCAAACTTTTCACTCCGTGTTTTTGCAAATATTCGGCGACATCACCGCCGCGGTTCCGTTCGCCGCCGTCAACCAGTATGTTACGGTCTTTTGCGATCAGTAATGTGCTGTCGCCCTGCCCTACATCAATAAAATGCGCTGTAACTTCTGTGTCATACCCCGAAAACGGGTTGAAAATATTATTTTCCCGTGATGCGAAGATATACAGAGCAAACCCCAGGAGCAGCACTAACGCTATGCCTGAATATCCGATTTTATTTCGGTTTCTTATATATTTTCGCGGCGTATACTTCACTTCGGTTTTCCTCCTGACTTTTTTTGTTGAAAATTTCTTTTTAATACCCCGGGCTATTAAAAAACAAACCCCAGGCTGTTTGACTATAGACCATCTTTATATAAAATGCAATAATTAACCAAAATCATTTACATAATATTAACAAAATTCGCAAGCGTTGTAACAGACCTCCCCGGGAATTAAACATGACATATAAACACAGATGATTTTTCGGAGTTTTTAAAAACATTTCGCAAAAACAGACACGATGTTTCAATTTATTCTGTCTGAAAGAGTATGTTGTTATCATAATCTTTTGTAAGCAACGGAATTATAGCGAAAAAGGCAAAAAATTTCTGCTGGTAAATTATGGTCGGAGATGTTATTATAATAATCACCGGACGAGCTATACTAAATTTACGGAATGGAGATTGGCGAATGAAAACTTTGTTCAAAAAAGTCGTCAACAAAGTTATAGAGATCAGTGTCAATAATATATTCCCCAACCCTGCCCAGCCGCGGGAGGATTTCGACCATAATGAACTTATGAGCCTTGCCGCATCCATAAAAGAAAACGGGCTCCTTCAACCCCTGACCGTAAGGGAACAAGACAAAAACGGAATGTATGAATTAATATCCGGAGAACGCCGTTTGAGAGCCGCAAAACTTGCGGATTTTAATTCTATACCCTGTATTGTTATGGATAAAAGCGGGCGGGATTCAGCTGTATTGGCGCTGACCGAAAACATCCAGCGGCAGGATTTGAATTTTTTTGAAGAAGCCGCCGCACTCGAAAGATTGATCGTGGAGTGGAATATTACACAGGAAGAAGCCGCCGCAAGGCTGGGAAAAGCTCAATCCACCATTGCCAATAAACTTAGGTTATTAAAACTTACCTCGAATCAACGCAAAAAGATCGTTACGAACAATCTGACCGAGCGCCATGCCCGGTCATTGATAAAAATTCACGATGAGCAGCTCCGTGATAAAGTTATATATTATATCGTGAACAAAAAGCTTAATGTTGCGCAAACCGAAGAATATATATCCGGTTTATTATCCGAAAAAGTCAGCCGAAATCATCACGCAATACATATTATCAAGGATGTACGTCTTTTTATCAATACCATCAATAAAGCTATCGATATTATGCAAAAAGCCGGAGTTAACGCTAAAGCCGAAAAAATATCCACCGAAAATTTTATCGAATATATTGTGAAAATCCCCCTGACTCCCCAATCCTGAACCTTAAAGCCTGTTTAATTCGTTTGCATAGTATTTCAAGGCATTTCGCCTAGAAATAAATACCATTCCCCAAACCGAAAAGAAGAACTCCCGGCACCGGTATTCCGCGTGGCGGGGGTTTTTCTTTCCGGTTGTAATGTTCTTTGCATCAACACAGGTATTTTACAGCGAGCGAACGAGCTGCTTTTTTCAACGCTCCCGCTCTCTTTAAAGCTTGTTGTAAGCGGAATGATCCAGCGGTCCCACAAACCGGTTGAGTGCGAATGAATTACGGATCGCTTCGGTCACGAAACGTTTTGCCCGCAAAAAGGCATTTAATATTTCAGAACCCTTGGCGAGTTCCGCAGCGGCCGCAGCAGAAAAGGTACAACCTGCCCCATGAGTATATTTCGTGTCGATTCTTTCCGCTTCTAATATCTCGAATTTTTTTCCGTCGTAAAACACATCAACGGCATTTTCATTCTCTGCAAATTTACCGCCTTTTATAACAACGCACCCTGCGCCTGTTTCTTTTATAATTTGCGCCGCCTGTTTCATATCGTCTATATTTTTAATATCTTTTATGCCGCTGAGCTGGGATGCTTCAAAAATATTAGGCGTTACCGCCGCCGCAAGCGGAACAAGTGTCCGTTTATAACATTCCGCTCCCTCGGGACTGACAGGCTCTCCCGCTCCTTTGCACACCATAACAGGATCTACTACTACGTTTTTAATTTTATGTTTCTTCAGCGTATGCGCCACGAACTCTATGATTTCCGGTGTCGGCAGCATCCCTGTTTTCATTGCGTCAACGCCAATTCCTGCAATAACCGTTTCCGCCTGACATTTAATTATATCCAAATCGACCGGAAAAACCTGATGATTCCAATTGTTATGCGGATCCATCGCAACTATAACCGTCAGCGATGACATACCGTACACACCAAATTCCTGAAATGTTTTCAAATCTGCTTGTATTCCCGCTCCTCCGCTCGAATCAGATCCCGCGATAGTTAGTGCTTTTTTCATTGTGAACTCCTTTTTTATTTTTTATTTTTTAGGCGTTTGCGAAATTCCACAACCCGGAACTACGGCACTTTGCGTTCTACTTGATAATTTTTACATCCGGCTCCCATTTCGATGTTTCTACCCTCAGCTCCGGAAATTCTCCGGACAAACGATCTCTCATATCTTCACATATCACATTTTCGGTATAAAAATGCCCGGCACAAATAAGATTTATTCCTTCGCGATGCGCTTCAAGCATAATGTGATACGGCACTTCCCCGGTCAAAAAAGTATCTGCGCCCTCGTCTGCGACTTTTCTGAAAAATTCTCCGCCGCCGCCGCAAATTATCGCTATCTTTTTACATTCGTTTCTTTCTTTTAAATATTCAACCGACCTTGACGATAATTTATCCTTTATGCTTGCGACCAGCTCCTTTATGCCCAGCGGAATATCAGGCACATACAATCGCCCGCACCCGTCGGCAAAATTTATGACGGGTGCAAATCCCAGCTTATCACACAGCGTATCATTCACACCGCCGGAAGCTATGTCAAGATTGGTGTGAGCGGAAATAACCGTAAGCCCCGCTCTCGCCGCTTTATACACACTCGAATTCGAAAACACCCTTGTCATCGGCTTGTATATGGGCGGATGATGGGTTATAACCAGCTTTGCTCCGATTTTTTCCGCTTTGTTTATTGTTTCATCCGTTAAATCAAGCACAATTAAAACGGCTCCGGTTTGTTCATTTAAACTTCCCGCTATAAGCCCGACATTATCGTTTCCGTAAATAACCGAAAACGGAGCTATTTTATCTATAAAATTATATATATCTTTTATTATCATACCCAACCTAACTCCTTAACTTTTTATAAGCAGGCAGTTCTTTCAAACCACGCAGAATATCCCGATAATATTCGGATTTTTCGTTTTTGCTTTGTGCGATTATGCTAAGCTTTTCATAGTAGCTTTGTGCGTATTGCTGCGCCGCAGAATCTGTTTTATATGCTATCAATCCTCCGTGACACAACATTTGCAATTGCCGCTCTGAAATCAATGATTCAGGTTTTCCCACAGTGGTTTGAGCTAGAATTATTATATAAGATTTCCTGCCCTCGGTCACCGCAAATTCGTCAACTATTTCGAATCCTCCGGAAAAATTGCCGTATGAGCCTGAAGCAAACTTTTTTGTCAAAAGATACCGGCGCAGTTCGGCGGTACGGGTCATGGGCTGTAAAATCAAGCGAATTCCGGGTTTGGATAAAACTTCGGATTTTTCTGCGGCTTTTTCCAGTATACCGCTTATAAGTTCTCCGCCCATTCCCGCAATAACAACATCGTCGGTTTCGTTTATGCCGTCCAGCCCGTCGGTAAGCATTAATTTTACCGATTCGTTTGTACTGTGCTTATTTTTATGCGGCATTGCATATACACGCTTTAACGTGCGGCGTGCGGATTCAAGCGGACCTGCGTTTATGTCGGTTGCCGTCACATTACCGGTAATGTTTTCCTGCAGCAAATACGCCGCGAGATACCCATGGTCACAACCCACATCCACAACAGCCGCTTGCGGACGTATAAGTTCGGCTATCTTTTTTAATCTTGGCGAAAGTAAAATATTCATATTTTATTTTCCGCCGGCGGTTTCCATCAAAGCATCCTCCAAATATTATTGATGTACTCTCTGATTGAACGGTCAGCGGAAAAAACTCCGGATTTCGCTATATTCATAAGCGACATACTATTGAACTTCTGAGCGTTGCTGTAAACCTCGCTCACCTTCGCTTGCGCTGTACGGTAACTGTTGAAATCCGCCAGCACCATATATGGATCAGACCAGCGCAGGGATGAAGCTATTTCGTCAAAACTGCTTCCGTTAATGCCTGATGTCATACAATCTATAGCGTTTCTTATTATGGTGTTCTGCTCATAATACATCATCGGCTTATAATCCTGATTTTGGATCTTTTGCACTTCGTCCGCCGTTAACCCGAACGTAAAGATATTTTCGCTGCCTACCGCCTCGCCTATCTCAACATTAGCACCGTCCAGCGTTCCCAGCGTCACCGCGCCGCACAGCATAAGCTTCATGTTGCCCGTTCCGGATGCTTCGGTCCCCGCTAATGATATTTGTTCGCTTATTTCGCCGGCGGGTATAAGTATTTCGGACAGTGTCACGTTATAATCTTCCATGAATATTACACGGAGTTTGTCTTTGATTGACGGATTTTTTTCCAATTCTTCGGAAAGGGAACACAATAGCTTTATTATTTGTTTCGCCAAATAATACCCCGGGGCGGCTTTGGCGGCAAAAATGTAGGTTTTGGGTACAAAGGGTATATCCGGATTTTCCAGCAGCGCCAGATATTCGGATATGATATTTAATGCGTTGAGATGCTGACGCTTATATTCATGCAGCCGTTTAATTTGAACATCGAAGATTGAATCCGGATTAAGTGTTCTTCCCGAAACTTTCTTGACATATTCGGCAAATCTTATCTTATTCAACTTTTTAACTTCCGCCAGTTTTAATAATACCTGTTCATCGTCCTTGTATTTCGCGAACTTTGCAAGCTGGGATGCATCCTTGATAAACTCGTCGCCAATCGTTTCCTTTAACAACTCGGTGAGTGCGGAGTTGGATTGACACAACCAGCGGCGGTATGCGATCCCGTTAGTCACATTCTTGAATTTGTGCGGATATTCTTCATAAAATTCGCGGAATACATCTTGCTTTATTATTTCGCTGTGCAGCCTGGACACACCGTTGATCGAATGCGCAGCAAACGCACAAAGATTAGCCATCCTTACAGTATGTCCGTGTATTATCTCCATTTTTTGGATCTTTTCGTTTCTTTCGTGTTCGGCGGAACTAAATCCTTTCTTTTGCAATTGAGTTTTCAAGGTTTTGTCAATTTCTGTTATCAGCTGGTATATACGCGGCAGAAGCTCTTTCAACATATTCGAATCCCACGCCTCGAGCGCTTCCCGCATAACCGTATGATTGGTATACGCAAAGGTTCCGCTCACCAACATCCAGGCTTTCTCCCAGCTGTAACCGCACTCGTCAAGCAATACCCGTAACAATTCCGCTATCGCAAGCGTGGGGTGCGTGTCATTTATATGTATAGCGTTTTTCACATCAAAGTTATCCATCGTATCATATTGGCTCAAATGGCGCTGCACAATATCACCGACCGCCGCCGCGCTGAGGAAATATTGTTGTTTCAAACGCAAAATTTTACCCTGAAGATGATTGTCGTTTGGATACAAAACCTTGGATATTGCCTCCCCGCTGGTTATTTGTCCGACTGCCTGGGTGTAATCACCCCGATTAAAACTTTCCATATCAAAAGCCAGGCTTTCCGCTTTAAACAATCGCAGGGTCGAAACCGAATTTGAATTATACCCTGTAACAAACATATCATAAGGAACCGCTTTTACCGTTGAATAATTCTTATAATCCACATAATGATAATCGTTGTCCCAATATTCTTCTATTTCTCCGCCGAACCGCACGTTGATAGTGAATTCCGGACGGGGTACAAGCCATACATCGCCGCCCGAAAGCCATTCGTCGGGGAGTTCTGTTTGCCATCCGTCTACGATCTTTTGCTTAAATATTCCGTATTCGTAAAGAATAGAATATCCGAACGTCCATTGTTCCGCCGTTGCCAGCGCATCCATATAACAGGAAGCAAGCCGTCCAAGACCACCGTTACCCAGTCCCGCATCCGGTTCATAATCATATATTTCTTCGAGCTTTACATCCTCGCTTTTAAGCACCGCTTCAAAATCTTCGATCAAGCCGAGATTATACAAATCCGTCTTTAACGAACGTCCCATCAGGAATTCCATCGACAAATAGTTTACACTCTTTTTACCTTTGGAAATTTGAGCTACCCTATTCTTCGAACTTTTGTCCATCAAAATTTCGGTTACCACACTCGCAACCGCATTGTAAAATTGCCTATTCGAAGCTGAATCGAACCCTACACCCGCTCGATGCTTCAAATAATCGCCTATCTTTTGTTTTATCCGTGAACGTGAATAATGCTTTTCCATAGAATTATCCCCTTTTGCATATAGCATATGACGGAACCTGAATTTATCCGTTTCTTTCCGGAAGAAGAAAAAAGTTTTTGAATAAAATTATTGTTTCATGAGCATATCAAAAATAACACCGTAACAATTCCGTACCCCTAAAATTAAGATCCCAAAAATCTATTAGACCGACTTGGCGGACTTGGCGGATTTTGAAAAATTGTTCCACGCACGAATTTGTTTTTTGGTAACCGGTGGATTTTAGAGATTGCCTATATTTATATAGTATAAACTTTTTTTCTAAAGTTGCAACTGTTTTTTTCTGCCCCACGTTCACCCGCGGGCATTTTTTCATACCCTACAGACAAAAAAATCCTTTTTTTATTTTTCATGCTGCAATTATATCATACCCAAATACTATTTATCTGCTTTTAATTTTTTCTTATTCGAGAACGGATTTTATAGCTTTTGCTAATTGATCAGGGCAGGACGTACCCCTCTTCCCGCAAACAATACCCTCCAGCTTTCGTGTCGCTTCGTTTGCTTGCATTCCTTCTACCAAACTGGAAATACCGCGCGTATTTCCGCTGCAGCCTCCGGCAATATTTACCTTGCTTACAATCGGCGTATTACCCGAACCGCCGGTCAGCTCAAAGGTAATTTCGGATGCGCAAACACCCTTGGGTTTAAAAATATATGACGGCATAATAAACCTCCTTGTTTGATATATATTTTCTTTATAATTTCTTATTTGCATTTTTAATGAGGTGTTCAAAAAGTAATTTGTTTGCCCATATCTTCCTTTTGCAAACGAATCCCTTTCGCCGGAAGAGTTTTGGTGCGATAACGGTGGGGACTTTTAAATTGACCTTCGTTATATTTTTCGGCTGCAACCGCCAGTTGTGTTTTTCCCGTAGACATAACAGCGACCCCCTGGGTTGAACGGGTCGTTTTGGCATTGAGTACCGCGCCGGAAAAGAGCAGTTTCCTTCCGTTCGAGGCAGTGATAACAAATTCTGTATCCGAGCAGCAGAAAGCGGCGATAAGCGGTGATTTTATATTATACGCACCGGACAGCTTCTTGCGGCGGGTAACAGTTTTATACGATGATACGGGGATCTTAGCGACTTTTCCGTTTTGGAAAAAGAAGAATATATGTTCACGGTATTCTGTTGTAAGTGCAGTAAAAATTAACTTTTCGTCGTCCTCAAACCCTAATTTTGCCGGAACATATTCGCCCAGCACACTGGCCTTCGTATCCTCAAATTCATGCGCAAAAGCTTTGTAGCACTGTCCTTTTGAGGTGAAAAATAAAAGTTCGGAATTATTGACCGCTTCGGTTGACAGCACCAGTTTGTCGTCTTCCTTAAGTTTTTGTTCGGACGACATACGCAGGGATTGCGGGGTTATTTTTTTGAAATAGCCGTGATCTGTAACAAATATGTTTACCGGGTAATTCGGCGGTGCTTCATCCTCGGTATCGCCGTCTTCTATATCTTCATATATAAGTACGGTTTTGCGAGGTTTCGAATATTCTTTGTTGTTTTTAATTTTCTTTAGTTCATCTATGATTATCTTCTTGACTTTATTTTTGTCTTTTAATATTGATTGCAATTCGGCTATTTCAAGAGTAATTTGTTCTATTTCGCCTGTCCTTTTTAATATATATTCACGGTTAAGGTGGCGCAACCGGATTTCGGCGACGTATTCCGCCTGCACCTCGTCAATCCCGAAGCCTATCATAAGGTTAGGTATAACTTCCTTTTCTTCTTCGGTTTCGCGGACAATACGCACCGCTTTATCTATATCAAGCAGGATTTTTTGCAAGCCCTTGAGAAGATGGAGTTTGTCGGATTTTTTCTTCATATCAAAATGTGTACGCCTTTGCACACATTCGATACGGAACGCTATCCACTCTTGTAATATTTCGCGCACGCCCATTACACGGGGACTGCCCGCGATCAATATGTTGAAATTACAACTAAAAGAATCCTGCAACGGGGTCATTTTAAAGAGCCGTTTCATAAGCTTCACATGATCGGTTCCGCGCTTGAGATCCAAAGTCAGTTTTAATCCGCCCTTGTCTGTTTCATCCCGCATATCCGAAAGCTCACGAATTTTGCCCGTTCTTACCAATTCCGTGATTTTACTCATCACGGCTTCAATTGTGGTAGACGGCGGTATTTCGGTTATGTCGATACAATTACAGCTTTTGTCGTAGGAATACTGTGAGCGAATTTTGAAACTTCCGCGCCCGGTTTCATAAACACGTCTAAGATCCTCATCGTTGTTGAGCAGTATTCCTCCGCCGGCAAAATCGGGACCCTTTAAAGTATGATATATATTGAAATCATCGTCTTTTAACAAGCCTATAGTCGTATCGCAGAGTTCCGCAATATTAAAGCTGGCAATAGAACACGCCATCGAAACGGCGATCCCGACCGTTGTGTTCGCTAAAATCGCCGGAAAAGAAGCGGGCAGCAGTACCGGCTCGGTAGTAGTGTTGTCGTAATTGGGAACAAAATCCACGGCATCCTCGTCGATATCCTTAAAAAGTTCGATGCATAAATCAGCCAGCTTAGCTTCGGTATAACGTGAAGCGGCACACGAAATGGTGCTTGAGTATGCCTTGCCGAAATTCCCCTTAGATTCAACATAAGGGTGCAGCAAAGCTTCATTCCCTACCGACATACGCACAAGGGTATCATATATCGCCATTTCACCGTGGGGGTTAAGCCGCATAGTTTGACCTATGATATTGGCAGATTTTGTTTTTGCTCCGTTCAGCAATCCCATTTTATACATGGTATACAGGATTTTACGCTGACTTGGCTTGAAACCGTCTATTTCAGGCAGCGCGCGCGAAACTATAACACTCATAGCGTAGGGCATAAAGTTTTGCTTTAATGTATTGGTGATAAGTTGTTCCACAACTATACCCGCACCCTCAATATGCGCATCGTTATTTATCGGATTTTCGAGTTTTTTCGGCAAATTAATAACCATCCTTAACTATACTTTATTCGCGGCAGTTTTTATTTTTCCGCAGACGATCGTTCTTTTATATACCGTTTCATTTCTTCTGCTTCTCCCGTTTTATATTTCCGGTGGGGTCTAGTACAAGCGTTTAGATTTTTATGGCTTGTTAACGGGGAAAACAAAAATCTTTCGAACAATATTTCCTTAAATTGATTGATCATTGTTTCATTTTCGGGAATGCCTGATATATCCTTAAGTTCAAAGGGATCGTTTTTAATGTCGAAAAACATTATGTTTTCCATTGAACCGTTAATAAGCAATTTATGAGTTTGGGATCTAACCATATATTCATTCGAATCCGTAAAATATTCGGCGATGACGTACCCTTCGTTATCTTTTATTTTCATGGAATCGGGAGTTTTTACGCCGCATTCCGTAAAAATCATTTCCGGCAAATCTGTTGTGCAGGTTAAATCTGAATGTTTGCTGATACGGCGATTGTCCGGATATTTTATCACCAGGGGTATTTTCATCAGAGGGTCATACATAAAACCGCCTTTAAGCAATAAATGATGAAAGCCCATATAATCACCGTGATCGGCGGTATATATTATCATTGTATTTTCATAAATCCCCTTTTTTCGCAGCAGAGAAACCATTTTTCCCACGGAATCATCAATCTGGGTTATGGTTGAATAATACATTGACATAACATGGCGAAGAGTGTTTTCGTCAAGGTTATCATAATCAAAATAGTATTTTCTTTTTTTGTCTGCCTCAGGTATCTCCGGGGTGTACCCGGGGAGGATCGCTAACGTGTTTTTATCGTATATTTCGGCATATTTACCCGGGGGATCAAACGGATGATGCGGCTTGATAAAACCCGTCACCAGCAAATTGTTTCCATTGCCCCATTTATCTATAATTTCCAGCGTACGGTCGGTGATCCAGGTAGTTGAATGATGCTCCTGCGGAAGATTGGATTTTAAAGCACCAAAATTCTCCCAATATTCAGCCGGGGCTCTCTCCCGGCATTCGGCGCATTGATCATATAAATCGACGGTATCTATCAGGTTAAGCTTTTTAAGATATTTGTGATAATCGTCTTCAAAACGTCCCGGACCGTTTTGCTCGGCGAGCAGCATTTCATCAAATCCGATGTTAAGATATGCAGGTGTGAAATGCATTTTGCCCACAGCCGCAGTTTTATAACCCTCACGCTTCAGGACACGGGGAAAAGTTTCAATACCGCCGGGCAGAGTGCATGAATTATCCAGCCCCAGATGTTCATGCGGATATTTTCCGGAAAATAAAGAATACCGCGACGGCGTGCAAACGGGATACGGACAAAAGTGAGCATCAAAAACTACTCCGTCCCCGGCTATCGCTTCAAGGTTCGGGGAAATTACATCCGGATTTCCGTAAACAGACAAACAATCCTGTCTGTGCTGATCCGCTAAAATTAAAAGTACATTCGGCTTTTCTTCTTTTTTAGACAAATTACGCAATTCTCCTCATTTGTCACCTAACTAATGTCCGCAAGTTCTAAATAATCACCGCCGAATTCCGCGATATAGTCCTTACGTCCGGGTAAATCGTCGCCGAGCAGCATATCGAAAATACGAGCGGTATCCTCCGCGCCGTCCGGCGTTACCTTGATTAAGCGACGGGTATCGGGATTCATGGTGGTAAGCCACATCATATCGGGTTCGTTTTCGCCCAGCCCCTTGGAGCGCTGAAGCTTAAATTTTGCATTTTTGCCGGTTTTGATTTTTTCTATGATCGTATTTTTTTCCGCTTCGGTGTAAGCGAAATATGTGCGGTCTTTCGTGTTTATTTCAAACAAAGGTGATTCCGCTATATATACATAACCTTCCTCGATCAGCGTAGGGGTCAGGCGATAAAGCATTGTTAAAATCATTGTCCGGATATGAAATCCGTCCACATCCGCATCCGTGCATATAATGATCTTATTCCAGCGTAAACCGGATATATCAAAGGACGAAAAATCTTTGTTTGCCTTGGATGTCACTTCCACTCCGCATCCGAGCACCTTGATTATATCCGTGATTATTTGGTTTTTGAATATTTTATCATATTCCGCTTTTAAACAATTAAGCACCTTGCCTCTTACCGGAATTATCGCCTGAAACTCTGCATCGCGCCCCTGTTTGCACGCGCCCAGCGCCGAATCGCCCTCCACAATATATATTTCACGCCTGGATAAATCCTTGCTGCGGCAATCGGCAAATTTTTCCACCTTGTTGATTATATCGACGCCCCCGGCGAGAGTTTTTTTCAGATTCAACCGTGTTTTTTCCGCTTTTTCCCGGCTTCGTTTGTTGATCAGCACCTGTTCGGCTATCCTGCCGGCTTCTTCGGGGTTTTCCAAAAAATAGACTTCGAGTTTCTGTTTCAAAAACTCCGTTATCGCTTCGTATATGAACTTGTTGGTTATCGCTTTTTTGGTTTGGTTTTCATATGATGTTTGGGTGGAAAACGAGGACAAAACCAAGATCAAACATTCTTCTACATCGGTAAAACTTATCTTTGACTCTCCCTTTAGATATTTTCCGTTTTGTTTCAGGTAACCGTCTATTTTGCTGACGAGCGCTTGCCTTACCGCCCGTTCGGGAGAACCTCCATGTTCCAGAAAGCTCGAGTTGTGATAATACTCTATCAGCTTTACCCGATTAGAAAAAGTCAGCGCCGCCGCCATCTTTACCTTGTATTCCGGTTTGTCCGGTCGGTCCCGCCCCGCCGTTTCAGCTTGCCAGAACTGTATCGAGGTCAGGTTCTGTTCTGATGCGATTTCTCCGGCATAGTCCACTATCCCGTTTTTATAGACAAAGGTTTCGGTTTCTAATTTCCTGCCCCGTTCAATACGCAGCACAAACTCAACACCGTTGTTCACGATAGCCTGACGTTTCAGCATATCCCGAAAGTATTCATCGCTAACACCGATATCGGTGAAAACCGCCAGATCCGGTTTCCATCGAATTTTTGTTCCGGTATCTTTTTTACCGTATGGTGTTTTTTTCAACCCGCCGATATTTTCCCCTTTTTCAAAATGCAGGTTATAAAGAGAGCCGTCAAACTTTATTTCAGCATCCATATATTCCGATGCATATTGTGTTGCCGCCAGTCCCAGCCCGTTCAGTCCCAGCGCATATTCGTAATCTTCCTCGTTATACTTTCCGCCGGCGTACAGCTCGCAAAAGAGCAATTCCCAGTTCTCGCGTTTTTCGGTTTTATTGTAGTCAACCGGGATTCCGCGCCCGAAATCCTGAATTTCTATGGAGTTATCCTCAAATTTCGTAACTATAATTTTGCGGCCGTGTCCCTGTCTTGCTTCGTCCACCGAATTTGACACTATTTCGAAGATTGAATGACAGCAACCCTCGACCCCGTCCGAACCGAAAATAACAGTAGGACGTTTCCGCACCCTGTCCGCGCCTTTTAACGCCGATATGCTTTCGTTATTATAAATTGATTTGTTTTGATTTTTCATAATATCATAATACCTTTACAAGCTATGGTTGTCAAGAAAAAAATGCCGAAATATTAGCGCAATATTGCCGCTCATACTCCACTCCAACCAAATATAATCCGTGCGCCGGCGCAGTTTTGCCCGCTTTAGAACGGTCCCCGGCGCTGATAATTTCGCTAATGTCTTCCCGTGTTACGTTTTGCCGCCTTAAATCGACCAAGGTTCCCGTTATGATCCTTACCATATTATAAAGGAACCCGTCACCCGTAATTCTCAATGTCAAAATCCCGTCATTTTTTTCGGCCTCAAAGGTAAATATCGTGCGTACATGACTATCCTGTTTCTTTGCTCTTGCCGCGCAAAACGATGAAAAGTCGTGGGTCCCGATAAATCCTTCCGCCGTTTCTTTCAGCTTCGAAAGATTGATGTTATGAGGATAATGCCACATCAGCTTTTCATAAAACGGGTTCCGGTATTTGCTGTTCCATATTTTATATTCATATGTTTTGTTTACCGCGCTGTACCTGGGGTGAAACGAAGGCGAAACTTCGCAGCAATCCAAAACCGCCATATCCCTCGGCAGGACTGTGTTCAGAGCCGGTGCAAATTTGTCCGCAGCTAATGCGCACTGTGTCCTTACAGTAAAATAATATGCGGCAGCGTGTACACCCGAATCCAGCCGCGAACATCCTGTAACGCCGTCCCGGTTTCCGGTTATTCTGTGTACCCCATCCTGCACGACCTGCTGCACCGCCAGAGCATTTTCCTGTACCTGCCATCCGTGGTATTTCGTTCCTGCATATTGCAATTTAAACAATAGATTTCTCATAATACCAATAGGTCTCCTTGAAAATCACTTCGCAACGTATGAACGGAAGATTTCCCGTCACACGATGTTAATTTATCCTCAAATATCCATGATATTCTCGTCAAAATTGCCTTGTTTGACGAAAAATCATCTGTGTTCATACATCACGTTTTAATTCCCGAGGAGGTCTAATATTAATTCCTCTAATTTTTGTATAGCTCTTTGCGCAAAAGCTTCATATCGTTTTTCTTTACCGCGCATAAGGCTGCGCACAGGTTCATCCATCGGCGGAAGCAACCCCATGTTTGCGCCCATAGGTTGGAAGTTATTATTTCCCCGGCATAAATAACCGGCAAGAGCGCCCGTCATAGATTCACGCGGCGGAACAAAGGGACTCAAGCCCGAAACCAGCCTAACAGCGTTGATACCGGCGAGAATACCGGTAGCCGCAGACTCGGTATATCCCTCAACTCCGGTTATCTGTCCGGCGAACATAATATTCGGATGATCCTTTAATCTCAAATGTGCATCCAGCAGTTTCGGCGAATTTATAAACGTGTTCCGATGCATAACACCATAGCGGACATATTCCGCATTTTTCAACGCGGGGATAAGCGAAAACACCCGTTTTTGTTCCGCCCATTTCAGGTTTGTCTGAAAGCCTACAAGATTGTACAAATCCCCCTCTGTGTTCTCTTTGCGAAGCTGCACTACAGCCCACGGACGGCGCTCTGTACGCGGATCGGACAAACCTACCGGACGCATAGGCCCGAAACGCAGCGCATCCCGTCCCCGTTTTGCCAATACCTCGACGGGCATACAACCCTCATAAAATTTTCTCTTTTCAAAATCCTGTAAAACCGCTGTTTCGGCATTTCTCAAAGCATCAATAAATAATTCGTACTCATCCTTGTCAAGAGGGCAATTAATATAATCCGCATCACCGCGCCCATATCTTGCGGCAAAAAAAGCATTTTCAAAATCAATGCTGCCGAATGTAACTATAGGGGAAACCGCGTCATAAAAACTAAGCGAGCTTTCCCCGCATATTTTCTTTATGTAATCAGCCAGCGCGTCCGCACACAGAGGGCCCGCCGCAACAATGATATATTCTTCGCTTAACCGGTCAAGGGAGCATATTTCCTTTCCGGTAATTACTTCGATGTTCGGATGTGAATTTATCGCAGCGGTAACCGAATCCGAAAATTTTCCGCGATCGACCGCCAATGCTCCGCCGGCAGGAACGGCACATGATTCGGCACATTTTAAAATAAGTGATCCTAAAATTCGCATTTCTTGTTTAAGCAGCCCCGCCGCGCTTTGCAATCGCTTTGCTTTCAGCGAATTCGAACATACCAGTTCGGCGAAACCGCGGTATTTATGCGCGGGGGAAAACCTGTGCGGCTTCATTTCATACAGTCTCACACAAATTCCGGATTCAGCTGCTTTCCACGCCGCCTCACATCCCGCCAGCCCCGCTCCGATGACCGCAATTTTAATATCTTTTTTCATAATGTTTTTAGTATATCATTAAAAAGCGGATACGGCAAGTATGAAAAAATCCGCCTGCATACTGCCCTATGCTAGCTCTGTGCTTCGCACTGTGCTTTGCACCGTAGCTTTGATAATTAAAATGCGGTAAATAAACCCGAAACGGTTATTTATCAAAATAATATATTGACATATGCTCTTGGGTATCATATAATATCCTTAGTCCTCGCTTATTGCAACCTATTGTAACCTAATATTAGTCCCAATTGAGAAATTCAAATGAAAAATCTGCGCAATAGTCACATATCGGAGTTTGCACTTGATTTTTCGAGCATTTCTTAGGATTGGAATTAGTATAAAAATATTTTAATCGGAAGTATTCAAATTTCGGAAGGAGTTTTTAAATGAAAGTCAGAGGCAAATCTGTCTTTTTCATAGTAGCGGCAATAGTTATTATTTTCGCGATGATGTCGCTGTTCGGCATTGACTATGTTTTTGGCGACAGAAGAGATTTATATGTAAAGAGTGCGGCGGATATTCGCTGGGGTATTGATATTCGCGGCGGAGTTGATGCCACTTTCTCACCGCCCCCGGAGCAAGAAAATGTTACACAGGAAAATATGGGAGCGGCGGAAGAGCTTATCAAACAGCGGCTCGTCAACCTGGGTATAACGGATAACGAAGTGTACACGGACTTCAATAAACATCGTATTATTGTGCGTTTCCCATGGAAGAGCGATGAAGCCGACTTTGATCCCGAAGCAGCGATAAAAGAGCTGGGCGAAACCGCTATGCTCACTTTCCGCGAAGGACATGAATATGAACAAGTGGACGAAATATCCATCAAGCCCTCGGGCGTGACCGAAGAAAACATTATCCTTACCGGTGAAGATGTGGATAATGCAAGCCCGGGGTATGACAACAGTCAGGATGAATTCGTTGTTAATCTGCGCTTAAAAGGAGAAGGAACCCGGAAGTTCGCCGAGGCTACGGGCAAGCTTTCCGCTGCAGAACCAAAAGGGACTATTTCAATATGGATGGATGATGCCATGATTTCTTACCCGTCGGTAAATGCCCATATAACCGATGGAAACGCTGTAATTTCAGGCGGTTTCACCCAAACCGAAGTCCAGTCGCTCGCCAACAAGATTAATTCAGGCTCGCTTCCTTTCAAGCTCGAAACCACATCTTACAACACCATTCCCTCTACCCTCGGTAGCAACGCTTTAAGCGCAATGATGCTCGCGGGTATAATCACATATGTATTTATAGCTGTATTTATGGTTCTTATGTACCGTCTGCCGGGCGCTGTTTCGGCGATCACGGTATTAGGTCACGTTACGGGAAGTTTGGCGGCAATTTCCGGATTCCTCTTTGTGTTTCCGTCTTTCACCCTGACCTTGCCCGGAATAGCGGGTATAATTCTCGGCTTGGGCATGGGCGTGGATGCCAATGTTTTGATATTCTCCCGGATAAACGAAGAATTAGGCAACGGCAAGTCGCTCAGGGGTGCTGTGGATATTGGCTACAAACGCGGTTTCACAGCGGTAATTGACGGCAACATTACGGTTGTTATCGTTGCTATTATCCTTATGGGTGCGTTCGGGCCGCCGGACGGCACATTTGCGAAACTGCTTAATCCGGTATTCTTTATGTTCGGACCGTCTACCGCAGGAGCGATATACTCTTTCGGTTACACACTGGTCATCGGCGTGATAATGAACTTTATATTCAGCATATTGGCATCACGCCTGATGCTAAAATCTCTTATAAAGTTCAAGGTTTTCCAAAACCTCAAATTCTTCAGAGGTATAAAAAAGGAGGGAGCATAATTCATGAATAGACGCTTTAATGTTGATTTTATCAAAAAATTCCCTATATTTCTGGCTATATCAGGCTCTATCATCCTCATCGGTATTGTTCTTTCCTTTGTTGTCGGTGTTAAAATCGACATACATTTCAGCGGCGGAACTATCATCACATATTCATATGACGGTGAGGTTGATTTTGATGCGGTTGCGGAGTCCGTCAGCGAAAGTGTTAATGCCGAAGCGAGAGTCACGGGTGCTACGGGTGCGGAGGGCGGCGAAAATTTCATCGTCACTCTGGTAGGAACAAAAAGTATAGGCATCGAAGAGCAGGAAAAATTAACCGACGATTTGGGGACCGAATTTAAGGACAACAACATATCCTTTGTGGAGGGCGTGAGCGTAAATGCGTCCAACGGACGTGACTTCTTTATCAAATGTCTTGCAGCGGTTTTGTTCGCGTTTTTGGTATTGGTTTTGTTTGTAGGTATAAGATTCCGCAAAATCGGCGGCTGGTCCGCAGGAGTATGCGGCATTATAGCCCTGCTCCACGATGCTTTGATAGTATATGTAACTTGCGTGATATTCGGCTTCGCGATCAGCGAAACCTTTATGGCGGTGATCCTGGTTATTTTGGGATATTCCCTCAATGACACTATCGTTGTTTTCGACCGTATCCGTGAAAACCGCACCGATCCGGACAGCCGTCTGTCTATTGAACAATGCGTAAATTTAAGCATTAACCAATGCTTGAGCCGTTGTATTGCTACATCGGTCACCACAATATCGTCTATGTTGATTATCGTTATCGTTTCAGCTGTATTCGGTGTGTTCAGTATCGTTTCTTTCGGGATCCCTCTGCTTGCGGGATTGATTTCGGGTACATTCTCTTCGATATGTTTCGGCGCTCCGCTCTGGATGTTCTGGCGCAAAAAAGCGGAATCGAAATAAGCCGGAAATCGAAATACTTTAAGGAATTTAAGGGATTGGTGGCAGTTTGAATTCTATTTTAATCAGAAATGCCAAAATCGTATCGCCGTTTAAAGATTATATCGAAAACGGCGATATTTTTATAAAAGACGGCATAATATCGGCAATAGGTCAAGGGTTGAAAGAAGACGGCGAAATCATAGATGCCGGCGGATTGCACGCTTTCCCGGGACTTGTCGATATTCATGTTCATTTCCGCGATCCGGGACTTACTCACAAAGAGGATATTGTCACGGGTTGCGAAGCTGCTGCCGCCGGCGGATTCACCACCGTCGTTTGCATGGCAAATACCTCACCTGCTGCCGATAACCCCGAAACTATCGGGTACATCATACAGCAAGCGAAAAACGTGAAGATCAGGCTTTATCCCGTCGCCGCCGTCACCCGGGGGTTGAAAGGGGAAGAGCTTACGAATTTTACGGCACTGAAAAAAGCGGGAGCCGCCGCCTTTTCGGATGACGGGTTCCCGGTGAAGAGTAATAATATAATGCGAGAAGCTCTGGTGCAATCTAATAAACTGGATGTGCCGCTGCTGTTGCACTGCGAGGATCCGGATCTGACAGGTAAGATAGGTAGTATAGGTAACGGGATCATGAACGATGGTGAGATAAGCGAGAAACTGTCCGTTCCCGGCATTAAGCGGGCAAGCGAAGACATAGCAACACAGCGTGCTGTTTCGTTTGCTCAGGAATCGGACGCGAAAATTCACATTCAGCATATATCAACAGCCGGAGCGGTCGAAATTGTCCGCCGGGCTAAATTTCAGGATAAAACCGCAAAATCTTCCGGATTTCAAATAACCGCCGAAACCGCTCCGCATTATTTCAGTTTAACCGAAAACGAGCTGTTATCAAAAGATGCGGATTTCCGCATGAATCCGCCGCTAAGAACCGCCGGCGACGTGGCGGCAGTACTAAAAGGGTTGGAAGACGGAACTATTAATTGTATCGCAACGGATCATGCCCCGCATACTCCGGACGAAAAATCCGATTTTATTTCCGCACCAAACGGAATTATCGGGTTGGAAACCTCATTTGCGGTAGCCATAACAGAATTGTATCACAAACAAAAATACAGTCTGGGCAAAATAGCCGGACTGCTTTCGTATAACGGCGCTAATATTTTGGGACTTCCCTGCTGTAATATGCAGAAAGGCGGAATCGCCGACATAATTCTTGCCGACATCAACCGGAAATGGACGGTCGATCCTGCCCGGTTCTATTCAAAGTCGAGCAACAGTCCATATAAAGGCAGGGAGCTTACCGGTCAGGTAGTAATGACTATTTGCAACGGCAAAGTTATTTATTCACGCCCATAACACCGCCTATTGCGGATGCGGCAATTATCGCAACCAGCTTTATAAGCGAATACGCTTGAATATCAAACCCGAACGAGATAACAGACACAATCAGGACATTCACACACAACAAAATACCGCATAACGCTCCTAACAACATTCCGTGTCTGCGGGTTTGTTTTCCGAAGATAAATCCGGCAATAAATCCGCCGATTGCACCGGCCGCAATTATGAGGGTATGCACAACCGAAAAAGGGATACTTTGAGCCGACATAAGCAAGGCAAAAAGAATAAAAAGCAAAAAGATTGCCGCCATTCCCGATGTAAGGCTTATAATCATAGGTTTTATCAGAGACAATGAACCCTCTTTTTCAGATTTTGGATTTTTCAACAGGCATACCCCCCACGAGCATTATTATATAACAATATAATATATTCACGGCGACCTTAATATATTCCAAACCACGAGCCTGAGCCCGTGGTTTTTTTATCCCGCTCCCTGCATTGGATGCTCCCCGCATCGGACTTAATCGCCGTCTTTAATCGTTTCGTTCGTTTGTATCGCCCATTTTTTGACACGAATTTTACTGCGGTCGCTTCCGGTTTCGACAACTACGGAATCTTCTTTTATGCCGGTGACGATTCCGATGATTCCACCCGAGGTAGTCACAACATCTCCGACTTCCAGTTGTTCGCGCATTTTAGTGATCTCTTTATCCCTCTTGCGCTGCGGACGTATCATAATAAAATACAATGCTACGATTATTATCGCAAAGGGTGCGACACTGGTCAGCATCGTCAACCAGCCGGCGGGTGCTGCCGCTGCTGCTGCTCCGGAAGAATTCGAAACCAGACTGCTCCCCGTCGATTCATTACGGTTTTCAGCTTCCGCATTCGCATTCGCAGATTCCGGAACAGAAGCTTGTGCGTTCGCATTTTCCGTTTCCCCGTTAGAAGTTATCTCTTCTATTTCGCCCGAGTTTGTGTTTAACATAAACTGCATCATAACAATATTGCCTTTCTTTTTTATATTTATATTTAGGATAGTATATCACATACGTCTTATATAAACAAGCATAAATATTTAATTTAAAATTTATTTCCGAAAACGATTTACTGCCGCTCTTACCTAATCATGCGTTTTTTATGAATATAAACCGACAGTGCTGTCCCGAGCGCGATAAAATTAGCAAGCATGGACGAACCGCCGTAAGACAAAAACGGCATAGGGTTACCCATAACCGGGAACAATGAAACGCACATACCCAGATTATACACTGCCGGAAACGCAAACATAGCGAAAATACCCGCGAATACCGCCTTACCTTGGATGTCAGCGCATTGGATAGCGTTATACAGAAGCCGTAAGCAGAGTGTCAGCATAACGACAATAAAAACCAACGCGCCGGCAAGACCTAAAGATTCCGCTAAAAAACTGAAAATAAAATCGGAATGAATTTCCGGAACGTGTACATGGTCGCCGGAAAAGACACCCTTGCCGAATAATTCCCCTGTCCCCATCGCCATCCTTGCCTGCTGCTGCTGGTACATATATTCACGAAGTTGATTCGCCGCTGTTTCCGAAAGATTGTTTTCGTCAAGCGATGTTATAAGTGCGAGAATCCGTAATTTTTGAAAATCCTGTAAAATATATGTCCAGAAAACAGGAATCGCAGCGGCGGCAACGGCGGCAATTCCAACTATATATTTCCAATTCAAACCGCAAATTATAAGCATACATAAAAATATTATGCTTATACTCAAGGCTGTTCCGTCGTCACCCTGCAAGTGTATCAGCAATACCGGGAACGCACCGTGCATAAAAAGCAGCAATATATTTTTCGGATGATTAAGTTCTTTATGTACAAAATAAATATGGTACGCAAACGTCAGAATAAAAGATATTTTTAAAAATTCCGTGGGCTGGACCGTTGCTCCGACAAAAGGAACGGATAACCAGCGTTTGTCTTCCAAGCGGCCTTCCGCTCCAACACCAAAGAAAAAAGTAGCGAACACCGCCAAATAACATAACGCATAATGAAATTTCCAGCTTTTGACCAAAATTTCGTAGTCTATAAAGGACAAAGAAACCGCAAAAATTATTCCCAGCCCTACTGCCGCGCATTGCACTAAAAAAGAACGCTGATCAAAACGCAGTAACGCAACATAATCCGTGTTCAAAATACCCGCCAGCAAAATCACACTGCAAAAAGACAGTGCGATACAAGCTATCAGTAACACCCTGTCTGTCTTTTTTATATACGCAACCGACATACCCAATATCCTTTTCACCTGGAGAGATCGTCCTCCTTTGAATCAATGTTTTCGGTATTGATAATCTTGAAGAAAAAGCCTAAGTGATCCCGATATTCTTTTTTCCCTTTTTCAGACTTTTCTTCTGTTCTGAGATCGCGTGCGGATATTGTCAATTCTTTTTTAAGCTTTTCTACCAATTCTTCGATTTGCGGACTGCATTCATCCGCCGCCCCCCGTGCGCATTTGCAGCTTATTACATCTTTTAGCGCGGTTTGCTCCAGTAAAAATCTGTCTTTACCATCGACATCAACAAAAAAGTCCGGTTTTCTCTCTTTGATGAATTTGTATTTGGAATCATCAAGAATATACAGAATATCGCTTGATGAAGTCAGCGAAGCCGTAAACATTATATCCGAAGAGTTAGCCCTGCCCGCGGCAGACTTTTGGATTTCGACACCAAAGGGTATTATATCCAGCAAGATGTTCGTTTTTCCGTCGCCGTCGTAGTCCGCGGCATTTTCTTCAATCTTTCGGGTCAAAACATCCCGGTACCTCAGTTCTTTTGCATCAAGATATGTTTCCGCCGCAACAACCACTGTTAAATCGTACTTATCCCGAAAAAAAGTTTCGCTTATAAAAAAGGTCAGCAAAACAACGGCGGTAACCGCTCCCAGCGTAGCTAAGGCATAATAATAACAATAGTGCTTCCATTTTTCCTTGAATGTTTTGGGCGGCACAATCTTATACACATCATCAGGGTTTTCAAAAACATTTTCGCCCTGACCTTGTTTCAGTTTTTTGAGCGCTATCAAATCGTCCCTGTATTTACGTTCTTTTTCGTCCACGTTACACTCCGCAAATCATTTTTTTATAATAGACCTCCTCGAAAACTACTTCGCGACGTACACACGGTGTTAATTTATCCTCAAATTTCCATAATATTCTCGTCAAAATTGCCTTGTTTGACGAAAAATCATCTGTGTTCATGCATCACGTTTTAATTTCCGAGGAGGTCTAATGAAGCTTTTATGAGGTCTATTGATAATTATATTATGAGTTCAGAGAATGCAGAGAGTGCAGATTTTTAGGTTTCAATGTGGGGAACAGTAATACATCCCGGATAGACATACTGTTGGTCAGTAGCATTATCAGCCGGTCTATGCCTATACCCATCCCGCCCGCCGGCGGCATTCCGTACTCCAGCGCGCAGAGAAAATCCTCGTCCACATCGCACGCCTCATCATCACCCGCACTTCGTAGCGCCGCTTGCTCCTCGAAACGTTTACGCTGGTCGATCGGGTCGTTAAGCTCAGAAAAAGCGTTGGCGTGTTCCCTTCCTACTATAAACAACTCAAAACGTTCGGTAAGTTCGCCGTTTTCACTTTTGCGTTTTGCCAGCGGAGAAATATCCACGGGATAATCCGTGATAAACGTCGGCTGTATTAGCTTGTGTTCGGCGTATTTTTCAAAAAACAGGTTTAATATATCACCCTTTTTATGTGTTTGCTTATATTCTATATCGTGTTCTTTGCACAGTTTATGCGCCGTGCACATATCAGAAATATCATTAAAATCTACACCCGCGTGTTCCCTGACCGCATCGGTCATCGTAATTTTCTTGAAAGGAACACCAAAATCCAGCAAAACATCGCCGTATTGTACCTGTGTTGTTCCGAGTACGGTCTGCGCCGCGGTGCGTATCAAATTTTCCGCCAGATCCATCATACCCTTGTAATCGGTGTATGCCTGATAAAGCTCAAGCATAGTGAATTCCGGGTTGTGCTGTATCGAGATCCCTTCATTTCGGAAGTTTCTGCCAATTTCATATACCCTGTCGAACCCGCCCACAATAAGTCTTTTCAAATAAAGCTCTGGTGCTATCCTCATATATAAATCAAGATCAAGGGTATTGTGGTGGGTAGTAAATGGTCTGGCATACCCCCCACCCGGAATTTTTTGCAATATTGGTGTTTCCACTTCCAAAAAACCCCTGCTATCCAGAAAGCGGCGAATTTCACGGACTATAAGGCTGCGCTTTTGAAATGTTTCGCGGACATTCGAATTTATGATCAAGTCCAAATATCGCTGACGATAGCGAAGCTCGGTGTCCCGCAGCCCATGAAATTTTTCGGGCAGCGGCAGCAGCGATTTAGAAAGCAGGGTCAGCTTTCCGGCTTTAATGGAAATTTCACCCCTGCGCGTTCTGAATACCTCTCCCTTAATCCCTGCTATGTCGCCTATATCCCACAATCTTAAATCGCTGTAGGCTTGTTCACCGATTTCGTTTACCCTAATATAAATTTGTATTCTTCCCGTGGCATCGGACAAATCCATAAAACTCGCTTTACCCATATCGCGCTTTGACATTATCCGTCCCGCTGCACAAACCTCGGTATTTTCAAGCCGCTCGAAATTCGCATGAATATCGCCGGCAAAGGCTGTGACGCCGAATTCTGTTATCGCATATGGATCCATTCCTCCGTCCGCCAGCTCTTTCAGCTTGCTCCGCCGTATCTGCGAAAGCTCATTTATATCCTGGTTTTGAACCTCATTATTATTTATTTCTTCATTCAAATTAAAACACCCCGCTAAAAATATTAACTTCAAGCTCCGGAATAGAGACCCTCATAAATTTATTTTGATATTTCCAAGATTTCATATGTGATTTTTCCTGCCGGGATTTCAATATCCACTATTTTCCCGGCTTTTTTGCCTATCAGTTCTTTACCTATAGGAGATTCGTCTGAAATTTTATTTTCGAAAGGATCGGATTCGGTAGAGCCCACAATATGATAATTTTCGATCTCGCCCGTTTCGACTTCCTTTACTTTTACTTTGGAGCCTATATTCACCGTATCGGTGGTCAGCTCATCTTCGTCGAGTATTACAACGTTTTTCAACATAGCTTCAACAACGGCTATGCGTGTTTCTACCATGGCTTGCTCGTTCTTAGCTTCGTCATATTCGCTGTTTTCGGACAAGTCGCCAAAACTCAGCGCAATTTTAATCTTTTCGGCAACTTCTTTGCGTTTAACGGTTTTCAATTCTTCCAATTCGGTTTCTAATTTTCGCAATCCCTCTTCGGTCAATACTATTTGCTTATTCATCGGTAATTCTCCTCTTTAATTTATTATTTCTTGAAATTAAGAATTTCGATCGCTTTTTCTATTTGGGGATCGGACTCTTCAAGCATGATTCCGCTTGCAAGATCCTGCTCCTGCTCTAATGTAAGCGCTACTTCGTAATGCGGAACGATTCCTACTTCGTGAAAATTTTCGCCCAGCGGTGAATTATACTTTGCTATTGTCATTTGCACCGCAGAACCGTCTTTAAGCTTCATCGTCGCCTGCATTACTCCTTTACCGTAGGTCGTTGTTCCGATAAAGTCTGCTTTTTCGTAGTCTTTTAATGCGGCTATCATCAATTCGGCAGCACTGGCGGAAAGTCCGTTACCCAGCACGGTTATCGGCAGCGATTCTTCTCTTCTGCCGTCCGAGCTTTGAACGATGACCGTTCTTCCGTCTTTGTATTCAGCGAATGCTATAGGGCCCTCGGGTAATATATTTTTCAGCACTTCGCACACACCCGTAAGATCGCCGCCGGGATTATTTCGCAAATCAATAATAATTCCGGTCGCGCCTTTTTGTTTGCAATCCTTTATAGCGTTATTGTATTGGTCTGCCGTTTTTTTATTAAAAACATTTATTTTTATATAAGCGGCATCGCCGATCATTTTATATTTTATTGAATCAATAGTTATCTCCCGGCGTGTCATGGTATACTCCGTGTCCGTATTATCCCGCCTTATCCGCAGTGTTATCCGTGCGCCCTGTTCTCCCTGAATCATCGCCGTAACTTCTTCCGCGCTAAATTGGCTCAGGTCTTCCCGGTCAACTTCAATTATAAGATCGCCGGCCGCAAGCCCTTCTTCCTGCGCGGGTGAATTATCATACAGACTTTCAATTTTAAAATATCCGCTTTCATCCTTGCTTATCGTTATACCCACGCCTACCAGCACCCCGTTGATTATCTGTTCGTGGTTTTGCAGTTCCTTCAAATTAAAATACCGTGCGAAATTATCGCCCATGCCTTCGACGTAACCCCGCGCCAATGAATCATATAATTCCTCGTCCTCAATATCCCATAAAAATTCAGATCGCACAATAGCATCAATGTTTGCCACTTTTTCAAATATCTTTTCGCGTTCTGTCAGATTTACTATTTTTGTATTAAAATAGTTCATAGAAAACATAACGCTTAAGGTAAACGTAATGGCGGCAATTACCGCCATGAATGTGATTGCCGCTCCTAACGATATTTTTTTATTCATAACGCACGCCATACACCAAGCTGCACAGAAATCCCTGAACCGGCTTGGTTCCTTTCCTGAGTATTTTTCGCGCCGCTCTCCATCCCTTTATCATTTTAAATTATTATCCTCCGTATCTAACATGATTTAAAGGGTTGACCGCAGCGCCGTTGATCCGTATTTCGAAATGAAGATGGGAACCGGTGGAAAAACCCGTATTTCCTACATAAGCGATAACCTGCCCTTTTGCGACTGATTGTCCTACCGATGCGGCGATGCTGCTGCAATGCGCGTACAACGTTACTTTTCCGCCGCCGTGGTCAACCATTATGTATCTTCCGTATACACCGCTCGAAGCCACCGAAATTACAGTTCCGGAATTTGCCGCTATTATAGATTTTCCGTGAATCGACTGACCCGAAGAATTTCTGCCCGCTATGTCCATCCCCCAATGGCGGTTACTGCCGCGGGGTTCCCCGAAATAGGAGGAAATGGAAGCGAATCCGGGTACCGGCCAGATAAATTCACCGCCCACATAATTTTTCTTTCCGCTTGATTTCATTGCCCTTTCTATTGCGGCTTTTATTTCCCTATCCAGCTTTTCCATTTCTTTGGCTGTTTTTTCTATATCCAGGGTGTATTTGTCCTGCTGATGCTTCAAAACATCCTGATATTCTTTGGATTTTCTGTAATTAATGTTTAGCTGCCGCCGGTCGTCGTTCAGCGTGTTCCGGTTTTGCTCGAGAATTTTCTTTTCATCATCCAATGACTTTTTTGTCCGTTCCAGTGATTTTTTTTGTTTTTCCAGCTTTTCCAGCATTTTCCGGTCGTGGTCGGACACGCGCTCCGCCATATCCGTGCGGGACACAAACTGCGCAAAACTTTCCGAGCTCAACAACACTTCAAGCAGAGAATCGCTGCCCGACATATACATAGAGCGTAACCGTTCCTTGAACAAATCAAGGGTATCCTCGATATCTCGCTGTTTTGCGGAAATTTCTTTTTTCTTAAGGTCTATTTTTTTTATAGTTTCGGATATTTCCCTGTCTTTGGTCGTTATTTTTTCCGCAATAACCTGTATTTGATCGTTTAAAAGCTTTTGATACTCCTCCTGATCCTCCTGTCCCTGCTTTTTTTGGTCGATCTGCCTTTGTAACTCTTTTTGCTTTTGTTCGAGATTTTTATATTTATTTTGCATTTGTGAAACGGTATTGGCCCCGGCACCCAAAGACATAGCTGATGCGAGTACCGCCATTATTAAAACAACCGAAACGGTTTTTATTAATGATTTATATTTTTTCACTACGGTTACACCTCTCTGAAATTTTATACTTTCAAATAACTGCGCAAACTAAGCACGCTCGAAATAACGCCCGTAACCAGACCACCGCTTGCAAAATAGAGGATTATTTGCCCTCTCATGACTTCGAGCGATGCCATATTATCGAAAAAGCCGGTCAGAAACGGCGAATTGCTCAGTCCCATGGAGTTTGAAAGCTGCGCATACGAAAAATGCAGTAACCCAAACGCTAACCCGGCGGCTATCAATCCGATTACGGCTCCCTCTATAATAAAGGGTATGCGGATAAAGTTGTCGGTAGCGCCCACTTGTTTCATAATCCCTATTTCGGTACGGCGCGCAAAAACCGATGCTCGGATAGTGTTGGATATAACGATAACCGAAATTATCACAAGCGCGATAATCGCCACTATGCTGAACGAGCTTACCGCATTCCTTATATTTACCAGCGTATTTGCGAAATCTTCGGGTATTCTCATCGCTTCATGTATATCAAGTTGTCCCGCCAGCGCCCTAAACTCCGATATATCGGATAAATTTTCGACTGTGATTCTGAAAGATGCGGGAAACACATCCTCAAGTCCGGTCAGCAAATAACCCTTATCCCCCAATGCCTCCTGCTGTTCCAGAAACGCTTCCTGCTTGGTGGTATGTATCAAACCGGTCACATTTTCGCAGCCCAAAAACGCTCCGCGCGCCTGTTCAATTTTTTCCTCAGAAACATCATCCCTTATAAAAAGAACGATTTCAACCTGACCCTCGATATATTTCATCATAGAATTAAGGCTTGCCGATATTAATATTGTAAACCCCAAAATCAGCAAACAAGCGGACAGAATGCCCACCGATGCAACCGACATCAAACGATTAATCCATATGTTCTTCAGTCCTTCTTTGCTGAGATAACCTATACTGCTGCCTTTCATGTATAATTACCTTCTGTTATTTTTGTTAATGACACCGTCATAATCAATTTTTCCGTCTTCAATGCTGATGGTTCGCCCACCGAAATATCTCACAACATCGTGTTCATGCGTAACCATCATGATCGTTGTTCCGCAATAGCTGTTGATGCGGCGAAGAAGTTCTACTATCTGCAAGGATAACTCCGGGTCGATGTTGCCCGTAGGCTCGTCCGCTACCAACAAAGGCGGATCTATCGCAAGCGCGCGCGCAATAGCGACACGCTGCTGTTCGCCGCCCGAAAGCTCACGCGGATACATTTTCGCTTTATCCTCGAGTTGCACCAACTTTAACACATAAGGCACATGGGTGCGTATAAAACGGCTGGAATGGTTAGTCACACGCAACGAGAACGCTACGTTGTCAAAAACATTCATTGTTTTGATCAAACGAAAATCCTGAAACACCATACCGACCGACCGACGAAACTTGGGCAGATGTTTCCGCTTAAGCTGACCCAGATTAAATCCGTTTACTACAACTTTACCCGAAGTTGGCAGCGTTTCACGGGTGAGCAGTTTGAGCATCGAACTTTTACCCGCACCCGAAGAACCGATGACAAAAACAAACTCTCCTTTAGCCACACTCAAGCTGACGTTCTTCAACGCCGTAAAACCGTTATCATAAACAAACGTTACATTTTTCAGATCTATCAAAATATTATATCCTTCTTGCTTCATTCGCGGATAAATATTTTTGTACCATCATTGCAATTTTAAACACGATGGCATGATCGAATTCACGCAGATCAAGTCCGGTAAGTTTCTTGATTTTTTCCAGCCGGTATACCAGCGTGTTCCGATGCACAAACAACTTCCGCGAAGTTTCCGAAACATTCAAACTATTTTCGAAAAACTTCTGTATAGTGAACATGGTTTCGTGATCCAGCGACTCTATCGAGCCTTTTTTGAAAACTTCACGCAAAAACGTGGAGCAAAGGGTCGTGGGAAGTTGATATATGAGCCGCGCTATTCCTAAATTGCTGTAATTGACGATGGGGGTTTCGGTATCAAAAACCTTACCGACTTCAAGCGCTAACTGTGCTTCCTTAAACGAAAAAGCCAGATCCTTGACCCCTACCACGATACTTCCGATACCTATAAGTGATTTTGTGTAAAATTCGCCGGAAAGCGTATCTACAATGGAATGAGCCAGCTTTTCCAGATCACGGGGCTCGATACCCTCTTTTATTTCCTTGATAAGCACAATATCGTTTTCACTTATCGTAAAGACAAAATCTTTTTGTTTATCCGGAAAAAGGTTCTGTATAACGTCCACCGCGGAAATATCGTTAATCGAGTGGATTTTTATAAAAAACACCACTCTGCTGACATCGGTGTTGAAGTGCAGTTCCCGCGCTTTGATAAATATATCGCCGGGCAGCACATTGTCCAGTACCACGTTCTTGATAAAATTATTACGATCGAATTTTTCATCGTAGTAATGTTTCAATTCGGCTATTGATACCGCCAGTGCCGCGACCAGCTGTTCATCCGAAGGCTCCTCACCCTCCACAAATACTGCGTATTTTAAATCCGGACCATCTATGAAAGATTTGTAGGTATACCCTTCCAACTGGAAGACTTCTGTGTTTTCAAGTGATGCCGGAGTCAAAAATGAATTTGTCAGCGCAAGTCTGGACATATCGCTGCAAGCGATAATCGTTGCGGATTCGTCAATAATGCCTACCGTTTTTCCAAGCGCTTTTTGCATTTGAAACGTAAAGTTTTGATAAAGCTTATTTGTCATAGTATCATTCCACCCGTTTTCTGCCTATATGGCTTTTGTCATGCGGCATTTTAACGGCTTTTTAAACCGTTGTTCTTATTCTAATATAAATTATCCTAATTTGCAACCTTTTTTAAAAACTTAAAACATATGGAAAAACTTTCGCTTGAATTTTATCATAATATATGCTATTATAGTTCCGGATTGAAGTGGCTTACATATCTATTGCGAAGGATATTCACTTATGCTTAAAAAATTTCTGGCAAGGCGCAATTCAAACAGTCATAAGTATAAGAAACTGAACATAGTGTTGATTTTAATCACCCCGCTGTATCTCTTACTTATGACTGAGCTGAACCAATGTCAAAGCTTTTTCAGGGTTGGGAAGTTTATCATTTCTTCAACCAGCGTGTTCTTGTTCAGCCTGCTTATTGTTAGCTTGATTTATGCCGCTCTGTTGTTTTTTACCAAAAAACTTTATGTTACAGCTCTTATCATGGGTTTGGGATTGTTTACTCTTTCCTGTATCGAATATTTTAAATATGTGACGACAGGAATGCATTTTATCCTACCTGATTTTATTCTGGCTCCCAATGCCGGCGAGCTGATAAAGTTTGCCCGTATTGTTGTTCCTGTCCAAATGGTTTTGATATTTATATCCTTTTTGGCGTATGTGGGTGTATGTTACTACCTCAAACCCGCAATTAACGTAAAACTTCGTTATAGCTTGCCTATTGGCGCGGGGGTGCTCATTCTTTTTGCAATTGTGGTCGCCACCCCTGTTTCGGGTGCGTTATATCGTTATTTTAATGTTATTGATGCGCAGAACGCTAATGCGATGACGGCGAAACGCCGTTTCGAAAATAATGAATTGGTTGCGTTTTTGACCACCGATATTTCCGATAAAATAGAAAACATCATGCGAAAACCCACAGGCTACAGCGAACAGAAAGTAAAAACTGCGCTTTTACCCGGGGAAAATTCCGTCCAAAGTTTAAAACCGAATATCATAATAATATTAAACGAAAGCCATACAGATCTGAGAATTCACGGTGAAAAGATCCCGGACGGCGTATATGACGGATATGACAAGGCCCGGGCGAACTCCGTAACCGGAATTACCGAAGTGCCGACCTACGGCGGGTATACGGTACGCACTGAATTCGAACTGCTCCACGGTCTTCCGGTAAAATCCACCGGTAATTCTATTGCGCCCCACGGTCTGCTTCGAAACCGGTCTCATCCTACTATTGCGCGGTATCTTTCCGACAACGGGTACAATTCTGTTTTTATTCATCCGTTCAACGATATTACATATGACAGGGGAAAAGCTTACTCATATTACGGGTTCGATTCGCTGAAATTCGACGGACAGCTGGACGTTTCCATTCCTGATTTTTACGGATACGCGGATGATAACGCTTTATATGATCAAATTATATTCGAAATGAAAACCAGCTCCAAACCGTCGTTTATATTTGTCACCACCATGCAAAATCATCTCCCTTATACGGACGAAAAACTAGATGAATATGAATTCTATCTCCGGGGCATACAGCATACCAATAATGGTTTGGGTGAATTTATCAGCAGACTGGAAAATTTTGAACAGGACACCCTGCTTTTGTTTATGGGCGATCATCTTCCTTATTTTTCCGATATAAACAATTTTTATGACCGGAACGGTTTGTCAACGGGTGATATGCAAAAGATATATGAACAGCAATACCTGGTTTACAACAACTTCGGATTGAATGTAACTTTGCCGCAAAATAAAATTTCAACTTTCTTTCTTCCGTATGTCTTAATTGATAATATCGGGCTGCCAAAATCGCCGCTTATCGCTACAATGCTGGACAAGATGAATAAAACCCCCGTATATTCAACTTCCACGGGTTTTGATGACGAGCTTTTGGATATGCTGACTTATGACCGGATTAAAGGCGGGAACTATGCAGCGCGGACACCCTTGAATTAAAAATTATTTTCTGGTTCTGTACATCGTTTTATACATATTCCGTCTAATGAGAATATTCTTCACCGCCCGGGTTTCTTCTACACCCTGCGCTTTGTATGCCATCATCCCCTTCACGCCCTTTTGATATGCCATCAGGGCGGTTTTTTCATCGTATTTATCTAACAAGGGTTTCAATATGCTAATCCCTGCTAAAATATTTTGTTTCGGATCAAACAAATTATCTATTCCTTTTTTACTCAGCTTCTCTTTGTGGATTTCGTTTATTTGCATAAGCCCCCTGTCCACCGTACCATTGGTGTTCTGATTAACAGCTTCCGTCATGAACCGGCTCTCCCCCCATATTAACGCAAGGAGCAATTCGTATTCGATGTTGTTTTTTTCGCACAATGTATAAATATATTTCTGTAATTCCTTATCCAGCGGTACACCCGGGAGATATACGAAGTTTTCCGTTTTTTCAATTTCGGAGCCGGTTGCGAGAGGGTTGACCGGCGAAGCGCTTTCGTTAACGGAATTTTGCGGATTTAAGCTGTGTCCGCTGACCGTAAGCTTACGGTCAGGCATATCTGCCGGCATTATGCTGCGTGTCAGAAAAGACGTCATGGTGAATATTATTATTGCGACTGTAACGATAAGCAATACGAACGGAATCGCAATTATTAATTTTCGCATATTCTAAGCCATCCTTTTTTATGAAATTGCCGTTGAACGGGTGATTTCTTATGTTTTCCCGTGGATAACAGCGTTTTTAAAATTGCCATGCATAATTATAACAAATTGTAAAATTATATTTTGTCGAATTTACCGCCGATCTAATTTGTGAATAAATTTCAAATATATTGCAGTTTTATTGAAAATTTGTTGTCTTTAATATATAATAGACTTGCAGCATTAAAATAAGGAAATTGGGAGGTGCGCATATGCCTTTAAAAGTAAATACCGAATACCTTGCGCCGTTTGTCCAAAAGCATGAATATGAAGCCCTTGCCGGTTCTGTCAGGTCAGCTCATAATTCCCTGCATGAAAAATCCGGGCTCGGGAGCGAATTTTTAGGATGGCTTTCATTGCCGAAAGACTACGATAAACAAGAATTTTTGCGCATAAAAAAAGCCGCGCGTAAAATTAAAAACGACAGCGACGTTTTAATCGTTATCGGAATAGGCGGCTCATATCTGGGTGCGCGTGCTGCCATTGAGTTCCTTAAATCGCCGTACTACAACAATCTAAAAAAAGACACCCCTGACATATATTTCGCCGGAAATAACCTCAGTTCCGTTTACCTCAATGAATTGCTGGCTCTGTGCGAAGGCCGCGATTTCTCGATCAATGTCGTATCAAAATCGGGAACCACGGTAGAGCCTGCTTTGGCGTTCAGAATATTCCGCGAAAAGCTGGAAAGCAAATACACAAAAGAAGGTGCAAAAAACCGGATTTATTGCACAACAGACAGAGCACGGGGTAATTTGAAATCACTTTCGGATACCGAAGGGTATGAAACATTTGTGATCCCGGACAATATCGGCGGAAGATTTTCCGTACTGACGGCAGTGGGAATGCTGCCTGCTGCTGTAGCCGGGATAAATATAGATGCTGTTATGGCAGGTGCGGCTGATGCTATGACAGATTTTGAAAGCAACGATGCAAAACACAATGATTGCTGTAAATATGCCGTATTGCGCAATATATTTTACAATAAGGGTAAACAAACCGAATTGATGGCGTGTTATGAGCCGCGGCTTACCATGATGGTCGAATGGTACAAACAATTGTTTGGTGAAAGCGAGGGTAAGGATCACAAAGGATTGTTCCCCGCCGGTGTCGTTTTTTCCACGGATTTGCATTCATTAGGGCAATACATTCAGGACGGTTCACGATCCCTTTTTGAAACGGTTATTGATGTTAAGGAATCGCCGTCAGATGTATTCATCAAACAAGACCCCTCAAACTTTGACGGTTTGAACTATTTATCCGAACAAAACATGAGTGTGGTGAACCGGCGTGCTTTTGAGGGAACTGTACTGGCGCACACCCGGGGCGGAGTGCCGAATATTATTATAGAGATACCAAAAATCGACGAACAAGAGTTTGGGTATATGATATATTTTTTTCAGAAATCCTGTGCTGTTTCTGCTTATATGCTAGGGGTAAACCCTTTCGATCAGCCGGGAGTGGAGGATTATAAACGGAATATGTTCGCGTTATTGGGAAAACCGGGGTTCGAACAACTGTCAAAGGAATTAGGCATATTGGATATGCAAAAATAAAACTAAAATATGGGAGGGCTTTAGCATGATAAAATTAATTGTAGGAACCAAAGGAACAGGCAAAACAAAGATTCTTATCGACATGATGGAAAAATCCGAAAGAGAATCTAACGGTTCTGTGGTTTGCATTGATAAGGGCAGTAAGCTCCGGTTCACGGCAAACCATACTATAAGACTTATCGACATAGAGGATTACGGCATTTCCGGGCATGAAACTTTCGCCGGTTTTATTCTGGGTGTTCTTGCCGAAAATTATGATATTACGGATATTTTCATTGATTCCCTGATAAAAATAGTGGGACGCGATCTGGACAAGCTCGAAAATTTCTTTGCCGGAATCAACAATCATGCCAAAGATGTAAACATAGTCTTCACGGTTTCGGCTGATTTATCCGAATTGCCTGAAAATGTAAAAAAGCTTGCGATAACGAATTGATACTAATCCCATTTTAAAAACCGTTGAAAACGAGTGAGTAGTTTTTTAAGAAAAACGAATAACGAACGAAGTTTGAAACGATGATTTTAATGTGAGATTAGTATGAATCCGCCTATTTTCTTCGTTTTAATCCGGATTTGATCCAGTCATATAATTCGATAACAGCAAACCTCGGCTCATATCTCGGGTTGCTTCGGGTTAGTTTGGCGGCCGGGGGGCTAAGCACATCCTCGATCTTTTTGCCGCTCCTTTTGCTTCGCGGGTTTTGTTTGTCTGCCGTTTTTTTTCTGGCGGCGGGCACGCATAAAGGTGGGTAAAGAACGCACCACCAGTTTTTCCCGGTGCCTTCGCCCAGCGTCACCTGAACGGCGTTGTAATTTCCGGCAGGGAGGGTTATGTCCTCGTATGTACGCGTTGTAAAGTACATTTGGACGTGTTCCGCGCTCACATCATATTCGAACCCTTGTTTTGCGATTTCGTCGGCAGCAACGGATTCTATAATATCCAGTGTCTCCGATGCGTTCTTTTCGGCATCCTGATAATTTTTTGCACTGCGAAAGAACTCCGATGTGTCTCTCAATATTCGGTCGCGCACCGCAAGTTTGAGTTCCTGATCATTTGCTCCGTCTGAATTCGCCAGTATATGCAGTCTGTATACGTTATTGCGAATATCGTCACAGGCTCTGCCGAAGTCCAGCATACTTCCTGTCAGTACCGTAATTATCATCCCGGCAATCAATGCGATTTCGATTTTTTTAATTTTCAATTTAAATTCCCGCCTTTTAATTTTTGTACATTAATTATTGGCGGGTTTTCTTTTATGTATTCAAAAATATCGTGAATAATATTCTTTTGTTTCATCGCCGTTATTTTTGTTTTCGGCAAAACCGTTATTGATAATTTGATCGATTACGATTTTTGCGGCATCAATCGGTATCGCGAATCCTAACCCTTCGATTTCGAACCCTGAGGATTTTGCATTTACTATTCCTATCAGTTCACCGTACAAATTGAATAAACCTCCGCCTGAATTTCCCGGGTTTATCGCCGTATCGGTTTGCAGCAGTGACATAGTTTGCCCGTCTATGGTAATTTCACGGTCAAGCGCAGATATTATCCCCGACGTTACGGTTCCGCCCAGCTCTCCCAGAGGATTCCCTATCGCTATGGCTGTTTGTCCGACGAGCAATCCGGATGACTTCCCAAAAACCGCAGGATGTAAGTTTTCCGCTTCTATTTTTATTAAAGCGAGATCGTTGTTCGGATCCGCTCCGATCAGTTCGGCGCTATATTCGCGTTCGTCGCTCAACCTGACTTTTATCAGGCGCGCATCTTTTATTACATGACTGTTGGTAACAATGTAACCGTCCTCAGATATGATTACTCCGCTCCCTGCTCCGCCGCTCACAAATTGCCGCATCCAAATATCGTTGACAACTACCTCGGTGGTTATTTCTACCACCGAACTTTGAACACCGGCAATCACATCTTCGACACTCATCTTCTCCCTTACAGCACCATCTTCGGCAGTTTTCAGCGCCGACGGAATCAAATCCTTATTTTCTCCTGCCGGAAATTCAGCTGCCCCGGAAATGTCTGCATTGTTTTGGTAATTCATAAGATTCGCTCCCACAAACCCGAAAGCCGCCGAGCCAATCATGCAAACAGCGATCAACGCAGCATAAACCCTCATACGCCGGGGGCTTGTTTTTGCGATCCTGCGGACAGGCTTTTGAATATTACCTGATACCGGATAGTATGGTCTATCGTCCGCAAGGTACACTTCTGCCGCAGGCTTTTCCGCCGCTGTTTCCGGATTTGTGCAAAAACCCCCTTTTATATCCGAGAAGTCATTTTTTTCGTAATTTTCACGGTTTTCGTAATTTTCACGGTATTCACGGTTTTCACGGTTTTCGTAAATTTCAAACATTTTAATCTTCCTTTCAAATAATATTTTTTGCCGGCACATAAATCGCCGGGTTTTGCCGCACGCTTTAAAGTTTTTTTACTTCCCCGGACTTTTTGTGTTGCCTTGAATACCGGAATTATACATAATAAAAAAGGTGAATTAATGTTGGTTGCGTGAAAATATAAAAGGGATTTATCGAAATTATTTTCATTTTTTATATGTTTGATAATATTCGACAAATTTCGATGTGTGGTATGATATACAATTCTGCTATCATAAGTTTTCTATCTTCCCGCAATAATGCAATATTTTTTTGCATTATCTTTTTATAACGCCCCATTAGTTTATATTGATCCCAAGCTAAGAAATTCCTAAAAATCAAGTGAAAGTTTTGATACATGGCTTTTACGCAATTTTTTATCTGCATTTCCGGTTGGCTCTAGTGTTAGGAGGTATGATTTTGAAGTATGAATACAAGGTAGTGACGCAAAACTTAGCTCCGCAACAAATTAAGGATGCACAAAAAACAAAAATTTCACATAAAAATCTATCTATAAAGAACGATGACCCCTGCATATCCTACGGAATAAGTGTAAGCGATGAAAACGGTACTGTTGATACCATCATGGATATTCCGCTGGATCTTGAGTATCTTGAAATGCTTGTACAGCGATGCAACGAATTGAACTTATGCGTACATCACCTCCGGGATGTTGTGGAAGATTGCATTAAGGATATTTAATTGGGGAGCAACTTTTTAACATCCCTCTTGTGGATACCAATATCCAATTAAATAGTTAATAAAAAATCAAGTGAAAACTTTGATATATGGATTTTACGCCGATTTTTTATAGTTACTTTTATTGGATATTGGTACGATACTCTCTTTTTCAAATCTATTAAACCTTCGCGGAAACCATATTCTGCGGAATAAAAAATAGACCGTCCCGGTTTCCGGATTATACGGTCTATTTTTATTTAAGTTAAATAGTTTGGGGATTGGTCTTACACAAGCGGATTGCCAAAAGTAAAAATTTACTTTATGACCTTCAATACATCCTCGAGTTTTTCACAATAAACATCACAAATAGATTTTGTTCCGCTGGATTCAATATTTCCGCCGCCCACGCCGACTGTCGGGAAATTCCCCAAGCGAACCGAACATACACCTGCGCCGGAATCCTCAATTCCTATAATCTGATTCCTATACTCCGGGTCAATACCCAAACCTACCCGCGCAACTTCGGCATACAGCCACGGATGCGGTTTCGGCGAAAGTTCGCCCAGTGTTCCGACATCACCCTTGCGCAGCGGAAATCCGGCAGTAATAATCGCATCATAAAAATCTTTCGGATCCCCCATTTTTAGTGTTCTGAAAGCATCCAGAATTTCCGGCCACGCTTTTTCATACAACCCTGAAGTGACAAGTCCGATTTTCACGCCCATATCTTTAAGTTCCAACAAGAACTCCTTGATCCCCTCTACGGGTACGAACGCGCCTTCACGGCCTCTTCCCTCCATAATTTCTTTCATTTCGCGATGGGTATGTTCAAAATAAAATTCGCGAGCCTTATCAACGGATTCACCGGGACAATATTTTTTTATACAATATTGTAAATGCTCCGAAACACTATGCCCCGAAACGAAGGGCAAATCCGCTTCTTCAAGCTCAAACCTCGGATTACCCAGCATACTCGCAGTAGTCATTTCTATAATCCAAATCCAAAATTCCTCGCTGCGAACGCTGGTACCGTCCAGATCCATCATTACGGCTTTTAAGGGCTTTTCTATTTTTGTTTCTTCTATCGGATAATATGCCGGATAACCCATCGCAGATTTTACATAACAGATAGTTTTATTTTGTTCGCCGAAAGCAATAAACTCAACTTTTCTGTCGCCGGTTGCGGCAATTTCGGTTACCCCGTTTTTGCCCGTTGCAAAGTTTCCGTCACTGCACGTCTCAAGCCGGATCAAATCACCGTTCGCCGGGAATGTTCCCAGTTTGGGAAAGATTAAATCGCTCATATTATTCTCCTTTTGTGAATACAAAATGTTTTTAATTCAATTTTAATGTCACAATCTTATGCGGCGCCGCCTTAACGGTGAACTTGCCGCCGTCGACAGCGATGTCTGCTTCTTTTACAGATTCGTCCATACGCAGCTTTGACACCGAAGTTACGGGCAATAAACTTTCTGCCGTGACATTAATTTCCCTTTCGGTAGAATTCCACAACCTGACGATCAAACCGTCGCCGTTTTCGGCTTGCTTGACCGCAGAAACCATAATGTCGCCCGGATCACTGTCAAGTTTCAAAAAGCTCGCGGCAGACGGAAGGCTTCCTGCTCTCGACACCCCTTGAACGGCTTTAATATCTACTTTATAGTCATACGCCGTTGTAAGCACTTCGCCGGTTCTCCAGTCGCCGGAATGGGGATAAAGCGCGTAATTATATTCAAGATCACCAAAGGAATGCTGTCCGGTATGTTTGTCCAGCTCTTCAACATTCATATTAGCGTTCGCCGTCATATAGGCACGCTGTGTACGCAGCAGTGTAATCGAAATAGTGCGATTTTCATCGTCCTGGATTTCGTATTCGCGTAAGCCTTTGCTCATAAACGCAAGTCCTTTGTTTTCTCCGCTCAAATCCACAAAGGTTTGCATCGGCTGGAATGCGAAAAATTGTTCTGCGTTATCCAGATTTATCGTATGCTTAACGGTACGTTTCGCAACATCCCACGCACTTTCCGAAACCGCCCAGTCGGTTTTTATTCCGCTCGGGAAGTTGACCCACAACTTATGGTCGCGTGCCTCATTACGCAGTTTTGTATTTATCGAGAGATATTTTGCTCCTTTTTCTAACGAGAGTTTTGTTGTGATCGGAATGTTTTTGTATTCGCGTGTACGATCTCCCTCGTCGATAGTCGCCGCTCCGGGAACACGCAAAGTAAGTTCAATTTTAAACACACCACGCAGTTCGTTGGTTTCCATCATTGTGATCGTCGCCTGGCATCCATGACTTGTCACTACATGGTTGCGTGTCGGTTTTACGCTCACATGCGCACTCCCCACTTCGCCGCTGTCGGTGAAATAGTGCATATTTTCCATCAGATGTCCTGTGTTTTTATCAAGCATGGAGAATGTGCCGTTCTGGTTGATTTTTACCTTGATATTTTCGTTTTCCAACGTCCCGCCGTCCCGGGCTATAAGAGGACGGTTCGATCCTATTTCCGGATGATGCACAATATTCGCCGGACGGATCCTCAGAGCATAGGATGCGTAACCCATCGCCGGAACTTCTGCATCAATCAGCAGACGCAGCCTTTTGGCCGGGAATTTAATAGCCTTGGTGTCGAGTTCCCGTTCGATTCCGATAAGTACATCCTCTCTTGAAAGTTCTTCGTATTTTATGATGTTCCCGTCTTTATCCACTATATCATAGAACAAATCGCCCGTGGCTGTACCACCCACGCCGGTATCAACGCTCTTGCTCTTTTTCTGCGCCTTGGGTATATCGAGAACGAGCGGCATTACAGACTTGCGCGCAAAAGGCTGGGTATTAAACAATGTTATCACATGGTCGCTGTCTTTAAAGTCTTTAGCAGTGTCCAGATTGCTGAAAATCGAAATCATGCTGCGCGAAACAACCTCTTCCGCAACGGTTTTGGCGATCGAAAAGTTATACATCATGTCTTCATGCGCAAGATCTACCGCCGCGCCGCAGATACTGTCATGCGCATGATTTTTTAATAATGCAGACCATGCTCTGTCCAGATTTGTGCGCGGATATTCCTTACCTAATCTCCAGGCTACGGCTGCCAGAGGTTCGGCAAGGTTGATAAGGTTATTTTCCACTATTTCGTTGAACAACTTGATTTTTATACGGGAAGAGTGGGTCGCGCCCAGTAATGCGTTAAACGCTCCGATTTCAGAGGTTGTGTACCGCAATTCCCCTTTGTGCCGGTGCATTTCGCTTTCCGGAAGCGCGTCACGGATCGTATCCATATAATCATCAAGTGACATTTGCACAAATTCTATGTCGTCCGAAACAGCGTTCAGTTCGCTAATAAGTTTAGGCAGGTATTTATAAGGTTCATCGTTATCTTCCATATTCAATGCCAGAAGCTGATCTTTTATCACATAGGGCATAGCCTGATCTGCGGCTTCTTTTATTGCGGCTTTAAGAACCGCCGGATCATGGTTAAAGTCAAAATCTTCAACCAATGCTACAAACGCTTTATCATAAAGTCCCATATCCGCCGGATGTGCCGGTTCATGAGCGCGGTCGTAGGTATAACCCAGATCCTTGGAGGGTTTGCCTAAAACCACAGGCTGATGGACATAGAAAAACCAGTTTGTACGGGTAACTTCATCAAAGGTGCGTAAGGTGTCCAGCGTAGAACCGTCCGAACCCTCCCATTTGAACAACGGAAGTTTCGGCATATGCTTGTTGGTTCCGCGGTAGAATATAGCCGTATCAATTCCAAACCCCTGATAAAGCTGCGGCATTTGTGAATGCTGCCCGTAGGAAGTTGCTGTGTAGCCGGATTTCATTCCGCCGCCGAATTCTGATGACATTCTGTGTCCCAGTAACAGGTTTCTGATAAGGGATTCCGGGGCAACCGTGTTGGTTTCCGGTAAAGTATACCAGTTTACAACGATCATGCGCCCTGATTTGATAAGCTCGGCAAGTTTTTCTTTCTTTTCCGGACGGATATCGAGATAGTCTTCTAAAACTATCATACCTCCGTCAACGCAAAAGCATTTGTATTCGGGTACCGTGTCCAAAACATTGATAATGTTGTCCATCAAATCAACCAAACGAAGCTTGGACTGTTCTGCGGTGTGACGCCACTCCCTGTCCCAGTGGGTTCCGCTGACAACGTGCATTTGATACTTTTTGCCCATTAATGAGCCCTCCTACATAATCTAAATTTTAAGCAGCCTTCAAAACCCTGTTTATCGCGGAGCGGGTTTTTAAGGTCACCTTTAGAGACAAAAATCACAGACAGTCCCTATATTATTTCATTATAAAAACTGTCTTAAAATGATACTACACCTTTTTCAAAGAATTACAATACGAAACAGACAAGGTTTACAAAATGTTCACAACTCTTTCGGGAGACTGGCATTGCAAATTTATTCGGAGTAATCCTAATCAAAATCACTCCGAATAATTTATTCTATTTTTTTATCTTTTTATACGGTTCGTATTCGCGGTTTTGCGCTTCGGCTACTCCTTTGTTTGTTATCCTGCCTTTGTATACATTCAAACCCTTCATCAGTGCCGGGTCTGACTTCATGGCTTCTTCCGCACCCATATTCGCTATCTTTAATGCGTAGGGCATGGTGGCGTTGGACAAAGCAAAGGTTGAAGTCCGCGGAACAGCACCCGGCATATTCGGCACAGAATAATGAACGATTCCGTGCTTGACAAAATACGGATTTTCGTGATTGGTCAGCTGGTCAATAGTTTCAATTGAGCCGCCCTGGTCTATTGAAACATCCACCAAAACCGAACCGGGACGCATTTTTTTAATCATATCTTCGGTAACGATTTTAGGCGCTCTCGCACCCGGAACCAGCACAGCGCCCACTATCAGATCTCCGCCGGTCACGGATTTTTCCACATTGCAGCTGTTGGAGACCAGAGTCACTACGCGGCTGGAAAGAACATCGTGGATATAAGATAAACGCTCGATAGACAGGTCAATTATAGTTACCCTTGCACCCAAGCCAACTGCCATTTTAGCCGCGTTAATACCGACTATTCCACCCCCGATAATAACAACATGACCAGGTGCCACACCCGGAACCCCACCAAGTAGGATGCCGCTGCCCTGATTGGATTTTTGCATTAAATACGCACCTACCTGAATCGACATACGCCCGGCAATTTCGCTCATGGGCGCAAGCAAAGGCAGTGTCCCGGATTCTTTTTGCACCGTTTCATACGCTATTGCCGTAACCCCGGTTTTCAGCAAGGCATCTGTTTGCCGGGTGTCCGGCGCAAGATGAAGATATGCAAATATTATCTGACCTTCGCGCATCAGCGGATACTCCGGCGGCAATGGTTCCTTTACTTTGTAGATCATATCAGCGGTTTGGTATATTTCTTCGGGCGTGTTCAGGATTTTCGCTCCTGCTTCTATATACTCTTCATTGGAAAATCCGCTTCCGACTCCGGCATTGTTTTGGATATAAACCGTATGCCCCTCAGCGGTAAAGCTTTTCACCCCGGCGGGCAGTATCGCTATTCTGTTCTCAAACGCTTTGATTTCTTTCGGAATTCCTACTATCAAAATTTTTCCTTTCTGTTACCCTTTTTACAGCGTAACTCTTAACATTTTTAATTTTTAGAGCAACCGTCCCTTAGTTAGGCACTTGAATCTGACCTCTGCCGCTACAGGAAAAGCAGGTACTTTCGTCTCTGCCGTTGTTACAGGTCGCGCAATAATGCCTTTGATTGTTGATCATTATATATCCTCTTCCGCTGCAAAGAGCGTGTGTGCGAGATGTAAAGCCGCGGCCGAAACAGCTTCTGCATTGTTCAAACCGGAACTGCGGTGTTATGGGTGTATTGTTATTATTATTGTTGTTCGGCGGTGTCGTATTTGAATTTGATCCGTTTGACGGCGTTGTTCCGCGGACTGTGACCCGACACCTCCGGCTCCTCCCGTTCCAGGTAGTTCCCGTGATCACTGCCGTTCCCGGACTGCATCCCGTAACTGTGCCATTGCTTGATACCGTAGCTATCGCGGCATCCGAGGTCGTCCATGTCACGGTCGCCGGGTTTGTATTGCGCGGGCTCAATGCTGCGCGAAGCTTTACCGTTCCGTTAACATTTATAGGCACTCTTGTTCTGTTGAGCTTTATGCTTTTCGCAGGCGTACCCACGATTACTCTGCTTAATGCTTTCTTTTTTCCGTCTTTTGTAGTGACCGTTATAATCGCCGCTCCTCTTTTTCTTGCGGTTATTCTTCCCTTTTTTGTGACAGATACTACTTTCGGATTGCTGGATTTCCAGGTGACATTCCGGTTTTTCGCATTGGACGGTGATATAGCCGCATTCAATTGAAATTTTTCTCTTCTCGAGAGAACAAGTGAAGAACGATTCAACTGCACGGACTTTACCTTGATCACGCTGAAACGCGCCTGCAATTTATCCGATTGAATCGCATTGAAAGCGTAGGATGTACTAGATGAAACTTTAGTTTTTCCGCGAAACCAGCCGTCAAAGGCATAACCTTTGTTCGCCGTTGCTCTGAGCGTAACACGCGTTCCGTGGTTAAATGTACCGCCGCCGGAAACTTTTCCGTTTTTTCCCGAAGCCGCGGTTATGCTGTAGCGCCGTAAAACAAAACGGGCGTTAAGCGTTCTTGCGGCAGTCGCATTAAAACTGTAGACACTGTTCGCGGAAACACGCGAGCCACCCGAATACCAGCCATCAAAATTATATCCCGCATATGCGACCGCTCGCAGTGAAACATTGGCATTGTGATTATAAGTACCGCTTCCGAAAGCAACGCCGCCTGTTCCGGATGCCGCGGTTATTGTATAACGTTTCAAATTAAACCGCGCCTGTATGGTTGCATTTACGGTCGAAGTAAAGCTGAACGGATTGTTTACGCTGACCCTTGTGCTTCCTACATACCAGCCGTCAAAATTATATCCCGTATTCGGAGTTGCCTGCAATGTCGCTCCTGCGCCGGAGTCGATTTGTATATTATTGCCTGAGGTACCGGAAATAGACGCAGAACCTCCTGCGGCAGCCGTTACCGTTACCGTTATCTTTTCAGCTATGATTCTATAGTTTATTCCTTGGTTTACCGCAGTTTGATGCGCGGTTGAATTTTCAGGACATAAGATGATAAGATTATCGCAATTTTCAAACGACGGATCTCCGCCGATATAAGTGACACTTCGGGGTATGGTCAGTTCGGTCAGCGCCGCACACCCGCTAAATGCCCATAAATTAATACGGGTTACACCGGATGGCACAACATATGAACCGGATTTCCCTGCCGGATACTGTACAATGTACGTTTTATTTTTATTAAATAATACACCGTTTTCGCTCGTGTAATTCGGATTATCGGAAGCAACATTTATTGTCGTCAGCAGCTCGCACTTGGCAAATGCTCCCGCGCCGATATTGGTTAAAAAAGCCGGAATTGTTACCGTAGTAATTTTAGTGTTCTCAAACACGTTTTGACCGATCCAGGTCACGGAAACCGGGATATTTATGCTTGCAAGATTTGTGTTCCAAAACGCAAAATTCCCGATTGTCTCCAGCGAATCAGACAACGTCACACTCGTGAGCATACTGCAATAACCAAAAGCAGAGCTGCCAATTTCAATAACGCTGTTCGGAATAACCACACCTGTCACGGTCTCATTCATCCGAAAAGCACTGCTTCCGATTACCCTTACGGGAAATCCGCCAAGTGAACCGGGCAAATTAATATTCCCGCCGATTCCGTTGTATTTGGTGATCGTTGCCGCACCGTTAGAAACGGTATACTCATAATCGCCTTCCGTCAGCGTGTTTGCGGTTACGGTTACATTCGCGGTCACAGAAACCGACAGTACAAACAACAGTGCCAGACCGGCGGCAAAAACTCTCTTTAATACTCTCATATTCTCTCAAACTTCTCCTTTTTATAATTTATTTAAAAACGGAATAAAGCCGATACTTAGTACAAGACCTTATCCTCCAAAGTACGAGAAGTGCATATAATCGGAAAAAGATGCGCCCCAAAGGAAACCGTATTTTCGCATAGTACGCACGACCACGCCGTTTGTTTTCATGGAGTAGGGATTTTTCCCCGGTTTCCAGAATGAACCGACCACGCCGGGCATATAATTTTCGTTGGGATTAATGTCAATCGCAACCCCCATTTTATGTTTAGAGGTTGAATTATCACCTCTCCACGAATATCCCCCTATGTCCTTAATCGGGAATTTTTCTTTCCCTCTATAAATCTCCCTGAATATCTGGCGTACCGTTGGTGCTATCTTTTTATGCACCGTCAGCCATCTGTTTTTAGTAATTTTTCGTCCGCCGGCTCCGAAGTCCCAAACCCGGATCGAAATATTTACCATGTTTTTTTTAGCCGCTGTATCCGATGGATAATGCCCGTATTTCCTTTTTCCGAAAATTCGTCTCGTTTTTCTTTTCCAGCTTTCCGCGGCATAGCCGTAATTATCCATTACACGGGTTTTTGCTTTGGATATGTCGCCCAGCAGCCGTCCGCTTTTCAGGGTTGTATACGCAACAATTCTATAATGATAAAATATACCGTTGGTCAAGCGGCTTACAGTCAGGCTCTTTTTTGATTTGCCTTTTATTGTTTTTATTTGCTTGAATTTCCCGTTATCAGCCGCTCTGTAAATGATGTACCCCTGCGCTTTGGGTACCTGTGTCCATGTCAAACGTACAGTATCCGGTTTTAAGCGTTTAATGTTTTTTATTGAAGGGGCAGTTAGGGTGACTACAACCGATTTTTCACGGGAATATGCTCCATATCCATATTCTGTCCCCGCAACAGTAAAGGGACGGATGCGGTAATAATATCTTTCTCCGAGTTTTCGTCCAACATCGTTGTAGGATTTTGCCTTATTGTTTGTTGTATGGATTACCTTGAAATCACTGTTTGACTTTGCAGAGCGTTCAATAACATATCCCTGCGCCCCGGCTACCGTATTCCACTTGATATTAACCGTTTTTTCGTTCCAAGAGGAAACCGACGATTCAACCTTGGCAAAAGGGATATGAACCATAATTATATTGGAAAAAGAACCGAATGTTTTTTGTGTTTCCGAACCGGTCTCAAATTCAACATAAGCCCGAACCCGGTAATAATATTTAATTCCGTGTTTCAGGTCTGCATCGTCAAATGAAGTGCTGTTTTTACCTTGGGAATCAAATATGGTTTTATATTCTATGTCAGAATTGACGGAACGCTCCAAAACATAACCATCCGCCCCGTCAATTTCACTCCATACGATCTCTGCATTGTTTGCTTCTATAAAAAATCTCAGCGTTGTTTGCCCGAGGGGAATCACCGCGCTCAGTACATCAGAAAATTCGCCGTATATAATACTGCGGTTATACCGTCCATCAATATTTTCCATGTACATATATGCGCGTATTTTATAATAATACCTAATGTTAACGCTCACATCATCGTCATAATAAGAATCATAGCCGCTGTAAATATCATCCAGCAGAATAAAATTCCCATTTTCGCCGGCGGAACGGTATAATTCATAACCATCAACCGAAGGGATACTTTCCCAGCTAACAGTTATTCCCCGATTGTCTGCCGAAGCTACGGATACAAGCCGCACTTTCGGCGGTACCACCGCAGAAGCCCGCACAGCTAAAATCAACGCTCCTTGCAAAAAAAGCAGGAAAAATATTGCAATAAACAGCATATACTTAAAAAGAGTGTGTTTTATTATATTTTTCATATGAAATTCATTCTGCCTTTTTATCGGGGGCGGACAGTACTTTTAATTTGATGTGATTAATTCCACAAAGATATCCGCTATTGCCGGATCAAAATGTTTACCCGATTCTTTGCCGATGATTTTAACCGCTTCATCTTTGCTCAACTCTTTTTTATAAGGACGTTCGGAGATAAGCGCATCATATACATCCACAACCGCAAGGACACGCCCGTGCAAAGGTATGTCCGTTCCCTGCAGACCGTACGGGTATCCTTTTCCGTCCCAGCGTTCATGATGAAAACCGGCAAACAACATAGCGTTATGCAAAAAACGCTCGTCACCGGTTTTACTTATTATCTGGTTTATTATTTGCTCGCCCTCATAAACATGGGTTTTCATTATCTCATATTCATCGGCGGTAAACACTCCGGGTTTATTTAGGATCGAATCGGGTATTCTAACCTTGCCTATATCATGCAAACGTGTCGAACCGGCAAGAAAGGATATATCCATCGTTTCCAGTTCTTCTTTGTATACGCCTTTCTCTTTCATCGCTTCCAAAAGTTTTTCGCAATAACGCATTGTGTTTTCAACGTGTCCGCCTGTGACATGATCCCGCCTTTCGATAATATCAGCCAAAACCGAAATGATCGCGTTTTTCATGGCTTCGAGTTTTTCGGATCTTTCGCGGACAATGCTGTCTATGTGCAGATGAGTTCTTACACGGTTAAAAAGAATCGGCGCGGAAAACGGTTTGTGGATAAAGTCCACCACACCGAGTTCAAAACCTTTAACTTCCGTGGATGTATCACCCTTACCCGTTAAAAATATAACCGGGATGTTTTTATAATCCTCGTATGATTTAAGCAGTCTGAGCGTGTCAAAGCCGTCCATACAAGGCATTTTTATATCCAGCAAAATCAAATCCGGTTTAGTATCTTCGAGCATAAGAAACAATTTTTCAGCGGATGGTAAAGCTATGGCATTGTAGTGTTCTTCCAAAACGTGTTTAGCCATAGCCAAATTTGTACCGTTATCGTCAACTATAAAAATCGTTTTTTTCATATACCGTCCCCATTCCCGACAGAAGACAAAAACCGCGGGGTGTTTTAATAAAATTTGCCTCCTGAAGCTTCCTTATTATATGAACGTTCCCTTACACCGAACACTTTATTAGAATTCCGGTGTAAGGGATGATGAGATCATAACATCAATAACGTTCTGGATGTAACAATGCTATTTAAAACGTTTCCTGTTCAACAGGTTCAACAGGTTCAACAGGTTCCAACAGGATTTTTTAATACTTGCTTCCTCCTCTTGGAGCCCCGAAATCATACGATGCTATTTCCGGCGGTTCATTTGCTGCCGGTGCGGATTCAGAAACGGCTGCTGCTGAGAGGGATGCCGCATTCTTTGTGGAATCCTTAAGTTTAAATTGCTTCACAAGATTTTCCAGCGTATCTACCTGTGCGCTCATTTCTTCAGCCGACGCGGCACTTTCCTGAGCGGTCGCACTGTTTTGCTGGACGACCTGGGTGACTTGATCTATACCAATATTGATCTGAGATATAGCACTGGACTGGTCATTGGAGGATTTCGAAATTTCGGTAACGATTTCTGCGCTGTCGTTAATACCTTCCACAATCTTTTTGAGGGATTCGGATGTATCCTTGGCTATATTAAGACCAAGATGCGCTTTTTCAACCGAGTTTTCGATAAGTCCGCCGGTATTTTTCGCAGCTTCCGCACTCTTGGATGCAAGATTACGAACTTCATCCGCAACTACCGCGAAACCTTTACCCGCCGCGCCTGCTCTTGCGGCCTCTACCGCCGCGTTGAGCGCAAGGATGTTGGTCTGGAACGCTATATCATCAATAACCTTGATAACCTTTTCGATTTGGCCGCTCGCTTCGTTGATTTCTTCGATAGCTTTCATCATTTCGTCCATTTCGCCGCTTCCTCTTTCGGCATTGAGTTTGATTTCATCCGCAAGACTCGAGGCTTTATCCGCCATGACAGCGTTTTCTTTGGTTTTTTCGGATATGCTTGAAATGGAACTGCTGAGTTCTTCAACCGAAGCCGCCTGCTCGGTAGAGCCCTGTGCCAGTGATTGCGCTCCGTCTGCTATTTGCTTGGAGCCAATGGCAACCTGTGTAGTGGCGGAATTTATTTGACTTAAAGTAGAATCGAGGTCATTGTTCATCTTTCTCAGGGATACACCCAGGGTATCTTGTTCGGACGTGACCGAAATATCATTCGACAGATCGCCTTTTGCAACCGTTCCAAGTTCATCGGCAATTTCGGAAATACGATTGATGAACGCTGCGGTCGAAGATATGCACTGACCAACTTCATCTTTAATCTGTGCGTATTTTCCTATGACAACTTTATCGTCTTCTCTCAGGGTAATGTCGCCGGTAGCGGCTGCTTTTTTCATAAAGGTTGTAAGAACCGCCATGGGTTTGCTGATAAGACCCGAAATATACAACGATATAATCAGGGATACAGCGATACATATTGCTAAAACAACAATAATTACTATTAAGAGCATTTGGAACAACTGTGTCGAAGCTACATTAGCCGCATCCGCATCTTCAACTTTTATTGTCATACAGTCGTTAAGGTTATCTATAACTTTATTGATTCCTGCGGTCAGCGTGTACATATCTTCTTTCAAGTCGTCTTGTGAAACGTTATTCTTCGCATTTGCTAAGATTCTTTCCAGCCCCGGCCTGAATTCTTCATTATATGTCTTGATAGCCTCATCGTATAGTTCAATGTTTTTTTGCGTGCTTTCCGATACTTTTTTCTTTGCAATATATTCGTCAAGATTTGTTTTGTAGTCCACCATTATCTTTTCAAACTCAGTAAACTCTCTTTTCATGTTGCCTTCAACATTAGCCAATTCCTCAGCATCGCCGGCGTACAGAATAGTTTGGCGGACTTCCACGCGCAACTGCTGCGCATATACCAAAGCTGCGGAAATTTCGGCAAGAGGTTCCGTTTGATAGACGTACATATCTTCCGCGGATGTGTTGATCTGCAGCATACCAATGATTCCTACTGCGCCCACAATGACGCTCAGAATAATGGCAATCATAAAGCCTACTATCAACTTCATTGATATTTTCATGTTTTTCATTTTTTTCTTTCTCCTTACTGCCTTTTGTTATTTATTTTGTTTTTTTGCCTGACATTAATTATATAGATGTTTCCGGTCATATTCAACACCTGAAATAATAGTTAATTAACATTTTTTATAACCACTAAAAACAGGTTTTTGTTTTCGCAAAACACCCCCTAAAAATATTTCGTCCCTAATCAAAGTTATTATTATCGCCGTTTTTCCATATCATTTCGAATATTTCAGCGATCCGTTCATTTTTACCCTCCAGCTTCAAATATCCAAAAACCGCTTCCAGTCCGGTGGCGGTTCTGTATTTTGCCGGAGTTGAATTTTTCGGAACGGTACTGCCGTTGGCGTTACGCCCCCGGCGGAATATATCCAATTCTTCGGCTGTTAAAAATAACTCGATAGTCCGAAATGCTTTCGCCTGCGCATCGGAACACACATACTTCACTGCCGCGCTATGCAATTTCGAAACCGGCATATCGCCGCCGGACACTATTTTCTCACGCACCAGCAACTCAAAAACCGAATCACCCAGAAACGCCAATGTGAGCGGACTAAAATTTTTATGTTTATTCACAATATTAATACCTGTAATTAAATTCCAATCCCATTATATTAACCACTTCACCGTCTTCAATTCCCATTTCTTCTAATTTATCTATAATCCCACTCGAGCGCAGAACACGCTGGAAGTATTGGAGTGACTCGTAATCGTCAATATTCACCGAATGAAGAACGGGTTCAAGCCACGGCGCATCCACAACATAAATGTCGCCTTCACGGGTAACGTTAAACATTCGCCCGTTTTCCGGAGCCGGCGGGACATATTCTACAGCGAAAGGTTTCGGCGCAGGCAGTTCGGATAATTTTTGGTATATTACATTAACAAGCTCCCGGATTCCGGCTGAGGTCGCGGCGGAAATCGTATATAGCTGCTGATTTTTGTTTTCAATATACTTTGTGAAAGCGGTTATACTTTCGCTGTCAGCTATATCGCATTTATTGCCTACCACGATTTGCGGCCGTTCGGCAAGTTCGGGATTAAAGTTTTTCAATTCCTGCAAGACGGCTTCATAGTCATTGCAAGGATCACGCCCCTCGTGTCCGGATATATCTACCAGATGCACGATAAGCCGGCAACGCTCTATGTGGCGCAAGAACCGGTGTCCCAATCCTGCCCCCTCACTCGCTCCTTTTATTAGCCCGGGTATGTCCGCCATCACAAAAGAGCGTTCTTCTCCTACCCGAACCACACCCAGAGCTGGGGAAAGTGTAGTAAAGTGATAATTCGCGATCTTAGGTCTGGCCGCGCTTACCGCCGAAATAAGGGTAGACTTTCCGGCGTTCGGAAAACCCACTATGCCCGCATCCGCAAGCAGTTTTAGTTCCAATATCAATTCAAATTCTTCGCCCGGATAACCCGGTTTCGCAAATCTCGGAGCTTGACGTGTCGGTGTTGCGAATTTCGCATTACCTTTTCCGCCTTGTCCGCCATGCGCAATAATGACCGGCTCATCCGTAGATATGTCGGCCATAATCATTTTGCTTTCGGCTTCTTTGACCAGAACTCCGGGCGGAACCTTTATAATCAAATCGTCTCCGCTTTTGCCCGTTTTGTTTGAGTTTCCGCCTCTTTCGCCGTTTTTCGCGAAAAATGTTTTTTTGTATTGAAAGTCTGTAAGTGTAGAAAGGTTACTGTCGGCGATTATTATAATATTTCCGCCTTTTCCGCCGTCGCCGCCGTTCGGTCCGCCCGCCGGAACATATTTTTCCCGCCGGAATGAAACCGCGCCATCGCCGCCGTCGCCCGCTTTTACCTTTATTTTTGCAACATCAATAAACATACTTATCCAAAACCTAAATTCCCGCGCTATACACGCTGACCTTTTTCCGGCTTGCACCCATACGCTCATATTTTACTTTTCCGTCAATTTTTGCAAACAGCGTATCGTCCGAACCTCGTCCTACGTTTACTCCGGGATGAATTTTCGTGCCGCGCTGACGTACCAAAATATTCCCCGCCAACACATACTGACCGTCCGCTCTTTTGGCTCCCAGCCTTTTGGATGTGCTGTCACGTCCGTTTCGCGTGGAACCCATACCTTTTTTATGCGCCATTATTTTCATCCTCCCTTTTCGTTTCTTTTGTTTCTTTCGGTTCTTTTTTCGATTTTTGTTTCGCTGATTCAATCGCATCTATCCGTACCAATGAATACGGCTGTCTGTGTCCTTTGGTCCGTTTGTAGTTTTTTCTGCGCTTGTAGGTAAATACCGTTATCTTTTTTCCTCTTCCGTTTTTCAGCACCCGCGCTTTAACTTCCGCTCCCTTGATAAAGGGTGTTCCCGCTTCTAATCCGTTTTCTCCGGCAAGCACTGAAACTTTGTCAAAAACAACATCGGTTTCCTTTTCTGCATCCAGCTTTTCGATGAACACTTCATCGCCCACACGCACTTGATACTGTTTTCCGCCGGTTTCAATAACCGCGTAGTTCATTTTACATATTCCTTCTTTCAAATTAGGGCTCGCAATAAAAAGGTGACATAAGTCCGATTAGAAACCGAACCGACATTCTTAACTTTTTTAGTTTACACAAAGCAAATTCTAAAAAATCATACCTTTTATTAGCGGCGAAAATTATGATACCACACTTTTTTTAGTTTGTCAACGAAAAATTTGCAAATCAATCCGTCGTGAGCAATTTGTAGAATGAATTGCCCGGAAGATGTTTTTGAATAATTTCGTTTGCTCATTCAAGCCCGTCAAATAAAGGGGTTTTTGAAGCGGCAAAAAACCAATCGTCCCCAAAAACACAGAGAAAAGCACCCCCTGATGTGGTATACTGTTTTTGTTATGAAAACAAACCGAAAGGGCGGGCTTTATTTCTATCATTGTATCACAAATTAATCTGTTTGACTATAGCGAAATTGAAAAATTAGGCGATCTCGAAAGATTAGATTTGGCTTTCGACAGAATAGACCTCCTCGAAAACCACTTCGCGACGTATGAACGGAAGATTTCCCGTCACGCGGTGTTAATTTATCCTCAAATATCCATGATATTCTCGTCAAAATTGCCTTGTTTGACGAAAAATCATCTGTGTTCATACATCACGTTTTAATTTCCGAGGAGGTCTAATAAACGACGAAAGTCTCATGCAAAAACTTGAAGCAAAACGCGGAAATGGCCGTGACGGCTATCCCGTTCGGGTGATGATGTTGAAACCGCCCCCCAGTGGCGTATTCTGTGACAGCAGCTAATGCTGATGAGAAAAAAGAGATGATAAAGCTCTTGGAATCGCCATTATTGTCCAACGAAGAACGCCGTAAAATAGTGGAATATCTGCTGCTTGACCGTGGATATGACAGTACCGATATGATAAGATCCGTGAAGAAGGCAGGGATTATCCCGGTGACAGTCTTAAATTCAAGCGGATTTACAAAGGCAGAACGGCAGTTGAGCGTCTGAACGGCAGGCTTGACAGGGATTATATGTTCGAGGATCACTGTATCCGGGGACTCAAAAAGATGACATTGATGCTCGGATTGTCGATGATAATTATGAACGAAATGGCTGTTGGGAAACTTAAAAACGGCAAAGAGAAAATCAAGTCGCTGAAAAATACCGCTTGACAAGATTTTAATAAAATATCGCAAAAATAACCGCAAGCGGTCTGTTAAAGTTGCCGCAAAAACAATTCGTTGCCATTTGTTTCCATTGTTGCGCCGGTGTGCCCGGTTTTCCAAGCAGTGTTTGATGATATGGCGGGGGCAAACGAAATTATTCAAACTTACAATAACTTGACACGGACCTCATTTTTTTACCCAAAGTGGGTCATATCATTTGACAACGCAGATTTTACACTAAGCATCTTTGTCGAAAGGGGTTGTATCGTGGATAATTTTGTGTTATAATTATTAAACCAAGTCGGCGAATCAAATTTTTATTAATGAAGGAATAAAAGTGTAATATGAGTAAATATGTTGAAACACTTACAAATATGGGAAGACCTGAATCAGAAATTGAATCTTATCAAAAAAAGACTGCCGAAAGACCATCATCGTTTTTTAGATTTCGTCCTATTAACATTGGCAATCTTCCTTGTAGACTCACAGAGATGGAAGGTCAACTTTTTTTACAACCGCATAAAAAACTAAATGATGTTTTAGATCTAACTATTTTTGACAAGTCCATTACTGATTTCGATGATATGGGGAACGAATTGATTGAAGTGTTAGGAGACCAGTATTTTGATGAAGCAACTCGAAAGCTAACGCCTACCGAAATATCTCGTGTTAGGGTTGCTGAAAATAAAATGAAAACCTTAAAAGTAATTCTGAGAGAAAAATACGGCGAAGATTTTGTACGAATTTTTGATAAAGAAATTGCACAAGCTTACGATGACAGCTTGAAAAGGGGGATCAAAATTTGGGAGAGAATTCGAACAGCTTGCTTTGGTGTAGAACTTATCAACTTCCCTATGTGGCATTTCTATGCAAGCGATTATAGCGGTATTTGTTTGGAATACGCAGAAGAAGACATCCCTATGTTGGAACCTGTAATTTATACCGATGACTTACCCGAACATAAAAATGTGATTATGTCTATATTAAAAACAGGAAAAATTTTCGCTATAAAAGAGTTTTGTGAAGTATGCTGTCTTCACAAAATCACACAATGGAAATATGAAGATGAATGGAGATTATTGGATGCCGAGATTGATGAACGTTTTGGGGAAGTACCGGAACCTCCTCTTGATATTCAACAGAAAATAGAGAAATATATTGAGCAAAAGCTTGACGAAAACCCCGACTTTGATGTCAGCGATATAGCAATCGAAGATATGACCGCACTCTATTCTGATGAAAATTATAACGAAAAAATGAACAACCGATTATTGAACATAGAAGACAGCAAAGACACCGATACCGAGATTAAAGGTAGGCTTTTTTATGATCCTAATGGGGATAATAATGTTGAATATATAAATGATGATAGTATAAAATGCAAATACACGCCGATAAAGCCTATCAGGGTATATTTAGGGCATAAATTGGATCAACGGATCATTGATAACTTAGAAAAACCAAAGGATTCAAAAAATTTAACTAAAATCAGAAACGACATCATTGCTGCTGCTAAGGATAATGGAATAGAAATTCTACAAATGCGCCCCACCAAACAAGGATATTCTCCATTTACCCTTGACGAAATAGCATTACAAGACCGCCTCGAAGAATTAAAAGAAAAGAAAAAACAAATTTTGGATAAAAGCAATAAAGATGAATATGATGAGCATATGCTTTCTTTATGCAACGAAGCGTTATATATTTCAGAAACTGATGCTCAAATATTCAATTATCGAGGTTGTGTTTTTGCTCGAATGAAAAAACTTGATTGTGCCAAGAATGATTTTGAAAAAGCTGTTGAGATTGATCCCAATGATTATCTTTATCGCGGAAATTTAGCTTGTACTCTTTGCGATATAGCAGCGGATAGCGGAAACAATTCACTGTTTGTTGGCGCAATTGAAGAAGCGAGGGTATCTCTAAAAAACTTTTTTTCTTATAGTAATGGCTATATAACTATTGCAAGAGCATATGCGCATATGGGTCAGATTGAAAATTCTGTGAAAACGCTTGAGGACGGTCTAAAAATCTGTGATAGAGAGTATTTTCTCAATAAACTGAAAAACTCAGAGGGAATCAAAAATCTATTGCAGAATAGCTTGGCGTTCAAAAATGCCTTTAATGCAAAATTCCCAAACTTTTCTGCTATAATGTAAACTAAGGAAAGTTATGCTCGAATTAACAGCAGTGAACTAATGCAAATTACAGATTTCCACGCTACATACTACTCATATCTTCTAACACGGCAAGCCCCAAGCGACAGCGTGGAATCACTTGCCGCCACATTGCAAGACAGCCGTGTTGACCTCAGCCCGCACCAAATCGAAGCGGCATTGTTCGCCTTACATTCGCCATTTTGCCGCGGCGTGATTGAAACCGACGAGGTCGGGTTGGGCAAAACAATCGTTGCAGGAATTGTTGTCGCACAAAAATGGGCGGAGTTGAAACAACGGGTATTGATTATCTTTCCGGCACATTTACGCCGTCAATGGCAGCTCGAACTGGAAAAAAATTTTATTTGCCGTCTGTTATCATGGGCAGAGATACTTTCAAATACTTAAAAATTCCCCGGCTAATATGAGTTTAGCGCATAAAAAGATATTATTTCAGCAGCTTAGCAGAATTACTTAGCAGACACTAAAATCTTGCTTTTTATGGCCGAAAATCTGCTAAGCAGGCAGGGTTCTAAATGAGGATGGCTGAGAACAAAAAATTAGCAGATCCAGCTAATGCTTAGCAGAAAAAACGATGCGGGTTTGAATTTCGTAAGCCCCAAACCCGCACAGGCACTGAGTTTCTTGGTGACCCGCCCGCGACTCGAACGCGGGACACCCTGCTTAAAAGGCAGGTGCTCTGCCGACTGAGCTAGCGGGTCATAAAACCATAATTCTTTGCAACATCCCATATTATATCCAACAACAAAGGTTTTGTCAACTGTAATTTTTAAAGAAAATTTTTGAGTAAAATTTTGCGGTTCGTAAAAATCAATAAAAGAGTGACAATTCCGGGTAAAAAATATTTTAATAAAGAATATTTTAAAATTAAAACTTTATTTTAAAAAAATAGCTTGAAGATATGCGAAACATATAGTATAATGAGGTTTACAAATCGAAAGTAGGTGGAGCGGATGAAAATATCAACAAGAGGAAGATACGCACTGAGAATGTTATTGGATTTGGCAGAAAACAAAGACAAAGGGTTTATATCTTTAAGAGAAATCGCTGAAAGGCAGGATATATCCAAGCAGTATTTAGAACATATAATTTCTTTGCTGCACACTTCAAATATTTTACTCTCTAACAGAGGAAAGAAAGGCGGTCATATGCTGGCGAAAAGCCCCTCGGAATATACAGTGGGGCAGGTATTGCGTATTACAGAGGGAAGTCTTGCTCCGGTGTCTTGTTTGAAGGATACGAAAAATCAGTGTGATCGTGCAGGTTTTTGCAAGACGCTGCCGATGTGGACAGGCTTTGATAAAGTTATCAATGAATATTTCGATGGTATAACTTTGCAGGATATGCTTGAACAGTATAATGATCAAAACGCCGAAAAACATACAATATAATAAAAATTCCAATCATAAGAGATGATTAGAAAAATGAGTGAAACCTTTGACATACAGGTTTGACACAAGTTTTTCATCTGCTCAATTTTTAACCGTAATCGTTACAATCGTTATAACCGGTATAACCGATATAACCGGTATAAATGGCATAAAAGGAGAACGCTATGAAAATCGTCGAAACAAAAACGGCGCCTGCCGCTATTGGTCCGTATTCGCAGGCTATCATAGAAAACGGCACGGTATACACATCAGGGCAAATTCCTCTTTCACCGGAAACAGGAATGCTGGTCAACGGCGGAATAGCCGAACAGACCAAACAAGTTATTGAAAACTTGCAAGCCGTGTTGACCGCCGCAGGCAGTGATCTCGCTCAGGTTGTAAAAACGACTTGTTTTTTGACGGATATGGAAGATTTTGCGGCGTTCAATGAAGTATACGTTAAATATTTTACCTGCGGCACAGGTAAACCTGCACGTTCCTGTGTAGCCGTACTCGCACTGCCGAAAGGCGCAGCGGTTGAAATAGAAGCGGTCGCAAAAACAATTTGAATGTGTGTCCGTAAAACGAATTATAAGCGGATGCTATTTAGTTACGCAAAGCTGTTCATAAATTCCAGCGTTTCTTTTAACGCTTCGAGCGGCGGCTGGTTCTTATCCAGCTTAACGGAAATATGAGGTTTGTTTCCCGCACTCACCAAAATACGTCCTTTCATCGTACCCACAAGGTTGTTTATCAAATCCGTATCAAGCAAGCTCATAAATAAAACCAAACGGGAGCTTCTTACCGAAACCTCTCTTATACCTTTTACCGAGGCCATATGCCGGAGCAGAGCTATATCTACAAGCCCCTTAACACCTTCGGGCGGTTTACCGAAACGATCGTTTAATTCGTCAAATATATCAGATGCATCCTCAGCACAGGCGACATTAGCGATTTTTCGGTAAATTTCCATGCGTTGGGATAAGTTTTGGATATAGTCATTGGGAATATGCGCATCTATATTCAAATCAACTAAACATTCAACCTGACTGCCTGCCGAAAATCCCTGCTTTTTTCCGGAAGAAGAACGTTCTTCTATGGCTTCGGCAAGTAAACGGATATACATATCGTATCCGACCGCTTCCATATGTCCGTGCTGACGGGCGCCCAGGATATTCCCGGCTCCTCTTATTTCCAGATCCCGCATAGCTATATGAAAACCTGAACCGAACTTTGTAAACTCGCGGATAGCCGTAAGTCTTTTGCTCGCTATTTCGGTAAGCTGTTTCATAGGCGGAAAGGTAAAATAAGCGAACGCCCGTCGCGGAGAGCGGCCTACCCTGCCCCGCAGCTGATGAAGCTGACTTAAACCTAAAGTGTCGGCGTTTTCTATTATAAGGGTGTTGCAGTTTGCCACATCCACTCCGGTTTCGATAATGGTGGTGCAAACCAAAACATCTATTTTGTTTTCCAGCAGATCCTGCCATATCCGTGAAAGTTCGTTTTCTCTCATTTTACCGTGAGCGACACCTATCCGGGCTTCGGGCAGTTTTTCTGACAAACGGAACGCCGCGTTTTCGATCGTATCTACACGATTATGGATATAGTATACCTGTCCGCCGCGCCGAAGCTCCCGCCGAATCGCATCGTGTACCACGGTAGGGTCATGTTCAATGACATAGGTTTGAACAGGGTATCGGTCAAGCGGCGGATCTTCGATCAGCGACATATCCCGTATACCGGACATCGCCATATTAAGGGTGCGCGGTATGGGTGTAGCGGTCAGAATCAACACATCTATCCCTAAAAACATCTGCTTGAACTTCTCTTTATGCGCGACCCCGAAACGCTGCTCCTCGTCGATCACAGCCAATCCTAAATCTTTGAATTGGACATCCTGCTGGACGAGCCTGTGTGTTCCCACGATTATGTCAATATTACCTTCCGCCAAAGCCCGTATAATTTCCCGCTGTTGTTTTTGGGTGCGAAAACGCGAAAGAAGCTCAACTTTTACAGGGAAATTTCCTATACGCCGCATTATGGTCTGATAATGCTGCCATGCTAAAATAGTAGTCGGGCAAAGGATCGCACATTGTTTGGAATCGAGTACGCATTTAAATGCGGCACGGAGCGCAACCTCGGTCTTACCGAAGCCTACATCGCCGCACAAAAGCCGTTCCATCGGTATATTTTTTTGCATATCGGTTTTGATTTCTTCGGTGCATTTGAGCTGATCGTCGGTTTCTTCATACTCAAAACGCAGTTCGAATTGTTTCTGCCAATCGTTATCACCCGAAAAAGCGAAACCTTTGGTGTTGGCACGGGCGGCATACAGTTTCATCAATTCATCAGCCATTTCTGCCACAGCCGCTTTTACCCGTGTTCTGGTTTTTTGCCAGCCTGCCGAATTCAATTTGTTGAGCGGAGCCGCACCGCCGTCCTTGGGCCCGATATACTTTGTGATAAGATCGAGCTGGGTTACGGGGACGTATAAAATATCCGAACCCTGGTACTTAACTTTTATATAATCCTTGGTCACACCGTCCAGGGTAAGCTGGTGTATTCCGTTGAAAATTCCGATCCCGTGGGAAATATGTACAACATAATCACCTATATCGAGATCCGAAAGATAATTTATGATTTCTCTTGCCTTAACTTTGCGGCGGCGCCTGACGTTGAGTGTCCGTGCAATTCGGGTGAAAAGATTCAACTTCAGTTCCGGGTATTCGAATCCGCCCGACAAAGCACCGCAAAACACATATGTTTTTCCGGGTTGTAAGTTTCCGGTGAGGATATTTCCGTCGATCGCTTCGATACCATTGACGTGAAGGTCATAAATCAAAGCATCCGTGCCTTTTTTAGTACCCGCAAGCACAATACAGGTGTATTTTGCGCTGATGAGGTTATTCAAATCTTCGGTCAAAAGTTTAATATCGCCGTTCCAGCCTGAATTTTGTGTGGCGGAGATGCTTAACATCGTTTTAGGTTTTATTTCGGGATTAATGCGCGGAAAAGCGGAAAAGCACACGGCCGGATGTTCTTTTATTTTCAATATAAATTCTTCGCTGCTTTGCATAAAACCGCATAAATCAGGATGCAGTGCTTTTTCCTCCAGCAATTGTTTTATATCTTCACAATGCAGTTTGAATACCGCCCGTGCGTTTTCGGTCACATCAGCCGGTTCGTTCACAACAATGATAGAATCGGGCATATAGTCCGTAAGCAGAGAGGGCTTTTTATAAGCGAGCCGGATGTATCTATCGGCGCTGCCCAGCTCCAGACCATCTGAAAGTTTTGATGCATCCTGAACTATACCCGCATAGGCAGGACTTTCAAGGTTTATGTTTTCGGAGTCTGTAGGGTAGGGGTTATTTTGATCACCGATAAGGGCTTGCAATTTTTTTGACAATACTGACGGAGAATCGAACAAAATTTCAGAAGCGGGCGAAATGCTGATTTCACGGATCTGTTGTATACGCCGCTGGCTTGCCGTGTCAAAATTCGAAAGAGTGTCTACGGTATCTCCCCAAAATTCCGCTCTCACCGGGGATTGAGTGCCGATTGGAAAGAAATCTACTATTCCTCCCCGCGATGAAAACTGTCCCGCACCGTCCACCATATCCCGCCGGACATATCCCGCCGCAGACAAAATGTTTAATGTTTCGGCTATATCAAGGTTTTGTCCCTCGCAAATAACCGTAGAACGCTGTTTTAACTCGCCCGGCGGAATGGTATACTGCATCAAAGCTTCTGCACTCGCAAAAACGACCCGTAACTCGCCGCGTAAAAGGGAGGTAAGCACGTTAAGGCGTTTTTGTTCAAATTCCGTGGAGGAAGCTTCCGCACCGCGCAGCCCGAGTTCTTTCGCAGGAAAAACTGCGCCGCAATCGCGCCCCGCCATATTATTTACATCGTCGCAAAGCCGGTCGGCGACACCTTCATCGGAACAAGCGACAAGCACGGGCTTTTTGAATGAAACCGAAAGACCATATATAAAATGGGACGACAAAACGCCCGACGCACCCGACAAGGACACGGGGGTAGTCCGGTTGATTATTGAATTTTTCAGTTCCTCGAACGCGGGGAGCCTGTTAAGTATGTCTAAGTAAAGATCCATAATTGCCCGTAATTGTTATTGCCTGTAATTATTACCTGTAATTGTTCACAGCGCTTTATAATTAGGAATATTATTAAAAACGATTGTAGCACAAGTTTATATAAAACGCAATAAAAATTTGACAGTTTTAAAAGTTCCGGTTATATTTGAAAATTCGCCAAAACTCCTTGAAAAATTCGCGGAGAGATAATATAATATCTGCAAGGGACATTTTACGACAAAAGGAGATGGATGTCCGGTGAAAATGTTTACCGCAAAAAATCTGCAAAGGCTTGCCCCCGTCTTATTTTTAATTATTACTTTTTTCATATCATTCCAGCTTTATCGCTCTGGAGTAAGTATGCCGCATATAGATGTGGATTTTACCGATGGAGTTGCAGATCTGAGGGGGTTTAATTTCACTTCGGCAATCGCACACCCCGGCGGGGCAGAATTTTATCCGGGCGTTCTACTGCCGCCGAATGAGCTTGATACCGCCGCTCCCGGCATTTGGGACAGTTCGGCAAAATACAATACAGTAAGGGTCCGGATGCTCGTCCCCGAAAATAACTACTTGATTTACGGGAGAAGTCCGGATTACGCATCGAGGATATTTATCAACGGTGTGCTGACAGATACAATCGGATGGATTGATGAAGAGAATGAAAACAACAATATTTATAATGTTACCCAGTTTCGCAGTATGGCGCAACCGGAAAACGGCGTAGTAGAAGTTGTTTTTCACATAGCAGGTATTATTCGCGACACCCCGGCTTATTACGGTTTGTTTATCGGCGAATACGAGACAGTAGAAACGCAATTATTTCACGATACAGCATATGGATTGATTCCCGTGATTATATTTCTCACCTGCGCTCTGTTTTATATCGGATACTTTATGTTCATGCCGTCGATAAAAACAAACCTGTGGTTCGCGCTTATCGCTCTTATTATCGGTTTATTTATATCACAAAACTGGAAAATCCCGTTCTCTCTGCTTCCAAACATAGAATATTGGCTTGAATTTTTTTGGTATCATGTTTTCTTGCTTATGATTTGCGTGTGCTATTCGTTTTTCACCCGGTCATTGTTTAAAATCCCCAAAGAAGTTCCGGTTGTTGTTGGCGCATTCAGCATACTGCTGACGATTTTACTTGCTGTTATCCCTCTTCATATTGCAGAACAGTTCTTGCCGGTTCATACAGCTTTTGTTTTTGCGGTTATGGTCGTCAATATTCTTTTAATCACCCTGCGAATCAAAAATTTCCAAAAGGAACACGCCATATCCTTTGGCGGTCAAATCGTCTTTATGCTAAGCGGTGTGTTTGATATGCTCGGATTAAGATTCTTGGGATTTTGGGATTTTTCGACTTTTGGTATGCTGATATTCCTGTTTACGCAGATGGTTGCCATGTATTTTGTGAACAACCGCGCCGTGGAAAACGAACAAATGCTGACTGTCGAAAACGCATCCCTCGGGAAACTGAACGCAATAAAAACGGAGCTATTGGGGAATATTTCGCATGAAATGAAAACGCCGCTGACCGTTATATCCAATATGTCGCAGCTCACGGCACGGCACTCTACAGACGATTATATACAGGGGAAGATGAAGATCGCCGTCGCCGAAGTCGAGAGGTTAAAATCCAAGGTGGGACAGTTATTAAAAGTGGCAAGGTTCGATGACGCGGATGTACACTGGGATTTTGAACCGACGGATGTCCGAAAGCTGATAAATGATACTGTGCACACCTGCTTCCATTCGCTGGATGAGCATAACAATAAGCTTGCGGTGGAGTTACCCGAAACCCTGCCCGACATTAAGGCAGACAGTAATCATTTGCCCGGGGTTATTATAAATTTAATCGAAAATGCCGTGCGTTTTACCCGTGACGGGAAAATAACTGTCCGGGCGGTATCTGACGGGGACTTAGTGACCGTATCGGTAGAAGACACCGGCAGCGGAATGACACCGGAACAGAAAGAACATATTTTCGAGCGGTTTTTTGTCGGCGATAAATCTACCGGCACAGGGTTGGGTCTGTATATCTGCAAAAAAATTATCGTGGCTCACAACGGCGGGATTTCCGTCCTAAGCGAACCGGGATGCGGCACGACCGTGAGTTTCACTCTTCCGGCAATCCCTAAGGAGGGACGTTTATGAACACAATACTTTTAATCGAAGACAATGCGAAAATATTGGAATCCAACAGGGAATATTTAGAAGCTGAGGGTTATGCCGTATACGCCGCCGCGACCTTGAAAGACGGTTCGGCAATTCTGCGGAATCAAGAAATAGACTTAATTGTACTCGATATTATGCTGCCGGACGGTTCGGGGATAGATTTTTGCGCCGATATACGCAAACAGTACGATATTCCCGTTCTGTACCTGACCTGTTTGGAAGAGGATACTTCGCTTGTGGGGGCATTAAAAGCCGGTGGCGACGAATATATGACCAAACCGTACAAACTCGATGCTCTGTCTGCACGGGTTATGGCTCTTCTTCGCAGAGTCCGTATCGAACGCTCTGCTCCGGAGGTGTTCAAGGTCGGTCCTCTTACGGTGGACTGCGGAAAAAGGATAATGCTGCTGTATGATACGGATATGCTGCTGAAACCGAAAGAATTTGACCTCCTGCTTACACTGGTGCGCGATATGGAACGGTTGTTCTCCGCCGAGGAATTGTATACGCTCGTTTGGTCGGGAATAGCGGTTGATAAACGGACTGTTGCGGTACATATTTCGTCACTGCGTAAGAAATTAGAAAATTCCCCGTTTATTATTGCAACCGAACAACGGAAGTATTATAGCTTATTCATGGGGTGATGTTCGATTAAATTTTGTTAATCGAACAGGAATGGAGTTTTTTCATGGTATGCTTACTCTTGCAAAATTGTAAGGGGGCGTATTTTTTTATGAAAGGATTTTTAAACTCCGTAAAAGGAATCGTGACAGGCGTTGTGCTGGTTTTAGTTTGTATCGGCGGTCTGTCCTGGAACGAATGGAACAATGTCCGAAACATTAAAGCCGTTGACGAGGCTCGCAAGTCGGTGATCCAAATCGACAGCGAAAACGTCAACCCCGAAAATGACGGGAAACTTGTTGCCGTAAACGGCGCGCTGAACGTACTTGACGAAACGGTTACCGACAGCTTGTTTCATGTGTCGGCTAAGACGGCAAAGCTAATGCGGACGGTGGAAATGTATCAGTGGGAGGAAAGCGTCAGCGAGGACGACAAGGGCAACCAAACCTACAGCTACAGCAAGGTGTGGCTGCAAACCCTGAATAATTCTGGCGGGTTTAACGACAAAAGCCATATCAACCCTGAGGCTATGCCCTTTATAAGCGAAATTATGGTCGCAGACGAGGTGAAGCTGGGGGAATTTTCCCTGTCCGAAAAGCAAAAGGAATCGCTTTCGGCTAAGGGGACGATCCGCGATTTTGATTTGCAGGACGATAATTATACCGTCATCGGCGAATATATTACTAATGCCGCTAATATTTCATCGCCGGATATCGGCGACGTCAGAATCAGCTATACATATAATGATTCCGGCGAAATCAGCCTGCTGGCCTGTCAGCAGGGGAACACCTTTACCGACTACAGGGCAAGCAACGGCGTTACTTTCAACAAGGTGGTTGACGGGCTTTTACCAGGTACAGAGGTTATTCAAATCATACAAGAAGAAAATAACATCCTGAAATGGGCGATACGCGGTTTCGGCACTCTGCTGATGTTTCTCGGTTTTGCGCTGGTTTTCAAGCCGCTGAGCGTAATCGGTGCTCATATACCGTTTTTAGGGGTGTTTTTAAGGACGGCTGTCGGATTGGCGGCGCTATTGCTGGGATTGAGTGTCAGCCTGATTGTGATTGCAATAGCGTGGATAGCGGTCAGACCGCTAATAGGGATCGGATTGATTGCAGGCGCGGCGGTTATGATATTTATTCTCACAAAGGCAAAGAAACCACAACCTGCCGGCAAACCGTAAAAGAGGGTTTTACATGGAAATTGTTATTGGGTTGATTGTGAATGCGGCGGCTTTGGTTGTGCTGATTGGTTCGCTTGTCATATGGGCGCGCAAAAGAGAGAAAAAAATGACGACAGTGGCTTTCATCATCAGAAAACCTATGATTACAGTTTATATAAGCGTATGCATCATTGTATTTTTTAGTTTCTTGTTTTTTGTGTCGTTAAATGATCCCGATGCGGAATTGAATGTCCCGTTTTTACTTGTGATTGCCGCGTTTTTAGCTATAAGTTTATTTATGGCCGCAGATACCGTTTATTGGAGGATCAGCGTTTATAGGAATCGTATAGTTTACCGTGCGCTTTTCCGCAAAAGCAGGGTAGTTGAATTTAACGAAATCACGAGAGTAACGCGCGGCGGAATGAAAATAACCCTATATTCCGGCTCAGCCAGGCTGTTTACCGTTGCTGCAACCAGCCCGGGTTATAAAACGATGATTGACAGATTGAACAAAGAAAATATCGTTATAGAGGAAAATTAACGGAGGAAAATATGATGACTATCAACAAAATCCAAAAAGACGGAAAAACCACCTTTGCCCTGTCCGGCAGGATGGATGCTGCCGCGGCTCCCGAATTGCAGGAGGTTTTGATTGCGGAACTCGAAAATGCGAAATATGTCGATCTTGACTTTGCGGGTATCGCATACATATCATCGGCAGGACTGCGGACACTGCTCCTGGGAGAGAAAACGGCAAAAGGAAAGGGCGTGCAGCAAACCCTTGTGAACGTATCAGAAGACATCATGGAGGTTTTCAAAATGACGGGGTTTTCCGGAATCCTGCATTTTGGAAGAGGTATAGAGGGTAAAGAGGTTATGTCATGAGAGTAGCCGAAGAATTTTTGCAGGACTTAGGCAGCAAGAAAGAGGAAACGCTGGCACTTATCAACGAAATTTCCGATATGGTGGCGTATTACAAACGACTGCTTGAACGGTTCGAACTTGATACGCTGACGGGTCTTCCCGGAAGCAACAGATTCCGGGAATTTACGGCGGGGTTGGAAAATCGCGCAAAAAGCGCCGGTGTTATATTTTTTGATGTAAACGAGCTGAAAACCTATAATGACACAAAAGGACACCATGCGGGGGATCTGCTTTTGCAAAAAGCGGCGGAGAGTCTTCATTTTCTGACGAGCGAAAACGTCCATGTTTTCAGGGTTGGCGGCGACGAGTTTGTGGTGATTATCACAAACAGAGAGGAAAGTGCCATTGACGAAATACTGGATAAATGGCGCGCTAAATTGGCGCAGCTTAATTCTGAGGACGACGGCATCCATTGTTCGGTCGCTGTAGGCTCGGCGTTCGGGTCGGGTAAATATAAAATCGGTGATATAATGAAACTTGCCGACGAGCGTATGTATATCGAGAAACGCAGGAGGAAGGACGGAGCGACTTGAAGAAATGGATTTACGCTTTATCGGTACTGGCGGCAGCGGGAATAATTGCCTTAAAATTGTCGGGAAACGAAAATTTTGATATGATCTACAGCATATTCAGAGCAGCCGCTTTTGCTTTGATTTTCGTCGTTGTGCTATGTTTCAAAAAAGCCGTACGGCTCGGCGATAAGGATGCGCTGTTTACGGGAATGCTGGGGCTTTGTATTATTACCGTCAGCGAAATATATTCTCTGGTATACAGTATTGTTTCAAATGAGCAGTACGGATTGCATATCGGCGATTACAGCGATGCCGGTTCGTATTTGTTCTTTTTGACGGCGATTGCGCTGCTTTTGCTTCCGCCGGTCAAGTTAGAGCGTTTTCTCCGTATCGGAGTAGGTGCGTTTTCCTGCTTGGTGATCGTCCTTACTATCTATTCGGTAACGGCGAACAATGAAAAGGTGCTGTATATGACCGTTGTCGGGACAGCAGCAGTGTGCGCCGGTCTGTCCGCGTGGCTGTTTTGTCAGTCAAGAAAAATCAAAATGCTGAAAACGGCGGTATGCTTCGCTTTATCCATGCTGTTTTTAGGTGTTTTGGATATAGGCTTGTATCTGCTGAAATATTTTGAGCTTTCGTACTGGCACGGCGTATTTTCACCGCTTTATCTGCTGTCATTTTTGTTTATCGGCGACGGTTTACTGCGGCTTCGAAAGGAGGAATAGCGTATGTATAATATGACTACTCAAATTCTCGGCATATGCACCGCTATTATTATACCTTTGATTTTTGTCGCCGTCATGATAAAAGACAGGAACAGCAGACGGATTATACTTTATTTTTGCTGGGGAACGTTTGTGGGATTTTTGTCCTATCTCGGAAACAATTATTTTGCTGATTCACCGGAGCAGGCAGAACGGATCACGACCTCTGTCGCTCCAATCGTAGAGGAGTTTTTCAAGGCACTGCCATTGTTGTTATTCCTGCGCAAAAAAACACATCCGCAAATCGGCGAAAATATCATTTATTGTGCTTTGGCAAGCGGTATAGGATTTTCCATTGAGGAATCTATTTATTATTTTTCCGCATCCGCAGGAATGGCAGGCGATGTCGCCGTTCTTGTTGTGCGCACGATGACCACCGCTCTCATGCACGGTATGGCGACCGCTATATTCGGGACAGGGCTGGCTCTTTTGCAAAAACAACGTCATATACTTCTGCCTGTGCTGTTCGGTTTGCTCGCTCTCAGCACGGCTATCCATGCGCTGTTTAATTTGCTGCTGCCCACCAACGCCGCTGTTGTTGCAGTGCTTATGCCGGTGGGACTGTATTTCGCAGGATTGATCTTTCTTGCCAACATGAAAAAGGAAAGGCAAGAGGAAGAATGATATGATGGTTTTTGAAGAGAATTTGGGTGTATATTTCGATACATATTACGACAGGCTCTACAGCTTTTGCCTGTTCCGGGTGAAAAACATACACGATGCCCAGGACATAACATCCGAGGTGTTTTTCAGAGCGGTCAAAAGTTCCGGCGGATTCGATGAGAGCAGGGCATCAGTATCCACATGGCTGTTTAAGATAGCTGTCAACGAAATTAAACGGCACCACACGAAAAAACGGCATACACTCCCCCTTGAACAGGCGAAAAACCTGCCGTCTGCTGATAATATAATCGACAGCGTACTAATCGGCGAACGGGCAAAGGAATTATATGATGCTATGGATCAGCTGGATGAACGCCACAAAAATGTCTTGCTTTTGAAATATTACGGTCAGCTAAACAACAAAGAAATAGCGCGTATATTAAAAATTACCGAAACTAATGCCGAAACAATTCTCTACCGTGCTAAAAAAAAATTGAAAAAACTTCTTGAAAAGCGTGAGGTTTTTGAAAATGAAGGGTATAAGATAGCAGAAGCAGAAGCAGAGGAGGCGGGTTATGTGTGAAAAAGACCTAAACGAACTCTTTGACAAGGTTGAAATTATCCCTTGCGAAGAAGCGAAGAGAAATGCAAAAGCCCGTATGCTGGAAGCTGCGGAAAAACAAAAAACAAATTTTTTAAGGAGGTCCATTATGGAAGGCAAAGAGAGAGTCGAAGAAACCACAAAAAAGGTAAAAGAAAAGTTCAGAATTACCAAGCACCACTGGCAGGGTGCGGTCGCAATGCTGCTGATATGCACAATAACGGTTTCAGCACTGGCACTGGCACCCGGCATAAACTTGTTCGGAACAATGTTCAAAGGGCACGAGAAAGCGGAGGAAATAACCCTTACGGCTGACCCAATGATAATTGAAGCGCGTGCGGACTATGCCGGCGAAACTTTTACACTGTCCGGGCAGCTTCCCAAGGATGACATCGCCGTTGTCAAACCGGAACACATTTTCTTAGGCGGTTATTTCGAGGGAATGTCGGTGAAAAAACTTGAAGCCGCGAAAGACGGTCTCAAAGTAACCCTAAGTTCCGCGCCGGCCAAAAAGGCGGATGAGGATGCGGTTGACTGGCAGGATATGAGCGATTGGGACGGCGGAATGATCGCAATTACACCCGCTGCGTTCGAAGGCGATTACTTTTATCAGGCTAATATTAATGTAATCTACCCGGAGGCGGAAACAGATTTGATGTTTGTTGATTTCGCACCTAACGAAACAATTAACGAAAAAGTCAAGCTGTCCCTTATGTACGACAGCTTC
>Ga0099364_10000357_pt1 | contig 76637 bp, 60 predicted proteins | sample TergutTh196P3_FD_73070 | JGI IMG/M metagenome (GOLD analysis project Ga0099364, IMG submission 73070) | Microcerotermes parvus P3 segment gut microbial communities from Pointe-Noire, Republic of the Congo - Th196 P3 | ecosystem: Host-associated > Arthropoda: Insects > Digestive system > Gut ...
TTGCAAAGGAAAGTCAAGCCTTTTTTGATAAAAAGTTGACTTTCCTTAGCAGGTTTGGGCCGCTCCGCCCATGATTGGGCGGCGGGGGTGGGTTGATATTCTAATCTTTATCCTAATTCGTCAAGCAAGGCTTTGTAAATTAACTGTTCTCTGTTTTCAAAAAATGTCTTGAAATTATCGAAAGATAAATCCACATCTGACGGTATTAAGTGCTTTGCTCTATAATCTCCCTGTGCCTTTTGAGGTATGCACTTGTCCACCCAAGCATCATAATCCATACCGCTTTTCTCAATGTTGGATGTAGCTTCAAGTAATTGTAGATTGCCTATATAATTATACTTATCCATATAAAATTTTGCCTCATCCCCTATAATGCCGCGCTTCTCTAAACGCTTTGATGTAAAGGCCGATTTGGGGTACATATGGTCTACATGAAAATTGTTCCTCATGTCAGCCCACGGATAAAGTATTGACATTATGATGAGTGTATCGCCGTGATTGTACTTTGATTGGAGAAGATTGCTTATATCATCTTGGGTAAATAGCAAGGAGCGATTGCCACGGAAACGGTCAACGATTTCTCCATACGGAAAACCTTTGCTACCGTGTTGCTGAATAAGACTTTTTATCGGATTGAGTACCCCATCAGGGGCAAAACTAAAAACCCTTTTGAGCAAAGCGCGTACAAACCACTTTTTGATAGCCAATCGGTCTGCCGCAGTTTTATCACTGTTTTCAAAATTATCGGGCAATCCGATGTGCATTAAATAATATGCTATAGGTATAATTAGATTGTTAGATGTGATATTCTCACGGCAAAAACCAAAACTGGAAATTAAACGGACAGCATCACGGATTGCTTTTGTAATATCATCCCATTTGTCCTGTATTATCATCATATTTGCATAATTAAAATTATCCACTTTAAATGATATATCCCTAAAATCACATAGTACAAGGCAGGCTTTGAGAACAAAGTCTTTATTGATATTAAATCCTCTGCCAATATCATTTGTATCATCAACGGCTCTGTTGATTTCTTCCCGCGCATCTTTTTTATCCCACTGAGCCGAGGCAAAGGACAATAATAAATCAGAATAGCTTAAAGGCGTACCGCCGCTATTAACACGAATAAATATGTTCAGCACCTTGTCTAACTCTTGGCTTGTCTCGCGATAATAACTGACGGTGGGATTTGTATGTATTATGGAAAACAGCCTAAAAAGTGCTCTATTTGCAAACTTGGCTTTATCCTTGTTGGAGTTAGATGCTAATCCCTGCTCAATAAGATATTCATTGACGTCACTTTGCTCTTTTATATCTAAAATTTTGCCTACGAGGAACCAATGATGATTATCGTCATTTTCAGACGCTTCCGTTTCAGATAAAAAAGAGAAGTCATAAAGATACTCGGATTCATCCGCTTCGGCAAGCAGATTCAAGTATAGTTTCCGTACAGGATAGGCCGACTTGTTGTCCCAGCGTTTGTTTGGGAGTTTATAGGCGTATGTGCCTTTGAGGGCAATATATACGGAGGTTAAGCGTTGCTGACCATCCAATATTGCCGTAACATTCTCCGAACCATTCAAATTCGCTTTTTCATTATGCCGATTGGTTAGCTGGTGGTAGTCGCGCAAAAACTCGTAAAAAACAAAATCTTTCGACCGCTCTTTCTCAACTTCCCAAAACAAGAATGAACCAATCGGATAATCACGCATCAAGCTATCAAACAGTTTTGAAATTTGTTCGGGGCTCCATACAAATTCCCTTTGTATGGAGGGCAATAGATATTTCTTTGTGTCAATGCTCCTTGTAATTTCAGCGATTGTTAAAGGTGTTTGAAACGCCATTTTAATTCTCCCCGATACATTTTACTTTTTCCAAATTCGTGTCAATTTCCAAAAGTGTGATGCCTGACAATAAATGCCGATATGTACGATAATAATATTCTGCAAGCGTTTCCGCTCTGCGGGGATGTTGTGCCTTTTGTACGGCAATAACTCTTTTAATGCCATCGGACAGTAATAAAGCATATAGCACCGATTGATTCAGAAACGCAAGTTTAGCACTTGGGATATTTCCCGTATGTGTCCAAGTGTAGCATTTGCATTCAACAGCAATAGTTCTATCAACTGAAACACAGTTTTGATGCACAGAAAGCGCGGCATAATTTAAGAAGCTTGTTTAGGCGGGGGCTAGAGGCAGCGAGAGACCACTGCCTCCTTTCGGCAATCGCCATTAACCTAAAGCGGATGGTAAAGTGCTTGGGATAACCCCATAGGCACTATTTTTTTGTCCGAATCAATGTAATTCTACATCCGTTGGATGATTTCAAGGCCTTTGTCAACAGCTCCAACTTGGCCAGAAGTCATATTAAGCATAGGTGAATATGGATTTCAATGGGGATGATTATTATAGATATTCCGGCAATGAATTCAAATAGTGATAATCCGCGAGTGGGTAGAATATTTCAAGAGCAAACCGCAAAATTATTAAGCGACTATTATGGTGTTGCATTTGATACCGAGATACCTATTCCGATAGGTAAGCCTGTAAAGCAACACTGCTTTGACTGCCCTCGCACCATATTTGCCGCTTCCTTAGAGAGGAATTGTACTCGTCGGAACCGTCATCCGCATGATGTTTATCTACTATGCTTTGGAAAATATTCACTTGAATTTTGCGGCTTTTTTGGCTCGGCGCAAGGCACTTATCACGGTTCGGGCAGTCTCTGCAAATCTTTGGGGTGGTTCGGTATTCGCGGAACACTCCAGATTCCAGACGCTGCAAGCACCGCAGCTTCAAGGATTCTCCGTTAGGGCAGATAAATTCATCAATTTCTTGGTCATAGATAAAATGTTCACGCTTGTATTCTGTTTTAGAACTGTCAGAAGTTTCTTTTTTTGGCACATAGACCCAAAGTCCCCGATTTTCCAGCTCTTTGTGTATCAGCGCGGTATCGTATGCAGAATCGGCGCATACAGCATCAACTTCGATGTTCAGCACCTCAAGAGCGTTTATCGTGCGGTCAATTTGCTCTATGTACGGCTTGTTGTCCGGTATATTTCCCGCTGTGACTTCGACACCAACGATTATCCCATTTTCCCCATCAAGGGTCTGATGCGATAGATAGTGGAATCCTTCGGGTTTATCGGGGCGGTTAAGCCATCCAGCCTCGGAATCGGTAATGCTTCGAGTCTGCTCTGTCGCTTTGGGTTCGGGTGATTTTCGTGTTATCTCTGGCATCCCCAAGCGCTCGCGTTCTACCGCTTCATACGCATCAAGCCGCTCGAAAAATTCTGCCGTCCTCTGCTCAACCTCTACTGTTATCTTCGATATTTTCGCCGCGTTTGCTTTGACATGCGTGCTGTCAGTTATTAGTAACCTACCGCTGACCAACCCTTTCTCAGCACATAATACCAATACGCGCATAAACAGCTTCTTGAATAAATCAGCATCATTAAACTTCCGGCGGCGCAACTGCGAAATCGTTGAGTGGTCGGGTACGCGCGAATCAAACCCAACACCGATGAACCAGCGGTACAGAGCGTTGTATTTTAGTTCACGTTCCAATCTGCGCTCCGATGCTATACCCTCAATAAAAGCTATCAGAAGTGCTTTTACAATCACCACAGGGTCAGTCGAATATCTCCCATTATCTGCGCAGTAGTACGGGCGTAGTTCTTCGTAGATGAAGCCAAAATCCACTGCCGCATCAAGTTTGCGATAAAAATCCTCTTCATCTACTATTTCATCCAAACTAGGGGTATACATGCTCAACTGTACTCCTCGCCGCTCGCTCATCATTTCGCTTACCCTCACTCTTTCTTACCTATATTATACCATTGTTCACCCTTCCTCACCAGCTTTTAACTAGATTTTAACCACTTTGTCAACAGCTCCAGCTTGGCCAGAAGTGGCTTTACTGCTCTATCGCCGTTGCAAAGCCCCATCACTAATCACAATCTCCCCGCCCATCGCGGTATCGAAATGCACATATCCATTCGTGTCAACACGATAATTCGGGCTTTGTATCTGCCGGAATGTGTTTGCGGTTCTGTCATAAACGTAAAACACAAGGTTATCTGTGTTGAGGTCAGAATTCAGCTTTGCGGCAATCGTGACGGTCTGTCCGAAACCGCCCTGCTGTCCGAGGGAAACAGTCATCACGCCGTTGCTAAAAAATTTTGCAAACATATTTGTTATCCGCGTGGTCCCGGCGTTTTGCGTGGACGCCGAAAGGTTCAGATTTTGCGTGGACTGCGCGGGGTTCAGCGTAATGCGCACGTCAACCGCCCGGTTGTCCGCCGCCATGCTGTCGGCCTGGAGCCGCAAGGTCATCCCCGCTTGGCGTGCGGCATTTGCCATCGCCTGTAATGTGGAAAGGCCGATTTCGCCGGGGTTCCTAAAGTTCACCGTGGCGACTGTTGAACTCGCGGCCCTTGCCGCCGCGATTGCGTTTTGGGTTGCGGTCATTGCCGCCGCCTGTGTCACGTTTACCGGAACGTTGGCAGGAGCCGCAGTAGCCTGAGTTGTGCCGCCGCCAGATGAACCGCCGTCGGATGAACTGCTTCTGCTACCGTTATCATAAGATGGCGGAGGATACTGTACCGGGTTGCCTGTGGGCGAAGCGCCTCTAAACCCGCCATCCCTGCTGGTAATCCTGCCGTTGTTTCTGATTGTGCCGTTGTTTTGAATCCTGCCGTTATTGGTCAGCGTTACGCCGCTTGGGATTGTCAGGCTTGCGCCGTCCGGCACTGTCAGCGTTTGATCCGCTGTCACCGTTAGATTGCCCCCGAGCGTAACATCGCCGTATACCGTGCCCTCATTGCCGACAAACAGGATGCCCTGCGACATATCTGATACGGTTGTACCCGGGCTTAGGCTTGAAGTGTACACCACGCTGTTGTTATCTATAGTAAATGTATCGAGTGCGACAATACCGTGGGTGCCGCCGCTAATTACGCCTACCGTGCCTTTGATTACGACGTTGCCGCTTGCATCAATGCCGTTAATGCCGCCGCTGACATCGCCAACCTTACCGTTTTCGGATATTGTGATGTCGCCGCCACTATTCGCCAATATTCCATAACTACTTGCGCTAATATCGCCCACCGTACCTCTTATTGTGACGTTTTTTCCTGAAATGCCAACGCCGCTGCCTTCTTCTTGGGAAGTGGCGGTTATGTTGCCTATCCTGCCGTAAATTCCGACATCTCCGCCCTTTGCGCAAATACCGTTCATGCCACCTGTAATATTGCCCGCCATGAGGAGGATAGAGACGTCACCGCCGCTTGCGAAAATGCCGTTATTGCCGCCGGAAATATCGCCCAACGTGCCTGAGGTTGTAACACCGCCGCCTGCGTAAATGCCGTCCCTGCTGCCGGAAATGCTTCTTATATTGCCGGTAATTGTAAGGTGGCCGTCTGCGTAAATGCCGTTATTGCCGCCGGTAATACTGCCTATTACACCGTGAATCCAGAGGTCGCCGATTGCGGTAATGCCGTTGCCTCTGCCGGTAATTGTTATATCGGGGCCCATCCCTTGGATTCTCGCACCGAAGGGTACTTCCAGGGCAGGCATATATTCCAATGCTGTCCCGAGAATGGTTGTGCCCGCTGCAATGGTAATGTTAACGTTAACGTCTTTTACGTCTTCAATTATTATTGTCCAACCGTTGCCGCCGTTTGTGCCGTCGCCTCTGATGCCGATGGAGGCGGTATCTTCCACAAGGATGATGTTCTTAATTGTGTCTACCGTATAGCCGCTACCGCCTGATATATCAACGTCGTCAAGGTCGATGATGACGAAGTCGCCTGACCTCTGCATTATGCCCTGCGACGCCGTTATCCCCGCGGTCGCGGCGGGCTGCCCATCAAAGCTGTCCAGCTCGTCGCCGCCAGTATCATCGCCGTCCACGGTGATGGCATCGCCGGTTGTGTTTACCTCATAGCCGTCGCTGGCTGTCACTTCACCGTTATCAACGGTAACGTCGTCCAGAGCATAGGCAACTTGCACAAAGCCCCCCCCCGCAATTATGCAAAGTGCCAATAGCAGAGCGAGCATGGTTGAAAATAGTTTTCTTGTTTTCATCGATGTACCCCTTACTTTTTCGGATTCCAAAGCAATATAAACATCACTACCGTTTATTATAAAATATTTCGGCGAAAAAGTAAACATGGAAAGGGCGCAAGAAAAATTCCCTGCGCCCTGCTTTCGGCGGTTGTTACGACAGGTTCTCTATTTCTGCACGCTCCAAACCTGTCAGCTTGATTATGGTGTCAATATCCATACCCATGCTTTTTGCATTCCGCGCAACATCAAAATGGCCCTCGCGCCTAGCCCCGCCCATTCTGGACGCAATATCGCGCCTTGCCTTTTCGCGTTCTTCATACAGCATCCGGGTACGCTCATCGGCTGATAATTCTTTGAGTACGCCGACAGCTTTTCTCATTTGCGGGTTCCTTTCAGCCAACATTTCCAATACCTCCCCATCGTCTGATTTAATGAATTTCATCCAGTACCATAACTCGGTACTGTCTGCGTCCTGCGGCAGCTTGGATAACTCCAGCGTGTTGATTTCCGTCAGGTTTGTAAACTCCGTTCCGTCCCCGGTGCGGTAACGGAACTGGTTGTGGTATTTCCCGTTCTCCGGTACAAAGATATAATCCGTAATTACGATCGTCACCACCCGCTTGATAACCGACCAGTTTTGACCCGACTGCACTTGCTCCGTTACCATTTTCGATTGGCTGTGCCTGCCTGCTCTTCACGCTGACTGCACCCACATACATTTGGACGATTCTTGCATAAGGATGGTTAAACATAAAAGCATCGGCAACGCGGTTAGCGCGTTGCCGATGCTTGTGGTTTAGTACAAAATATTGCTAATTACGAAGTGGGTGAAATGGCTTTACAGAGCGACAAAATGCTTATTAGTGGACAATACTAATTTTTGCAATATAAATGACATTCTATCATTTTCCATTGACAATCAAATCTCATTACGCTATAATAATGACACTATATCATTTATTTTCCGGAGGGAATATACATGCCTAAAGTTAAGGACGAATATCTGGCAGACAAGATAAATTTTATCCTTGCATGTACAGAGGAGATATTGAAAGAAAAGCCCCTGTATCTGATAACTATGCGCGATATTATTAAGAAAGCCAACTTCAGCCAGGGGGTGATTTATCGGTATTATGCAAATATAGATGAAATCTATGTGGATTTTATCAATAAACATACTGATTATAACACTTTAGAGCAGAGAATCGATGCTTTGTTAAGCTCAAATCAATCTGAAAGAATCATACTTGAGGGATGCTTTATAGCAATGGGAGAGTATATCCAAGAACTGATGAAATCCATTGTCGGCAAAACATTCTTTGAGCTGACGGTATTATATTCCTGTGATTTAGAAAAAAGAACTTCGATATTCCCTAAGTTAAAATTTAAGAAAAGCCTTGCATACGCGCAAAATAAAATAACGGAATATGTAATGAGCAACGTGAAAAAAGGTATTTTTCAACCTCAAATTCCTGTTGGATCTATCATTTTGTTTGTGAGCGCCTTTATAGATGGAATCGCCCAAAGTATAGTATTGGGTGCGGCAGGGGGCAATAATCAAAACTCCGAATCGGCAACGGATATTCCTGAAATGTTTCAAACATTAGCAAAGGCTATAATCAATTTTTTGGAGTAAGTATATGAAATCATATGCCAACAGCCTTGTAATCAACACACAGTTATTGTATGAGATTTTACAAAATAGAGCGGAGAGAAAAATTATGTTGTTAAATGCAAAAAATGGAGTTGTCACAATTGGAAATACAGAAATGGACTATATTTCTTTTGGAAAAGGAAACAAAGTTTTGATTATGCTTCCTGGATTGGGTGATGGCTTGACGACAGTGAAAGGAACCGCACTACTTTTTGCGATGGCATACAGAGCATATGCCGTAAATTACAAAGTATATGTTTTCAGCAGAAAGAACCGGCTAACAGAAGGATATTCTACAAGAGATATGGCTAAGAATCAAGCTGAGGCTATGAAGATGCTTGGTATTTCCAAAGCGGATATTATGGGGATATCTCAAGGTGGAATGATTGCACAATACCTTGCGATTGATTATCCGAACTTGGTCAATAAACTCATATTAGCCGTCACTCTTTCAAAACAAAATGAAACAATACAAACAGTCGTTAGTAGTTGGATAGAGATGGCGAAGCATGGAGATTTCAAGAGCTTAATAATTGATACAGCCGAAAAATCATATTCGGAGAGGTATCTTAAAAGGCATCGTTTACTTTATCCAATCCTTGGAAGAGTAGGAAAGCCTAAAAACTTCATTAGATTTCTCATTCAGGCTAATTCCTGTATTCAACATAATGCCTACAATGAACTGGATAAGATAAAGTGTTCAACTCTAGTCCTTGGAGGTGATAGCGATAAGGTTGTAAGCCCAACTTCTTCTACTGAAATAGCAAGACGAATTAAAAGCAGCGAGTTGTTTATATATAAAGATCTTGGACATGCGGTCTATGAAGAAGCTAAGGACTTTAATGCTCGAGTTCTGAATTTTCTGTTGAGGTAAAATATGGTAAAGGCTGAAAAACTGTTTAGTGGGGAAAATAAAGATAGCCGGCTGAAAAATGCACCCGGCAAAAGGAGGAAGAGGAAGATGGCCACAGTGTTGTTTTTAATTATTAGTATTCTATTTATAGGTTTACTGATTGTCCTGATAAACAGCCCCGGTAAACTTCCTCCACTAAAAGATAAGCAGGGAAACATTATTCAAGGGTCTATTTCCGAGAAAGTATGGCTTGAAGCCGGTGGAATGAAACAGGGAATGTTCATTCGGGGAGAAAACCCAGAAAATCCCGTAATACTATACCTACATGGCGGACCTGGCGTGCCGATGCTACAATTTATCTTATATCTTGAAAAAATCGGAGAAATAGACATAAACGAACGTCTTGAGAAATATTTTACGGTTTGCTACTGGGAACAGCGTGGGGCAGGGATGACATATTCAAAATCAACAGATCCTTCGACTATGACGCTAGAGCAAATGGTAGAGGATACGTATGAAGTTACAGAATACCTAAAATCACGTTTCGGTCAAGATAAAATATACCTTATGGGGCAATCTTGGGGTTCATATCTTGGCGTTAATATCATACAAAAATATCCTGAGAACTATCTTGCGTATATTGGCGTCGGTCAATCAGTAAACTTTGTGGAATCAGAACGTTTATCCTATCATTATATGCTAAACCATGCAAAAGACATAAATGATAAAGATGCTTTTGAAAAGCTGGAAAAATTTGATCCGTATGCAAAAGGTTTTCCGATGCTGCAAAAAGAAGGTCATGAGCTTGATTATCTCATGGTCAGAACTAAACTTGTTGGCAAGTATGGAATTGGACATATGCGTCAGTTTCCACGAGGAATGACCTATAATAGCGGGATTCTTAGATGCTTATTTGGATTTAAGGGATATACGTTAAGCGAAAAAATAAACTGGATTCCCGGTACTGATTTTTCGATGATACAGCTGTTCCCCCCAATGATAGATATCGATTTGTTTGTATCATCCACAAAATTTGAAATCCCGTTTTATATCGTTCAAGGGGCTTATGATTATCAGACTTCTAAAGTTCTTGCGCAAAAATACCTTAATGTTATAGAGGCTCCTAAAAAAGAGTTTTTTATGTTCGAGAATTCCGCCCATTCTCCAAATTTGGAAGAACCGGAAAGGTTTGTTGAGGTTTTTTGTAAAATAGCATCGGAAAATCCACCTGAAGAATAGGGATTGCTTTTGTTATCTTCCGTCCATTCATGTCGCATAATATAAAGAATATACGATGCCTGCACGGTTAAGGCATACTGCATAAAAGAAAACCTCTGTGTGGCTTGGCTCTAAAAATCTCCATAACTACGCTAAAGCCATCCGATTTCCGGATGCGAGCAAAGTGCTTATACTATAATCTTGAATCATTATAAAACTCATTTATTTCTTTTGCTAATGCCTTGGGGTTTTCTTCATTTACAACATGCCCTGTATTTTCCATGATTACTAATTTTGCATTTTTGATATTCTCGGCAAAATAATATGCTGATTTTATATTTGCACCATCTTTTTTTCCGCAAATTATTAGGGTTGGACTTTTAACATTTTGCACCCTATCGCTAAAATCCAAGTTCTTTATTGAGCTTCCGAAAATAAACATATCTTTTTTATTAAATGCTGTTTTCTTAAATAATGATTTGGGTAAAAACCTAAAAATAATATTCTGGATACCAAACATTAATTTTGGTATTTTATGTGGTGCGCCAATTAAAACTAAGGTTTTAACTTTTTCAGGGCAATCAAGTGCGTAATTTAATGCTAAAATACCACCCAGCGAAAGGCCGCACAAATGAATTTGTCCATCAATATTGTTACAATATTCTGCAAATGATGAGTATAAGTTAGTGTAACTCGCTTCTTTTCCGTTGAGGATTGAAAATAAATTCGGACGCAATATCTCTTTATCGCTCTCCATATGTGAAATTGTTTCGCTCCAGCTTGTATCTTTGTGTCCAGAACCGTGAACTAAAATGTAAGCCATTACAATTAAACCCGTCTAATATAAATTTAACAACCTACCCGCCACCGCGTACCGCGCCGCCGCTAACGAAACCTATGCGCGATCCCGCGACACACCCATTGTAACATCATAAGCAACAAGCCGCAAGTGCAGTTTCGCACTCGCGGCTTTTTTACATATATCAGCATCACAACAATCAACAGAAAAAGAAAGGGGCCCGCCATGTCTGTTCGCGCAGACCGGCGGCCATGTGTCTTTCCAGACACAAAACAAAATCAACTTGTGACCAGTATAGCAAAGGCAGAGGGGGAAAGCAAGTGCAAAATCTAAAACTGTTCAGCATGGACAGTGTGCAAGCCGAACAGGTCAAATGGCTTTGGCACCCGTACATCCCGCTTGGCAAAATCACGATTATCCAAGGCGACCCCGGCGAGGGCAAGACGACATTCGCGCTGGCGCTGGTGGCGGCGCTCACCCAAGGCACATTGAACGTAGGCCCGGCGAACAGATGGAAGTGGACTGGGCGGGCACGACAATGGAAATCACGGACAACCTGACCGGCGAAATCATTCCCGCGTACATCTTTGTCGCAACGTTGAATTACAGTGGGTATGCCTATGTGGAAGCATTCCTGTCACGCAATCAGGAGAACTGGATTGCCGCCCATGTAAACACCTATCGGTTTTTCGGCGGGGCTACCCGGATATTGGTACCGGACAACTTAAAGACCGGTGTCCTTAAAAACACCAAGGCCGAGGTTGTGCTTAACAGGACATATCAGGAAATGGCCGAGCATTATGGAACGGCGGTACTTCCGGCGAGGGTGCGCAAGCCAAAGGACAAGCCCTCAGTCGAAGGTGCGGTTGGCGTAATATCTACGTGGATTATCGCGGCGCTCCGCAACTGGAAATTTTTCACTCTGCGGGAATTGAACGAAGCAATCCGTGGGAGGCTTGAGGAATATCATTGCAAGCCATTTCAGAAAAAAGAAGGCAGTCGGCTAAGTGTGTTTCTTGAGGAAGAGAAGCTGCTGCTCCAGCCACTTCCGCCCAGAGAGTTTGAGTTTGCCGGGTGGAGGATTTGCACGGTTGCCTACAATTATCACATTTATGTGGAGAAGATGTTTTACAGCGTACCCAGCGTTTACATCAAAAAGAAAGTAGATGTGCGCCTAACGATTAACATGGTAGAAGTCTTTTTGAACAGCGAACGCATCGCGTCCCATGTCCGCAAGCATGGGCGTCCGGGACAATCTCCACTTTACCGGAGCATATGCCGGAAGACCATCGGAAATATACTCAATGGAATGCCGAGTGGTTTCACTCCTGGGCGCGAGGGATTGGCGAAAACACAGTGGCAGTAGTGAAAGCCATCCTCGCTTCCCGGAAAATCGAACAGCAGGGCTACCGGGCCTGTATGGCGCTGCTAAAACTAAGTGACAAGTATTCCGATTCCCGGCTGGAAGCCGCCTGCAAACGGGCGCTATCCTACACTCCGTCTCCTAGTTTTAAAAGCATTCAGACGATTCTCGCTACCGGGCAGGATGAGCTGCCGGATGAAGAAGCCACTGACCCCTCCGCTGAGTTTGGTTTTACCAGAGGCACCGGCTATTATGGCGACGGAGGTAAGCGGTAATGGTGAGAGAAGCAACAATGGATAAACTCCGCGAAATGCAGCTTGATACTATGGCAGAGGCATTCCGCGCACAGGAGAGTGACCCCACGCTTGCATCTTTATCTTTTGCAGACAGGTTTGGACTGCTTGTAGACACAGAATGGTCGGCCCGCAGAAGCCGTAAGCTAACCCGGCTCATCCGTGGGGCGCAGCTCCATTTCCCTCATGCTTGCGTAGAGGATATCGAATACCATGCCGACCACAAGCTGGACCCGGCCCTCATTACAAAGCTCTCCACCTGTACCTACATTCAAGACCGACACAATATCATCATACTCGGCGCGTCCGGCGCGGGAAAAACCTATATGGCCTGCGCGTTCGGAATTGCTGCCTGCAAAAACTTCCTAAGAGTGAAGTATGTTAGGCTGCCCGACCTGCTCAACGACCTCGCCGTGGCACGAAACATCGGAACTTACAAAAAGCTCATGGCTGGGTACAAGCGGGTTGAGTTATTGATTCTGGACGAGTGGCTGCTTCACAAACTCAAGGAACCCGAAGCCCGCGACCTGCTTGAAATCGTGGAGGCTCGCCACCAGAAAGGCTCTACAATCTTTCTGTCTCAGTTCGCTCCGGCGGGATGGCATTCAAAAATCGGTGAGAATACTCTCGCAGACGCCATCCCCGACAGGATCGTCCATGATTCCTACGAGATTCTCATTGATGGAAAGGATTCCATGCGCAAGCGTAAGGGCCTGAAAAAGTAGTCCCACAGCAAAGCGGTCACGGGCCGCGGCGGCCCGTGACCGCTTTGCCCCCCTATCTGTATGTTTATGCATTCATTTATAGCTGGACCAGCCTCGCGAAACGCTGGACCGTTTTCGGCGGCGGAGTGGACCGTTTCACGCGGGCGCGTGGACCAAATTCGTGGAATACCCACTGATGCGATAGATAGTGGAATCCTTCGGGTTTATCGGGGCGGTTAAGCCATCCAGCCTCGGAATCGGTAATGCTTCGAGTCTGCTCTGTCGCTTTGGGTTCGGGTGATTTTCGTGTTATCTCTGGCATCCCCAAGCGCTCGCGTTCTACCGCTTCATACGCATCAAGCCGCTCGAAAAATTCTGCCGTCCTCTGCTCAACCTCTACTGTTATCTTCGATATTTTCGCCGCGTTTGCTTTGACATGCGTGCTGTCAGTTATTAGTAACCTACCGCTGACCAACCCTTTCTCAGCACATAATACCAATACGCGCATAAACAGCTTCTTGAATAAATCAGCATCATTAAACTTCCGGCGGCGCAACTGCGAAATCGTTGAGTGGTCGGGTACGCGCGAATCAAACCCAACACCGATGAACCAGCGGTACAGATGCGTATCGAGGCCCGATTTGACAACTATCCGCCTAAAGAGGTCTTTGTGTTTGAGGGCGACGTTAGTATTTGTCCCGCCGAACCGGTCAACGGTCTAGGCAGCCTTTTAGCCGCCTAAATGAGTTCGTCGTCGCCGTTCCCACACCTGATAAGGTTCAAAATGTCAAGGGCGCAAAGCGGTGAGCATAGCGAACGAACCCTTGATGTTTTGAATCTTATCAGGTATTATTCCGGCGGTGATGAACTTGTGGGTGGCTAAAAAATTAGCCGCTTAAATAGATTCTGAGTCCCGCCGGAGGCAAAGTCAACTTTTTATCAAAAAGGGCTTGACTTTCCTTAGCAGGTTTGAGCCGCTCCCGCCCTTGAAAGGAAAGGGCGGCGGGGGTGGGTTGATATTATTGCACTTTCCGTGACAAATGTGAAAATAATACCTATTCGATGCGTCTAAGTATTTACGCTCATAACAAACTCAGCAGGAGTCTAAGTCGTTATTATTTGTATCTGACTCCATGTATTAGTTTTCGTATAAGGTAGCTATATCGTTTATTCTTCGTTTCATTTCTGTACGGATATGTAACGGCTCTAAACACTCGCATTTACCCCCAAAACTGAAAAGGATATTGTAGTAATATTCGTTCTCTATGAAAGGAAAACTAACAATGTAATGCTCATCACCGTCAGGCGAAAAGTGTTCATAAGTGCAATAATCAAGTGCCCTGTCCATGACAGATTTATGAATACGGATTTTGATTTTTGTTTGCATAGTTGCCAAAATATCCGTAAAATCTAACTGTGGTTTTTGATATCCTCGTGGCGCAAAAAATTCTTCTTGTATTTGTAGGTTTGACATGCGGGATAGTTTAAATAAGCGAAAATCATTTCTTTTAAGGCAATACCCTTGCCAATACCAATGGCTACTTTTCAATACAAGCTGATACGGCTCTGCTGTTCGTGCGGTTTTATTTCCGTAGCGGTCTGCATATTCAAAGGTCAGCAGCTTGCTTTCCTGTAAAGCTGTTTTGATGATTTCTAAATATGTTTGTATGTTCCCATTGCCCATCCACGGACTTAAATCAATGTGTATTTGATTTGCTTTTAACTCAATGTCTTTCGCTCTGTCGGCGGGGATAAAGCTCTTGACTTTCGCAAGGGCGTTTACCAGTTCATCACCTCGTATCATAGTGGAAAGACTGGAAAGCCCCGTCAAGATAGCGGAAAGGTCGGCAGTCGAAAAAACCTTTTTATCAAGCTTGTATTTCTGCATGATTTCAAAGCCGCCGCCCACTCCCGATGCCCCGCGAACAGGAATACCCGCCATGTTGATAGTGTCTATGTCGCGGTAGATTGTGCGGGGTGAAACTTCAAACATATCTGCTAACTCCTGTGCGCCTATCCGCTCCTTATCAAGGAGTATCATAATAATGCTGACAAGCCTGTCAACTTTCATCTGACAGCCGCCTTCCAAAATTTCTTTTTATCATTATAGATTGTTGCCATACAGTTGTCAACAATTGCAAGGTATAATAAAAAAGTAAACAAATAAATCTACCTATCAGGAGGAAACACTATGCAGAAAAAAGCCTTAGTAATAATAGATATTCAAAATGACATAACAAAGAATTACAAGGATATTATTGACAATATCAACAAAGCTATTGATTGGGCAGTCAATAATGATATTCATGTTGTTTATATAAGGCATGAAAATTTATCAGACGGCACGAGGACTTTTAAACCCAATACACGTGGGGCTGAATTAGCTTCGGATTTGATAATAGTATCAAAAAATGTTTTCACAAAATACAAAGGAAATGCATTAAGCAATGAGGAGTTCGCAGACTTTATTGATAAAAATGAAATATGTGATTTCTACATTGCAGGGGCAGATGCTATTGCCTGTGTCAAATCAACCTGTTACAATTTACGCAAATTAAATTATGGCGTTAACGTCCTATCAGATTGTATTACAAGCTATGATAAAATGAAAATTGACGAAATGTTACGTTATTATGAAAATAAAGGCAGTAAAATTATTAGCTTGAATGACCTGCCAGGTTCTATCAATGAACTTTAAAAAAGCAAAACCGGATTGATGAAATAGAGCGGACGCTTCATTATGTGAAGTGTCCGCTTGCACGGTCTGCCACTTGTGAAAGACTTGCTTTATGTTGATTTCAGCGTAACCTTATGCTTTCGTACCAGTTGACTTTTCTTGCGCTTTTTGGTGCAGCTATTTTTTATTATTGTAGCCATTGGCTTTTACCAGTAAATAAATATATTTCAGCTTTTTGTGTTGATATTTAGTTATGGTGATTTTTTGTGGCACGCTAAAGCTATTTCGATACTACCAACATAGCCGTTGGTATACCTCAAAAAAAGGCGCGCCGGTCATCAGACCGGCGCGTCCTTTATCCTATTATGCTCAAACGAACGGGTTTTCCGTCGGGTATGGCAAGGATTTCGGCTGGTTATACGAGATCTTCGGAACGCCCAGATAAGTGAAGACCTCAAACAGCGCCTTGCCCACATGCCCGAACGCCACCGCGCCGTGGTGCGGGTAACGGTCTGCGATTAGCACATGGCGGTAAAATCTGCCCATTTCGGGGATTGCGAATATGCCGATTCCGCCGAATGATTTTGTCTCCACAGGCAGAACCTCGCCATGCGCGATGTAGGATTTGAGCCCGCCCTCGGCTGTCCCCTGCAACCGGAAGAACGTAATCTTGCCGGGGGTAATGTCACCTTCAAGCGTTCCGCGCGAAAGATTCGGTTCGCTGTCCGGCTCAAGCAGGCGCTTCATGATAAGCTGGTACTTGAGCTCGCCCTTCTTAAGCCTGCACATCGGCGTATTGCCGCAGTGGAAACCCATGAAAGTATCGTCAAGCGTGTATTTGAAATGACCCTTGATGCCGGATTCGTACATATCCTCCGGCACGGTGTTGTTGATGTCAAGCAACGTTACAGGCTCGCCCGACACGCATAAGCCTATGTATTCCGACAAGACGCCGTAAATATCAACCTCGCAGGAAACCGGTATCCCCCTTGCCGTAAGGCGCGAGTTTACGTAACACGGCACAAACCCGAACTCCGTCTGGAACGCGGGCCAGCACTTGTTCGCGAACGCGACGTATTCCCGGCAGCCCTTATGCTTCTCCATCCAGTCAAGCAGCGTGATTTCGTACTGCGCAAGCTTCGGCAGTATGCCCGCCATCTTGCCGCCGTCGCCGCCAAGCTCTTGCTCCATTTCCTTTATGACGCCGGGGATTCTCTCGTCGTCCTTGTGCGCGTTAAACGACGAAAACAGGTCAAGCTCGGAGTTTTCCTGAATCTCAACGCCCAAATCAAACAGCTTCTGGATTGGCGCGTTACATGCCATAAAGTCGAACGGGCGTGGGCCGAACGAGATGATTTTCAGGCTTTTCAGTCCCAGCAGCGCCTTCGCGACAGGCACGAAATCACCAATCATCTTCGCGATATCCTTTGCCGTGCCGACCGGGTATTCAGGTATAAACGCCTTAATCTTGCGAAGCCCCAGATTGTACGAGCAGTTGAGCATTCCGCAATACGCATCGCCCCGCCCGTCAATCAGCTTGTCGCCGGAATCCTCCGCCGCCGCCACAAACATGGTCGGGCCATCGAAATTCTGCGCCAGCATGACCTCAGGCGTTTCGGGGCCGAAGTTGCCTAAAAATACCACAAGCGCGTTTATTTCCGCCTTTTTGACGTCTGCGATTGCTTTTAGCATATCAATCTCGTTTTCAACCGTCACTTTACACTCGTAGATATCCTTGTAAGCCTCTACAATCGCCACGCGCCGGTTTGCCGAAAGCTCCATCGGGAAGCAGTCGCGCGAAACCGATATGATTCCAAGCTTTACTTCAGGGATATTTGTCATTTCATTTCCTCCCGGTTTGTATAGTTAAGATACACCGTTTCAATTATATCACACGCAGGCATAATAAACAACAAAGATGTGGACTTGTTGAATCAATTTTTTCAGGCGGTTTCTATGCCTTTTGCTTCCTCGAGGTTCAGAAGCCTCACGGCCTCCTCAACCATCACATATTTCTTTATTTTACCCGCCGCGTTCATCGGGAATTCCGTCACGAACCGCACATACTTCGGCGTTTTGTGCTTTGCCATGTGCTGGAGTACGTAATCCTTGATTTCTTCTTCCGCTGCGGCTTCGCCGTCCTTTAAGATGACGCAGGCCATGATTTCCTCGCCGTAAGCCTTGTCGGGCACCCCGATAACCTGAACGTCGCGCACCTTCGGATGCGTGTAAATAAAATCCTCGATTTCCTTCGGGTAAATGTTTTCGCCGCCGCGGATAATCATATCCCTGATGCGCCCCGTAATCTTGTAGTTTCCGTCCGGCAGGCGCTTTGAAAGGTCACCGGTATGAAGCCAGCCGTCCTCGTCGATGGCGTTTGCGGTGGCTGCCGGCATCTTATAGTAGCCCTTCATGATGTTGTAGCCGCGGGCGACAAACTCGCCGATCTCATTGTCAGGCAGGTCTTTGCCGGTCACGGGGTCTACAATCTTGCACTCGATACCGGGCAGCGCGCGCCCTACGGTACTCACCTTAACGTCTATCGGATCATCGGCGCTGCTCATCGTGCAGCCGGGGGAACTTTCGGTCTGCCCGAACACGATGGTAATTTCCGGCATATGCATTTTAGTAAGGACGTCCTGCATGACTTTGACGGGGCACGGGCTTCCCGCCATAATACCCGTGCGCAGGTTGCTGAAATCAGTGCTCTTAAAATCCTCGTGCTCCAGCATGGCGATAAACATGGTCGGAACGCCGTTTATCGCGGTAATCTTTTCTTTTCTTACCGCTTCAAGCGCAAGGCGCGGCGAAAACGCCGGGATGGGGCACATGGCGGAGGCGTGCGTCACGCTCGCCGTCATGGAAAGCACCATACCGAAGCAATGGAACATCGGCACGTGAATCAGGAACATGTCCGCGGTGGAAAGATCCATCCTGTCGCCGATGTTTTTGCCGTTGTTGACGACGTTGTAATGCGTCAGCATGACGCCTTTTGGGAACCCGGTCGTGCCGGAGGTGTACTGCATATTGCAGACGTCGTGCCGGTTAATCATCGCCATGCGCTGGTAGACGATTTCGATGGGCGTCTTTTCCGCGTATGTAAGCGACTCCTCGAAGGTCAGCGCGCCCGGCAGCTCAAAGTCCACCGTGACGACGTTGCGCAAAAACGGCAGCCGTGCGGAATAAAGCGGCTCGCCCTTTTTGAGGCCTTTCAGCTCGGGGCAGACCTCGCTGATAATCCCCGCGTAGTTCGAGTCCTTGAAGCCGTCAATCATCACAAGCGTATGCGTGTCGGACTGGCGCAGCAGGTACTCGGCCTCGTGAATTTTATACGCGGTGTTGACCGTGACAAGTATCGCGCCGATTTTGACGGCGGCCCAGAACGTAATAAACCATTCCGGCACGTTCGTCGCCCAGACGGAAACCTTGTCGCCGCGCTTTACGCCGAGCGAAATCAGCGCGCGCGCGAACTGATCCACGTCGTCGCGGAACTCGCTGTATGTCCTTGTATAATCAAGCGTGGTATATTTAAACGCGTACTGGTCGGGGAATTCCTCGACGATGCGGTCTAAAAGCTGCGGGAATGTAAGGTCGATCAGCGACTCCTTTTCCCATATGTACTGCCCTGTCCCCGCCTTGTTTTGGAAAAGCTGCGTGCTCCCGGTCGTCCTTTCCGTATATTTGCCCATGAAATAAGCAAACTGCGGGATGGCGATTCCGGCGTCCTCCAAGTCGTCGGACCAGCGCTTGACCCATTCAAGCGAGACAAAGCCCTCGTAGTTGATGGAACCGAGCGCCTGCATCATCTCGTCGAGCGGTAAGTCGCCCTCGCCCATCATGCGGTACTGTATCTTCCCGTCAACCATTACGGAATCCTTCGCGTGCACGTATTTGATATACGCGCCGAGGTTTTGCACCGTCACCTCGGGCGCCTCGCCGTTAATGCGGTACGGGTGGTGCATGTCCCAAAGCGCCGCGATGGAATCGCTCGCAGTCTTTTCCAGTACGCCGCGAAGCCGCTTCGTATCGGAGTATACGCCGTTTGTCTCCACAAGCAGCGTCACGCCGTACTGCGCGGCGATGGGCGCAAGGTTCTTTAACTCATTTATGATTTTGTCGTCGTCAATCGGGCCGTCCGGGTAAACCGAAAGGTCGGCGAGTATACGGATATACGACGTTCCCGTTTGATGCGCGAGTTTGATATATTCGGTAATCTCTTTTTTATTTTCAGCGCTTTTACTTAAAAATTTAAGGCAGCAGTTTGAAGAAAAGCAGGGAATCGATAGCTTTAGCCGGCTTAATTTTTTCATTGTGTTCGGTAGCTCGCCCTCTGTGAAGGGTTTCGCTTTTACGGCATGAATATCCTCGCCTAGTCCCCTCACTTCAATCCCGTCGAAGCCGACATCCGTGGCCATGGATATAATTTCCTGCCAATCCATATTCGGGCACGCCAATGTGGAAAATGAAATTTTCATGCTATGATTCCCCCCAGATTATATTATTCCTACAATTCTAACCCATTTTGCTTTTTCTTGTCAAGTAATCCCAAAATATCTGTTGGTATTCTACGGTATTTGCGTTGAATCCACCGCATTTTTGTGCTAGAATTATGGGGGGTATTGGAAAAGTCGCCCGCCAAAAATACTGCGGCGATTTTTAGCGTTCTTTGTTTTTCAACACCCCCTGAATATAAACAGAGGTGAATGCAATGCAACAGGCCTATGCGCTAAAAGGAAATATATGCTACAGCAAAGACAGGAGCACGCTGAAAACCGTGGAAAACGGCTATATTGTCGTGGAAAACGGGATTTCCGCCGGCGTGTTTGAGGCGTTGCCGGAAAAATGGGCAAACATACCTGCCACCGATTACGGCGACAAGCTCATCATCCCCGGGCTTGTGGATTTGCACATTCACGCGCCGCAATACGCTTTTCGCGGCACCGGGATGGACCTGGAGCTGCTTGAGTGGCTGAACACCTACACCTTTCCCGAGGAAGCGAAGTACGGCGATTTGGCGTACGCGGACAAGGCGTACGCGCTTTTCGTGAAGGATTTACAAAACAGCGCGACCACGCGCGCCGTGGTGTTTGCGACGGCGCATGTCCCGGCGACGATGCTGCTGATGGAAAAGCTGGAAGAGTCCGGGCTTGTGTCGTTTGTCGGCAAGGTGAACATGGACCGGAACAGCCATCCCGATTTGCAGGAAAAATCCGTGGAAGAATCGGCAAACGATACCATCGGCTGGCTTGAATCCTGCGCCGGTAAGTTCAAAAACACCGCCCTAATTCTGACCCCCCGGTTTATCCCGTCCTGCACGGACGATTTAATGCGCCGGTTAAGCGAGATTCAAAAGCAATACGCGCTTCCGGTTCAATCGCACTTATCCGAAAACCAAGCCGAGGTTGAGTGGGTGAAAGAGCTTTGTCCGTGGTCGTCGTCTTACGGCGACGCGTACGCGCGGTTCGGGCTTTTCGGCGGCAGCGTGAAAACCGTGATGGCGCATTGCGTGTGGCTGTCCGGCAGCGAAATTGAGCTTATGCGGGAAAACGGCGTGTATGTCGCCCACTGTCCGCAGTCCAACACGAACCTTGCGTCCGGTATCGCGCCAATCCGCAGGTACCTTGATAAAAATATGAGCGTCGGCCTCGGCAGCGACATCGCGGGTGGAAGCTCCGCCTCGATATTCAGGGCCATGAGCGACGCGATACAGGTCTCGAAGCTGTACTGGCGGCTTATCGATAGCGGCTGCGCCGCCCTCACGGTCGAGGAGGCGTTTTACCTCGGCACCCTTGGCGGCGGCAAATTCTTCGGGAAGACCGGCAGCTTTGACGCAGGTTATGAGTTCGACGCAATTGTCATTGATGATGCGAACATCATCGGCCCCGTAATGCGGAATATTCATGACAGGCTCTCGAAAATTATTTATCTTTCCGACGACCGCAATGTTGTTGCGAAATACATACGGGGCAAGATTTGCGGGAGGAAATGAAAAATGAGCGGAATAAAAAGATATAACCTTGACGAGGAATTTGCAGATACCTGCGCATATTCGGAAATTGTTGAAGCGGGGGATTTTGTTTTTTTAACATTTTGCGTGGGAAATACGGGTCAATCCGTTGAAGCGCAGGTAAACGGGGCGCTTGATAATCTCTCCGCGCGTTTGGAAAAAGTCGGCTTGACCTTGGAGGCGGTCGTCAAAGTGGATGTGATGATGAAAGACCCGTGGAACATCCCGATTATGGAAAAGGTGTTCAAAGAAAGGTTTAAAGGCACATACCCCGCAAGAAAAACAATTGCTACCGAATTTGCCCACAAAGGTGGCGAAAACGGTTTGCTGATTCAAATTGACGCGATTGCATACAAAAAATAACACAAAAAAACGGATACAAGCGTATCCGTTTTTTTGTGTTATTTGGATGTCGCTTTGTAGGTTTCCTCCACGATGCGCTCCATCGCGTTTAAGATGTTCTGGTATCCCGTACACCTGCAGAGGTGCCCCGATATCAGCCGCCTTAGCTCTTCCCGCGTGTATTTTTTGCCGCTGCCGACGATTTCTACCGCCGTCATAATCAGGCCGGGGGTACAAAACCCGCACTGAACCGCGGCTTCGTCAACAAACGCCTGCTGAATCGGATTTAACTCGCCGTTTGGCTTTGTGATGCCCTCGACGGTGAGTATTTTTTTACCGATGGCCCAAATCGTAAGGTAAATGCAGGAGTCTATCGCCTCGCCGTCAACAAGCACGGTGCAGGCGCCGCATTCACCGACCTCACAGCCTTTTTTCACGCTTGTGAGGTTCAATCTGTCGCGCAGCGTGTCGGCAAGCGATTCGCGCTCGTCTATCGCAAGCTCCACAGGTTTTTCGTTCACAATCATATTGATGATTTTCATTGATGCGCACCTCCCGCTTTCGCCGCCGCTTCTTTTAACGCACGCCCGCTTAACTCGCGCACAAGCTGCTCGCGGAATTCCTTGCTTGCGCGCCAGCTTGTTCTAGGGTTGACTTCCCCGAGCGCAAGGGTTCCGATTTCACAAAGCGCGTCGGCTACGGCCTTGCCCTTCAATGCTTCCTCCGCTTTGCGGCAGCGAATCGGCATCGGGGCCGCAACGCCGAACGCAAGCCTTAACTCTTCTATCCTTGCTATGGAATTGTCAAGTTTTACGTGTACCGCGCAGCCAAGCGTCGCAATATCCATCGCGTTTCGCATGGCGTATTTGATATAGCAACCGCCAAAGCCTTCGTAATCGGGCTTTGCAATCTTGATAGCCGTCAACAGCTCGCCGTGCTGTAGCTTCACCTTGCCGGGGCCTTCGTAGAAGCCCTCGAGCCTTGTGGAGCGCTTTCCGTCCTTCCCTGTGATTTCAAGCTCCGCGTTTAAGGTAAGCAGCGTTGACGCGGTGTCCGCACTTGTGGCTCCGTTGCAGACGTTCCCGCCGATTGTACCCACATGCCGAAGCTGCGGGCCCCCGGCCTGATCCGCCGCAAACCCGAGCGCCGGGATATATTTTTCTATGATTTCATTGTTCGTCACCTTGTGAAACGTCGCGGCGGGGCGCATCACGATTGTCCCGTCGCTGTCAAGGCTGATGCCTTGCAGCTCCTTTATGCCGTTTATGCTCACAAGGGACGCGCCCGCAAGCCTGCCCTCGCGGATTTTAATCAGCACGTCGCTTCCGCCGCAGACGACAATTGCCTCCGGGTTATCTTGGAGCGCCTTAATCGCATCGTTTACGCTTTTCGCTTCATAGATGCTCTTGATATCGAACATATTATTTCCCCTCCCTGCTAATCAGCCCTGCCGCCGTGAAATGCCCGACAAGCTTCTGAGGGTTCAGCGGCAGGCTGTTGACGGCTATACCTGTCGCGTGGAGCAGCGCGTTTCGTATCGCGGGCGCCGACGGTACTGCGGGCGGCTCTCCAAGGCCCTTGTTTCCGTACGGGCCGGTGGGGTCGTATGTCTCGACAAAATCAACGTTGAGCTCCGGCGTGTCAAGAGACGTGGGCAGCTTGTAGTCCAAGAGATTGTTGTTGAGCGGCCTTGCTTTGTCGTCGAATAAAAGCTGCTCTGAAAGCGCGAAGCCAAGGCTCATGCTCATGCCGCCGTGTACCTGCGCTTCGGCAAGAGCCGGGTTTATCAAAACACCGCTGTCATGCACATTGATGATGTCAAGAATTTTTATTTTTCCAACAGGTATGTCAACCTCGATTTCTGCAAAGCACGCCCCGAACGAATATGTATTGTCCGTATTGTGGTATGTCGACTCCGCAGTGATATGCATGGAATCGGTAAGGCTGTAAAAAGCCTCCATCGCAAGCTTTTCCATGGCCAGCAGCGCGTCGCCGCCGTTTTTATCAATAATGTTATTATTTTTAATTGCGAGCATATCGCTTGGCTTATCCAGCATTTTTGACGCGTAAGCCAACACCTTTTCCACAAAAATCTCAGCCGTCTGCTTTAACGCCGCGCCGCTTACATAAGCCTGCCTCGATGCGTACGCGGAGGTATCGAACGGAGTCACGTCGGTGTCCTGCGTGGATAAAACGTATACGTTATCCTCGCTGATACCGAGGGTTTCCGAGGCCATCTGCGTAAAGATGGTGTCGGCCCCCTGCCCGATTTCGGTCGCGCCCATCTGAACCTGAACGGAACCGTCTTGATTCAGGATGATGCGGCAAGACGCCACTTCAAGTGAAATCGGGGTGACGCATGACTTGTAGCAGAAAATCGCCATGCCGACGCCGCGCCGGATATCCCCTGACTGATTCACGTATGCCTTACGCTTTTCGTCCCACTTTATGTATTCCCTGCCCTTTTCGATACATTCATCAAGCCCTATCGAATGGCACGGGATACCGGTTCCGGAATCTTTGAAGCCCGCCTTCATGTGGTTTGTTTTGCGGAATTTAATCGGGTCCATGCCGATTTGAAGCGCAAGGTCGTCCATGTGCGATTCAAGCGCGAAAATCCCCTGCGGGACGCCATAGGCGCGCATAGCCCCACCAGTTGAAATATTTGTGAAAACCGAATAAGCTTCCTGTTCAATCGCCTTTTCGTCCTGATATAGCATACGCTGTATGCTTGTGGCGTTCGAGACAATCGCGTGCCCGTGCGAAGCATACCCGCCCAGATTGGAATACAGCGTGGACTTGCGCGCCACGAGCCGCCCGTCTTTTCTTACGGCTGTTTTAAGGTCAATCTGCATGGCGTGCCGCACGCGCGTAAACGCAAAGGTTTCCTCGCGCGTAAGCTCAAGCTTCACCGCCCTGCCGCCAAGTTTCGACGTCAGCCACGCGTTTAAGGGCTCGTATAATACCTCCTGCTTATTGCCGAATCCGCCGCCGATGTATGGCTTAATCACGCGGATTTTTCCCCACGGAACGCCGAGCGCCTGGCCGCAGACGCGCCTTACGATATGCGGTATCTGCGTCGACGAAACGACGACAATCTTACCGTTTGCCATATACGCGAAGGAATTGGGCGCTTCAAGATGGCAATGCTGCACGGTTTGGGTGTCGTAGCGCCCCTCAAAGATCACAAGGCCGTCTTCCTTCACCGCATCGTCAAAGCTTGCACCCTGCGTCTGAAAGCCGGTCTTTTTTAAAACATTTCCGGTATACTCGTCAAAATTCAGGACAGCCCCGTCCGCCATGCTGTCTTCCATTTTGGTGTAAACGGGATATTCCTCATATTCCGCTTTTACAAGGCGAGCCGCCTTTTCCGCCGCCACCCTGTCCTCCGCGACAACGACGGCGATGTCGTCCCCGTAGATTCTAACGCGGCGGTTGAGCAGCATCCTGTCCGAAACATCCTGATGCGAAACCTGCGTCGACCACGGATGCCCCGGCGTCGGGAACTTGATTTGCGGTACGTCAAAGCATGTAAATATTTTTACAACGCCCGGTACCTTTTCAGCCTCGCTTACGTCAAAGCTTTTGACAAGGCCGTTGGCGATGGTGCTGCGCACTACAACCGCGACAAGCGCGTCCTTCGGCGCCAAATCATCGGCGTATTTCGCGCGCCCCGTTACCTTTTCGTAGGCGTCAACACGCTTCATAGATGTTCCGATGCCCATGCATATCCCCCTTTTCATTCGTGCTATTCCATACATTATACAATACCCGGATGATTATATCAAACAAAATATCTATTAAACCAGAAGCAAATTTAAAGAAAAAGCCGGAAAATTCCTTTCCGGCTTTTCTCTGTTGCTCTAAATGTACATCAGCCTCATCTTTTGCCGCTCGTACTCGTCTTTTGTGATTACGCCGTTCTCAAGATCTTGTTTGAGGAGCTTTTGCAGCGCTATCATGTTTATGAAGGTTTTATCCTCCCGGATGCGCTCCGGCGTCTTTACGACCGGCGCAGCTTTCGGGCGTATCATCGCCTGTATCTTATCCGGCTTTGCCTGTTCCGGCGCGGGTGGCGCGGGACCGGCCGCCTGAACCGGCGCCGCTTGGGGCGTTACGGGCTGAACCGGTATGTCCTGAATGTCGTCGGGAATCGCATCGTCCGGCATGGTGGCATGCCGCAGCCCGATGGTTACCAGCAATGCCGAGAATAACAGTATCGACAAGCCGATTACAATAAAATTCAAGCTGTTGAAGCGGTAATTTTCTGCCGCCGCGTTTGGAGCCGCGCCGCCCCGCGGCGCTTCGGGCAATCCGGCAGGCTTCGCTTCAAAGGCATCCGGCGCCGGGGCCGCAGGCGGCAGCTCCGGATGCTTGATACCCCGTGGCGGAGCGGCCACTGAAATTTCCGGTACGGCCGGCAGCGTCATCACAATCCGTCCGTCGGGCGCGGCAATCATAACGCCGTCGCCGCCGGTACTCGGATTCGGGGCATACGCTTCCGGCTCATTGGGCCCGCGGGGCTCTTCAGGTACTGCCGCCCCGCCGTATAGCCTGAACAACTCCTCAAGGGTATAGTGCGTGAAGTCAAGCAGGCCGGGAAGCTTTACGTCCTTGCCGTAAATATGCAGTACCCTGCCCTGCCATTTGACGGTAAGCGTGACGTCCTTGCCCTGTAAAACCCGGAGCACCGAAACGGGTATCGTTGTAAAATTGTATGGCACATGCGCGGTTACGGTGTCGCCGGGCTTTGCCCATGTAATGCCAAACCTGACCTGATACCAGAAATCTTCCATCCTGCGCTCTAATGCCGCCGAGCCAAAAAGGCCGAATGGCACCGGTTTCGGGCCCGACGGATTCGAAGGCGGCGAATCCGGCCCCGGCGGAGGAGGCGGTGGCGGTAGCGGCGGCTCCGGGGTTTTCCATATCACCGCGAAGGGGCTGAATGAGCCGACCTCAAAGCTGATACCCTTTACATGCTTGTAGATGGTGCCGCTCAGGTCTTGAAGCGATTCGTCGATGCCATGCACTACCATATACTCATGGTCTTCGCCGATGCCTGCCGGGTGCGGCAGTCTTACGGCAATGCTTGTGGCGTTCACCGCTTTCACGCGCCGGTTGTTATCCGATGCATCCGCAAGATAGATGTCGTACCACCAACTGTTGCCCGGCTGATTCCAGTTCGGCCATTCGGCATCAAGAACCGGCTTTGTCCACCTGGCTATCATGGCTCCCTGCAAATCAAGCTTCAGGGTCGCCTCAAGCTCCTCAATCATCAAAACGATATTGTTGCCGGCAGGAACGTCCTCTTCATCATCCGCGTAGATAAACTCCGGCTCCCCGTCATCCTCCGTGTTCACCGTAACGCCGGGGAAATCATCCTCGCCGCCAACCGGCTCCTCGCTGTAAATGCTGAGCCTTACCGTAAAATCCTTGCCCATTACGCTTACGGTAATCGCCGCGCGTTTTGCAAGCCCGCCTTCAAGCTCCGCCAGCGTGATTGTGATGTTTTCGTTGTCTGCTTCAAAGCCGGAAGCCGCAGAGCCCGTAACCGCCCATGTAAAGGTAAGGTCGAGCGTATTCGGGTCCGGCAGCGGGTCGGGATGGGCGATTGCCGCAACCAGATTTATCGAGTCCGGAGAACCGTCCGCTTTGATTTGCCAGACGCCCCCGTCCGGCAGCTGCCCCGCGGCGGAGTCCGTAACGCTGATTTCAAAGTCGTAAATCGTAAATTCGTCGCCGTCTAAGGGAGCCGTTTCATTCCCGGCGTTATCGGCCGCGGTTATTTCATAAGTGAACGGCGCATCGAGGTTTTCCCCATAGATTGCGCACTCGTAAACGCCGCCGCCTTTGTGGATCATGGTTGTTTCGCGCACATAAGCGCCCGGGCCGTCGCGAACAAACGCGTTTTCGACTTCTATTCCCACTTTGGCTACGCCTGAAAGGGCGTCCGTGGCGGTAACGCGCAGGATGCCATAATCCCGGCTGGTTTGCAAAAAGCTGACGTCAGAGCCAAGCACAGGCGGAGCCGTGTCAAGCTTGTATGTAAATTCGAGCGGCTCCGTCGCAAGCGCGCCATGCTCGTCGCTTGAAAGGTACAGCGATACCGTCATGCCGCCGCTTTGGACATTCAAGTTACCGTCATAGCCGCCGGGGTCCGCCTGATAATCCCCGCTATCTACCCTGATATACCGGAACGGCGAATCGCCGGACGGCTTGGCTGTAATCGGGGCATTGTTCCACAAGGGCGGAAGGCTGGGGCTTTCCGGGATAAACGCAAACCATTCATCGGCTTCTTTGTTTATCGTCAGCCTTCCGGTGCCGTATGGGGCGGTTATCGCATAATTATCGCCCACATCCGGATAGCTCGTGAAAGCCGGGGCGTTTGTCATGACGATATCCTGGCTTGCTGCATTAAGGTCAGGCGCCTCTACCGCGAACGGGAAAGAGACCGCGCCGAAAGCGGTTGCGGGATCTTCACCGTATGCAAGCCCCGTTATCACGAAATCGTCAAAGCTGTCCCATGCCGAAGGCCAAGCCGTGCCATCTGCGGCAAGAGGCGCGCCGGTTGTTGTATCAAGCTCGGCAATGTCTAAATACTTTGCGTCTACATCGCCGGGCTTCACCGTGATCGGCCTGCGGGTTATTTCAAGCTTTTGGACTTGCGCTGTACCGCGCCGCCTGCCGTTTGTCATTTCGCTCCGGTAAATCTGATCGCCGTCCGGCACTTGAACGTATAGCGTATATGTACCCCTATTTTTAGGCGGGGCGCCGGGCAGGAGGTATATCGTATCATCGCCGGTATCATCATTGAGGTAGTAATACACAAGCTCTCCGGCGGTAAACGGGGGCGGAGTAACGACACCGTCCTTGCCGGCGAACACAGGCTCGCCGGTGGGTGCGGGCAGGGGGTCGCCGTATACCGTGGAAGACGGCGGGTCCATACCCGAAATCGTAAGGGTGACTCTGGAAACGACAGAGAATTCAAGCGTTATATCCGTAAAGATGTCGCCTGTGGCCGGCTTATAATTTTGGCTGGTAATATCCAGCGTGACTTTGGCATAGCTGTCTTCCGTCAAGTTCTCATCCGGCGTGTAGGTAAGCACGGTGCTGCCGCCGGCGACAGCGGGCCCCACCGAGAAAAAGTTCGCGGGGTCTTCTTCGTCAACGGTTATGTTGGCAAAAGTAAGCTCTCCGGCTTCCATGCCTCCCGAGATTGGCGCAAAGGTAAACCCTGTTCCTTCGCCGAGATCTGCCGCTCCCGCCTCGCCCAGCTCCTCAGACGCAATTTCAATCACAAGCGGGTCGGGCGAAATGGTTACGGTGGCTTTTGTTATCTCCCCGTCCAAGCCGGTGCGCGTCAAGGACAGCCCGTCGCCGTTATCACTGATTTTATAGTTCCCGCTTTCGTCGGCCAACCGGAACGTAACCTCGACTTCGTATGTACCCGCGTTCGGCCCGCTGGCGCCGATGGTATAGCTTCCCGTCGCCGCGCTTATCACAACGCTGTCGCCGCCCACCAGCCCGGTGGAGCCGAGAGGCGGGTCGGACGCCGCGGCGTCAACCGTAATCGCAGGCGAAGCGGATTCCGTCGTAAGAAGCGCGAGCTGTTCGTCCAATAAACCGGCGTCATTGTCATAAGGCTTTGTAATCGTTGTGCCGGGCACAACCGAAAAGTGCAGCATACGCCTTTCTATCGTGCCTTCGGCGATTTTGCCCGGCTCCGGCGCGGTGTAGTTCCCTGCGGGGCCTGACGTAATAAGCGTCCAGCCGTTTGCGCACCAGATATCCCAGCCACCCGCGTTTACGGCTGATTTTCCGTCCGCGTCAACGTAAACAATGGCATCGTCATCCGCGAAGCTTGTGGGTACGATTTGAATGTCCTCCGGTACCCCGAGCGGCGCGGCAACACCCAGCGGCGTATGGGTAAGCGCGGCTTTTAAGCCTGAATAGACATCGGCATTTCCGTCATATACTTTGTCAAAATTAAGCCCCGCGAATTCCGCTTCGTTAACTTCAAGCTGCTTCGGCGTTATGCTCCAGCTGGTAGGTACGCTCGTAATATCTGCTAAGACCGGCTCATAGTTTCCGGCATCGGCGCCGCCAATCGTGACCCCTGTAACGGTAACCGGCTTGTTCTGTCCCGCGTCTTTTGCAAGCACGCCGTTAACCGTATCATCGGTAAACGCGGCAATGGTGGCCTCGGCTGCCGTATTCACCAAGTCGCCGGGAAGCAAATCGTCAGAGTCAACCGTGATGCGGTCAATGGCGTTCAGCGCCGCCAAGGCGCCGTCCGGCAGGCTTGGAAGACCGTCATACGGCTTGGAAAATGCCGAAGTGTCAACCGCCGCGGCAATGAGCCCAAGCGGTTTTTTGTTTATCGTAATACTCAGCGAGCCTGCAGCCGCACCGCCGGTCGGAGGCTCGTTATAGAACACGACCGACACCTCATGTGGCGTTGTCCTTGCTGATAAACGGCTCCGCAACGCCGCGTCCGCGACCGGGTCAAGGGTAATCGTTGCGGTTCCGTTATTCGCGCCTGTATCAACGTTTACAGGCGGGCCGACCAGCGTACCGTCAATTGAAAACTGCACAACAGCGCCGTCTACAGCCGTCCAGCCTGTAATCGGGTTGTTTGAGGCGTCACGAAGCGCGGCGGTTACGACAAACGCGTCGCCGTAAGTGTATGTATCCGCCGGTATCGATGGCGGCGTAACCGGAGCTGCGGAAAGGCCAATATTCGCCACACGCGGGGCAAGGGTGAAATACTGCGTGCCGTTTTGCCAACGAAGCATATATTGGCTGTAACCGCCAAGAAGCTGAATCCGGTTGATAACGCCCGTTTTGTATTGACCGGCGGTTTCCGAAGTATTGTCCGGTATTTTTACCAGATAGTCGCCTGGCCCGGCGGCGGCAGTCGTCATCCGAAGCCCCGCGAACCCTGTAATATCAGTCGCGCCGGATAAATCCATGATATACGCCTCAAACGCGTCTGACCCCCTGAAGGTAAGCGCAGCGCTCGTGGCCGCCGTTACCGCGCCCGAAACGGTAAGCCTGTCAAGCGTGATATTTCCGGCGGTAAGCTGTGTATTCGAAAAACCGCCGATTTGACCGCACGTAACCACCTGGCCGCCGGTGTTGTTAACGGTAAACGTACCGGTGCCGGTGATATTGCCGGTACCCGCGTTTACCGTGGAATTTGTAATAGCAACGCCGGCAGAGGCGATCCCCGAGCAGTTAAGCGTACTGCCGTTAACCGTAAGCGCCGTCGCGCCTGTAATCATACCGCCGCTTGTTACGGCCGCGCCCGTTTGGAGCGTAACCGTGCCGACATCGGTTATCGCGCCGCAGGTAAGCGCGCTGCCTGTAACCGTAAGCGTGCCTGGGCCTGTACCGGTAATGGCGCCGCATGTAAACCCGGCGGCAATTGCCAGCGTACCCGTGCCGACGGCAAGAGGCTTGGCTGCATCGGTAAGCGCCGTATCCGCGCCGATGGTAAGCGTATGCGCACCCGCGTCAAGCGCCGTGCCTGTTACATTTAGCCTGATATTGCTGAACATCACGTTGCGGTTAACCGCGCCGCCGAACGTAAGCGTATAAGGGCCGGCGGGACCGGCGGCCCCCGCCGGTCTTTGCCCGACAATATTGGCGGTGCGGGCCGGATTTGCCGTACCGGGGAATGTACCGGTTACATTCGGCTGCCAAAGGTTTATGACGGCTGTAGCCGCTTGAGCGTCAGACAGCGCGTCCAGCGCCTCGGCCGCCGCCCTGAAGGTCGTGTATTTTATCGTTGTCCCGCCGTATGTAAGCGAAGCCTCGACGTCCTGAAGGACGTAATAATCAAAGCCCGCCTGAGTATCGTCAAGCCTCAGCGCGAAATTATCAAAGGCCGCGCCGCTGAGGGTTAAACTTGCCGTATCGATTGCCGTACCCTTCGGCACCCGGATAATCCTGTCGCCATTCACAGGCGCCGCGGTTATATAAGAGATTGTAACGCTTCCGGCGCCAATGCCGCTTGAACCAAGGCTCAAAATGGGGGTAGCGGCGGGACTGCCTGCCCCGTTGTAGCGAATCGCACCGGTACCCGTGAGCGTGCCGGCCGTAACCGACTGTGCGGTTATCGCCGCGCCGCCGCTTCCAAAGCCAAGCGTACCGCCGCATACCACATCGTTTGCCGTAATGCTTGAATTTCCCGCAAGCGTAATGTCGCCTGACGTGGCGTTGACGTTTCCGCTTGCCGCAATGCCTGAATTTTCCGCAAACGTAATATCGCTCGCGGCGGTAACGTTTCCGCTTGAGCTTAAGTATCCGGTCGTGGCTATGCCGCTGCCGATGTTAAGATTCGTAACAGCGACTGCGCCCGCGCTGACCGGAGAGCCGAATGTGCCGGCGCTTACATGAAAATTCGCAGCGCTGATGCCGCCCATGCTATCCGGAGCGGCGTTGACTGAAACATCCGTAACGCCCGTAATATCGCCAATTGCACCCGTGCCCGCGTTGACGGAAATATTCGTAAGATTTGAAATGTTGCCGATATTACCCGGGTTTGCGTTTATTGTAAGCGTGCCGCTGTTCGCACCGCCACCCGTGATATTCGACGCCGTGCTGAATATTGTGCCGCTTCCGATTGTAAGCGTGCGCCCGTTAAGCGCAAACGATGGGCTTGAAACGGTTATGTCTTGAAAGGTGATATCCGCGCCTGCCGTTGTACTAAGTGTGAAGCCGCCGGCTCTTGTCAGCGTGGCATCCGCCCCGGGGGCGCTCGTAATCGTCGTCCTTGCGGTCGGTAAATTCCCTGTGCTGCCGGTCTGGTTTGTGTATAACATTATCGTGCTGTCATTAACGGAAACAGCAGATACGGCATTGTCGAAAGCATCAGGGTTTCTGTAGCCTGTCCTGTTATTCCCGGAAATCAGCATTACGTCTGCTTGTGCAATGCGAAACTGGTATGTGCTGCCCGAGGCAAAAAATGTAGGCGCACAGCCGGCTAAATTGGTTAACCCAATGTTTTCATTTAATACCAGATTCGCATCCGCCGCAGTCACCGCGGTGTTAAAAACGGCGAGTACGACATCAATGTTAGGGGCGGTACCTGTTGTGCTTTCTAAATTCAACATGCCGCCGTCAATCGGCCTGCCATTCGCAAACGGGCCGTTAAGAGTAAAAAACTGTGCCAGGCTGGTGGTGGTGGGCTTTCTTATCGTACTTGGACTAATAACATAAATGGCTGTGGCGGAAAGGACATTCCCTGCAGCCGATGCCGGAAACACAAAGGTCGCGTTATCAAGCCTGACATTAGCCCGAAAATTAACGGCGCCGCCCGCAGCCGGTTGAATTGTGATATCCTTAAGGGTTATGTTAAGCGTATCCAAGGTTGCAAGGGGATTGTTTTGCGGCACTGTCAAGGTACGGCCATTTCCGTTAATTGTGGCCGACTTATTCATCTGGTTAGCAGCTTGACCCGTGGCCAAGGACAGCGTGCCATCTACGTACATATTGATTGTATCTGCGCTGCCGGTATTTCTTAAGGCTGTCCATGCATCATTAAAAGCAGCATGGCTGCTTAGAAATGTGCCTGCAGGACCGCCTGAATAAACGCTAAAGCCCGTCATCGGGTCGTTAAGCGCCATTATGGGCATGATAAGCTGCACGGTCATGACCGGAGGGCGCACATCATCCGCCAATGCCCAGCTTTCGGGTAAAACCGCGCTGAATTCGTATTCCCCAAGCGCGTCGGGGTTATAATTTTCGCAGCTCCATGCAACCTCAAGCTCGGTGTTAAATATCTCGTCCCGTGCGTTAGCCGCCGTAACCGCAAGCGTTTCCGGCAGGCCAAGCTCCTCGGCCTGCGTGCCGAGAGGCGCTTCAATGCGCGCGTTATCATAATCAAAATCGATAGCCGTGATTATGTAATGCTCTTCGGGCTCCCCGACTTCTTCTTCCGGCTCTTCTTCAGGTTCTTCGGACTCTTCCGTTTCTTCGTTTTCATCCCGGCCGCCCGGCTCCGTGTTCTCTCCGGCTTCGCCGTTCTCCCCGGTTTCATCCGGGCCGCCCGGCTCCGTGTTCTCCCCGGTCCCGCCGTTCTCTCCGGTTTCATCCGGGCCGCCCGGCTCCGTGTTCTCCCCGGTCCCACCGTTCTCTTCGTTTTCATCCGGGCCGCCTGGCTCTGTGTTCTCTCCGGTTTCATCATCCGGGCCGCCCGGCTCGTTGATTTCTTCCGGCGTGTTATTTGCATGCTCCTCGCCGCTAAAAACGGTGTACCCGCCGTCGTCGCCGGGCAGGGGCTCGATTTGCCCGAAGCTTTGAACCGGAATCGAGCCAAGCAGCAGGAAACATGCCAGCAAAAGCGAGCATATTCTTTTACCTTTTTTCAGCCTCATCTATCCGGCCCCCAGTACAAAAGGGATATTACCCTTTTTAATCAAACCTGAATATATTGTGTGCCGTCTTCCAGAAAGCAATCAAGTCATACATAACACATTATAGCATATTTCGATAGAATATCAAACTTTTACGCCATTAAAATGTTAGTAAAAAAAATAACAAAAAACGGGGTATGTACCGCTTTGATACACGTCCCGTTTTTTAACTCAAGCCCCCAAGCTTATCTTTTTACGCTTGCCTTACCGCTTCGCGATGGTGTGAACCGCACGTGATATGAACGAATATTAACGCTGGTTCATATAGCGGTTCATACAGCATGTAATGCTGGCGTTCACATCCGTTTTGCCTCGCGTTCCTTGTTTCGTTTGATGACCTTCAGCCGCGAGAACTCCTCGCGTTCCTTCTCCTCCAGCGCTTCGGTGATAGATGCGATGGTTTCGGCCATGTTCGGGATAATGATATTCTTCAGCGCGTTGGCGCGGCTTTGCGTCTTTTTTATCGCGACTGCAAGGCGGTAGACGCTGTTCTCGATCTCCGCCAGATCAACAAGCATCAGCTTTACCTTGTGGAAGCAGATATACGCTTCGTCGAAGGACGCGTTGCTGCTTGAAAAATCGTAGCATATCCCGGCGTCGCCGCCGGTTGCAAGCGAAACGGCCGGCAGCTCCACGCCCATAACCGAGCGCACCGCAATGGCAAGGCCGTCCTCCACCGGAGTCGACTGCGCGATGGAATCACAGACGCCAAGCGTGATGTTCGCAAGCTGCAGCGCGGAATACGCCGTCGCGTACGTGTCGTCGATTTCCCCCCGCAGCTTGTTTGCCTTGTCAATCATACGCATCATTTCGCGCACAAGGATATTGCGCTTGCGGTCCATCAGCTCGTAGCCCATCTGCGCAAGCGACAACGATTTTTTCAAGGCAAGCAGATTGCCCTTTGTCGGTGAAATGTTCGTGTTCATACGTTATACCTGCGTATCGCCGGGCTGTTTTTCATCGGCGGGATTGTCGCCGCCGTCCCCGGTTTCACCGGCTTCCGGTTCCTTGGGCTGCGGCAGATATTTTTCAAGGACGTCGTTGTCCACGCGGTCAAACTCCTCTCGCGGCAGCATGCTCAAAATCTGCCAGCCGAGGTCAAGGGTCTGCCTGATTGTGCGGTCTTCGGTTACGCCCTGCGAAATAAAGTGCTCCTCAAAATATTTGCCGAACGCAATGTATTTGCGGTCAACCGCCGAAAGTTCCTCCTCGCCGATGACGGACGCGAGCGAGCGCACGTCCTGAACCTTTGCGTATGAGGCGAAAAGCTGGTTGGCAAGGGTCTGGTGGTCTTCGCGGGTGTACCCCTCGCCGATGCCGTCCTTCATCAGGCGCGAAAGCGACGGCAGGATAGAAATCGGCGGGTACAGCCCCTTTTGGTCAAGCTGCCGGTCAAGGACAATCTGCCCTTCGGTGATATATCCCGTAAGGTCGGCGACAGGGTGCGTGATGTCGTCGTTCGGCATGGTAAGGATCGGGATCTGCGTCACCGAGCCCTTATGCCCCTCGATGATCCCGGCGCGCTCGTAAATTGACGCAAGGTCGGAGTAGAGATAACCCGGATACCCTTTCCTTCCGGGAATCTCGCCCTTCGAGGACGAAAACTCGCGCAGCGCCTCGGCGTACGAGGTCATGTCGGTTAAGATGACAAGCACGTGCATGTCGTGCTCGAACGCGAGGTATTCCGCGGTCGTAAGCGCGCATTTCGGGGTCAGGATGCGCTCGATGATCGGGTCGTTTGAAAGGTTCAGAAACATCACGACGTTTTTCAAAACGCCGGATTCCTCAAACGACGAGCGGAAATACTCGGCGACGTCGTTTTTCGCGCCCATCGCGCCGAATACGATGCAGAAGTCTCCGCCTTCCTCCTCGGATATTTTCGCCTGCCTTACGATTTGCACGGCAAGCTTGTTGTGCTGCATGCCGGAGCCTGAAAATATCGGCAGCTTCTGCCCCCGGATAAGCGTCATCAGGCAATCTATGGAGGAAATGCCGGTGTTGATATAGTTTCTGGGGTAGACGCGGCGCACGGGGTTCAAGGGGCTGCCGTTTACGTCCACGAATTTGTCGGGGTAAACGTCGCCAAGGCCGTCAATCGGCTTGCCGCTCCCGCTGAGTACGCGGCCTAAAATCTCCTTTGAAAGCGGGATTTTCATGGGCTGCCCCGTAAAAGTCGTCACGGTGTTTTGAAGCCCCAAATCGTTCGTGCCCTCAAACACCTGTATGGCCGCCGTCGTGCCCTCCACAAGTACGACGCGCCCTGTGCGGGCTGTGCCGTTTTCGAGCTTTAGCTGCACCATTTCCTCAAAGGCCAGATCAGGTACGTTTTCAAGCACCACAATCGGGCCGTTTATCTCGTTTAGTCCGATGTATTGAACGCTCACCGTAGTCCCCCCAAATATATTCAGGCAATCCCCGCCAGAGCCTCGTCAATTTCCTTGTAGTAGCGGTCGAAAAGCTCCGGCTTATCGTTCGGTATATCGTATTTCATCTTGACGACTTTATCAAACAGGCCGGTTTTCGCAATCTCCGACACGGGCTTTTCGCGCGCGACGACTTCCTTCGCCTTCTTGTTCAGGTAAAGGATTACCTGCATCATTTTAAGCTGTTTTTCAAGCGGAACATAGGTGTCGTCCGCATGGAACGCGTTTTGCTGCAAATACCCCACGCGAATCAGCTTCGCAATCTCTATCGTAAGCTTCTGGTCGTCCGGCAGAACGTCGGCGCCAATCAGCTTTACAATCTCCATAAGCTGGCTTTCCTGCTGCAATATCGTTGCGATCTGCTGGCGGCAGCCTAAGAATTCCTCACCGGCGCGTTCGTTGTACCAAGGGGTCAAGTCGTCGATGTATTCGCTGTAGCTCGTCATCCAGTTGATGGCGGGATAGTGGCGCGCGTAAGCCAGGTTTTTGTCAAGCGCCCAGAACGCGCGGACAAACCGCTTCGTGTTTTGCGTGACAGGCTCCGAGAAATCGGCGCCCTGGGGCGAGACCGCCCCGATCACCGTAACGGAGCCCTCCTGCCCGTTCAGCGTCACCATATATCCCGCGCGCTCGTAAAACTCCGACAAACGCGACGGCAGGTACGCCGGGAAGCCTTCCTCGGCGGGCATTTCCTCAAGCCGCCCTGAAATCTCGCGCAGCGCCTCGGCCCAGCGCGACGTCGAATCCGCCATGATGGCGACGTGGTAGCCCATATCGCGGTAGTACTCCGCAAGGGTGATGCCGGTGTAAATCGAAGCTTCGCGCGCAGCGACCGGCATGTTCGACGTATTGGCAATCAGCACAGTCCTGTCGGTCAGCTTGTTGCCCGACTTCGGGTCGATCAAATCACTGAATTCCTCGAGAACCTGCGTCATTTCGTTGCCGCGCTCGCCGCACCCGATATAAATGATGATGTCCGCGTCGCACCACTTGGCAAGCTGGTGCTGCGTCATGGTTTTGCCCGTGCCGAAGCCGCCGGGGACAGCCGCGGAGCCGCCCTTCGCGACGGGGAAAAGCGTGTCGATGATGCGCTGGCCCGTGACAAGCGGAATCCGTATCGGCATTCTCTCCCGCACCGGGCGCGGAACCTTAATCGGCCATTTCTGGCAAAGTGTAAGCTCGTGCTCGCACCCGTCATCATCCGTAAGCTTTACGATGCAGTCGTTCAGCCTGTATTTGCCGGACTGCGCCGCAAACGTGACCTTGCCTGACAGGTTGGGAGGCGCCATCATGCGGTGCTCTATCACCGGCGTCTCGGGGCATGACGCGTATATCTGCCCCGCCGCAAGCTCGTCGCCCTGTTTCACCTTTACCGTGACGTCCCACAATTTTTCGGGGTCGAGGATCGGAACGTCGCCGCCCTGCGGTATGAACGCCGAGTTTTCAAGCCTTGCGATGTCTTCAAGCGGACGCTCGATGCCGTCGAAAATATTCCTGAGTATACCCGGCCCCAAAAGCACGCTCAGCGGCCCGCCGGAAGGCTCCACAGGCTCGCCCGGCTTCAGCCCGGTCGTGTTTTCATAGACCTGAATCGTGGTGAACTCGCGGTTTGTCGAAATCACCTCGCCGACGAGCTTTGCGTAACCCACGCGAACCATCTCAAGCATAAAAAAGTCTGTCGTGTCACGAACGGTGATAACAGGCCCGTTTATGGAATATATCGTATTTTCGCCCATAGTACCACTCCTTCGTTACGTAACCTTCAGCCCGCAGCTTTGCAAAAACCACTGCCGCTGATCTAAGAGGCGTTCGTCAAGCGTTTCGTCAATCAGGATACGCGCTTTTTCGTTTTTCAGCTTGAACCCGCCTATTGTTATCGATGAATCGTGTTCCACGGTTCCGCCGCCGATTGCTTTTATAATTTCGGCGCCTAAGGCTTTATCGTATTCCCGCACGAGCACGGCACTTTCGCTGTGATCCAGAAAATCCTTGAGCTTCGCCGCCCGTTCCAATATACCGGTCTTATAGCCGTCCGTTTCCGTGTACTGCAAAAGGCGCGCGGCAACGCTTCTAAATATTTCGTCCGTCTTGCTGTTTCGAAGCTTGAGAATTTCATGGCGAGCCTCAAGCTCCTGGGCGGCAACGGCTTTTACCGTATCTAACCGCAGCTTGCCGGATTTTTCCTGAATCCTTTCGAGCATGCCGCCGGAATACTCGTCCCTCGCGGCCTGGATTTCACGCTCCCGGATCGCACTCGCCTTGTCGATAATTTTCCGTGATTCCTGTCGTGCCTGGCTGAGTATGGCCGATTCTATTAAATTAACCCTGTCGTCCGCCATTCCCCTCAACTCCTTTAAATCTTAATGCCAACCGCCTCGCTGACATAACGCGTAATCGATTCGGATACCTTGCCCGCGCCATGGCGGTCAGCGACCTCGACAATCAGCGGCAGAGAGCCGTGCAGCTTCCGCTCGTAAATGGCCTGCCTGCAAAGGTTCATCAGCTTGGCGGTAATCAACACAACGCCAATGCTCTTGTCGGCACACGCATTTTTAAGCGCGTCCTCCACTTCCTCCGCTTCATGCACCACAACACCCTCAATACCCGCCATCCTCATGCCGACCTGCGTGTCATGGCTGTCGCTGATTAAATAAAATTTCATGGGGGTCTATCCCCTTTCCCGCTTACAGATTATTGATGATGAGGATTGAAATCAAGAGGCCGTAAAGCGCAACGCCTTCGCCGAGCGCCACGAATATCAATGCTTTACCGAACGATTTCGGGTCTTCGCTCGTGGCTCCAATCGCCGCGGGAGCCGCGGACGCGACGGCAATACCGGCACCCAGCGCACTCATGCCCGTGACAAGCGCCGCGCCGATGTAGCCAAGCCCCTGCCCGGTCGTCACGCCTGCGCTGATTGTCGCTTCCGCCGCCGCATACGATATAAACCCGCCGATTGGCAAAAATACCATGAGCGCGGTAATGCCGAAAAATGCCGCCAAGTTAAACAAAACGGCATTTCTGGCCTTTTTGCCGGTCGTAATGCCGCGGTAAACCGGGACAAGCGGCAGCAAAAGCATCACTACAATCAGCGCGGGGATAAGCAAGGTTAAGATGAGAGACATATAAAACACCCTTTCAACGTTTTAGAATGACCTAGGATCTTTTGACATAAAGCTAACGGCTCGTATTTTTGGCGATTTTTGTGCCTTTCAGCGTTGTCGCCGGTCGAAATACAGAAAGTATTCCTCCCTCCTCCACCTTGAAATGCACCAAAAATCGTTCAAAAATCCGTGCATTCCATTTATGTTAACAGACCCTGGAATTTAACTTGACAGGCTTAAACGGCTCGCCGCCTGCGTCGAAGAACCGGCTGAAAATCTCGTAAAATTCAAGCCTTAGCACCTGAATCCCGACGATAAGCCCCTCAAGGCACATGACAAAGATATTGCCGATGATGATGACAACCGGGCTCGCGCCGCCGCCCACCATACCGGCAAGCGTGAATACGACGGCCATCATGCCCGCGTGGACGAGGATAAACCCGCCGACGCGCAAAAAAGACATGGTATTTGTGATGAAGCTTAAAATAACCTCGAACATCTCGAAGAACGTCTGCGTGAAGAACCCGCCCACTCCATCAGGGAACATCGCCTCGAATGCCGTCTTTGATTTCAGCGTCTGGACGGGGCCGTATTTCGCGGCTTCAATCTTCGTCTCGTCATCGGGCGGGCCGCCGGCGGCTACGCACCGTTTGATGTATTCCTCCGCATGTTCGTTCGTGTCGAGGTATTCCTCGGGGATAAACAGCCTTTCAAAGTAAAGCCCGCTGAAAATCGCGTCGATTTCCTCCTTGTGCACCTTGGCTACCGTGTACACGCACCAAATGTAATCATGCTCGGTTTTCACCGGATAAATCACAAACGGCTCATCTTTATAAAAAGTAAGCTTATTGTAGCCATCCAGAGGAATCCGCCCGAAGCGCGCCGACACGAACTGGCTTTTGAAAAGCTCGTTGATATTAATCGAGCCGTCCTGGAATGTCGTGCTCCGCTTTAAGGCCTTATCTTTTCTGATAATATCGGTTTTTGTCCGGTATCCGATCAAATTTGCGATGGGCTCCCTGAAAAACACAAGGAGAAGCGGGAATACAATCAGCCCAACCTCGCCGGGGAACGTAAAGTATTTCGTACTGGTAACCGTTTCAAGCAGCGCCAGCAGGATTGCCGTATAGAGGATAAGCCCCGCTATGCCGTTGGGCGACAGCACCGCGCGGTCGAAGTCCCTGTGCTTTACGCCGATTCGGATATTAAACAGGATGACCATCAGGATAACGGCGACGCCAATTCCAATCGCCATAACCAGGATTTTGTTTGTCGTGTCGGGATGCATGACTGCAACCGGTTTTTGCCCCAGCCCTAAAATCCCGGTATAAAACCAGTCAAGCGCGTCCTCAAACCCGAATACCGAGCCGTAAAGGAACCCGAAGCACATGGAGGAGACGCCGATCCGGCTCATGATTTGCCCAAGCTGCTGTTTTTTCAGCCTCCAGATGAGCAGCCCCGCTAAAAACATACAGAGGCCGTGGCCCATGTCGCCGAACATCATGCCGAATAAAATCGAATAGGTATACGCGACAAAAGGCGTGGGGTCAATGTCGTTGTATGACGGCGAGCCATACATGTTTACAAACATTTCAAACGGCCTTGCAAACCAGTTGTTTTTAAGCTGGACAGGCACCGAAAGCCTGTCGTCGCCCCCCGCCGGGAAGGTCTTAACCTCAATCCGGCCCGCAATATCGGCGAATATGCCGGTGAAATTATTTTCCTGTTTTTTCAGCACATATCCCACAAGATGGAAATCGTTCTTTATGCCGATGACATATTTTCTTAAATCATACGCGTCGTGCAGGAATTTTATCTCGGAATAAAGCGAGAGGAAGTCTTCCCTTTCCTTATCGATATACGCTTCAATCTCGCCGCCTGCGGCTTGAAGGTTGTGCCGTTCCGTAATAAGCCCTTCGCGCAGGAATGCCTTCGCGTCCGGCACCGTGCCGTGGACATAATCAGGTATCGCCAGCCTTTCAAAGGAAAGGCTCTGGAACATCTTGTCAATCTCATCCTGATACCCGGCCGCCGTTACGTAAAAACACCACATATTATCCTTGTCGGCGTCCAGCTTATAAACCTCGTACGGCTTACCGTCATATACCTTAAGCTTTGCGAAATTCGGCGTGGGAAGCCGCCCGAAATTTATGGTGAGGTATTTGTTCCCCCTAAGCTCATCGAAGTTTACCAGCGGCTCGTCAATATGCTCAATCATGTCAAGCGCCATGGAATAGGAAACAATTTCGTCATTTATTTTATTCTTTTTATCAAAAAATTTCGGGTATTCCCTGCGCATATTATCAAGATAAAGGTGCGCTTTTTCAATCATGCCGTCCCTGCCGCCGCCAATGTCCTTCGTAATGATCCCCGCCGGGGAAAGGGGGATATCAAGCTGCAGGGCGATTTCGTTTATCTTGACAAGCAGCCCGCCGTAAGGGTTGCGCAGCAAGGCGGTTGTGCCAAACGAATACTCGCTTAGCTTGGAAGCGTACTCCGGCTGGAAGATGCCGCATGCAAGGCACCGCTGCAATACATCGTCAAGATAAACGGAATTGCCGCGAATATCAATAAAGGTCATTTTCTCAATGCCCATGAGCCGCCCTCCTTTCAGAGGAGATATAGAGCTATTACATGACCAGGGCCTGTTGACACTATCAGAAATTATGAAATAGATTTTCGCTGCCGCTCTGCCACGCAAGGCGGAGGACGCGGGCGGGCTTTTGTCCGGCAAGGACGACAACGAAGTGCGGCAGTAGAAAAGATATCATAAGAGCCGGTTGGTCAGAGCACTAGCAGCGGGCGCACCTGGTCCGGGGCAACGCCGTACCTTGCGCCCTCTATGATATGGATAAGGTTACTGATTTCAATTTCCAAGAGGGCCGTATACGCGAAAAGCACAACAATCGGCTTTGTGGAAAACCGAAGCCCCTTTTTTGAAAAGCTGTGCATGATTCTTTGCAGCATAATGAACATTTGCTCCGCCGAGCAGTCCGGGTCGCTTATGCGCCGCATCGCCATGCTATGGCTGCCAAAAATGCGAAGCACCTCTTTATAATCGTCGGCCCCCAGCAGCAAATCATATGTGTGGCGCGAAAGCCTTGCGCGCACGCCTATCAGGTTTGCGGCCATCACCTTCGAGGTGGAGCTGAAATAGCGCTTCAGCCTGTAAATCACGCTTACGTTGTGCAGGTCGATTTCGTAATGAATGATAGCCTTTAAGTCTTGTTTCGTGTCGCCGTCGTATTTTTTTTCTATATATTCAAGCGCGTTCGTATAGTAATTCGTCAAAAGCGCCGTTTCACACGCCGTTATGTCTATTTTGGCATCCCCGCCGGCAGGCCGGAAGCGCCCTAAAATACGGTAATACGGCGTACGCTCCACCGCGCTTAGGAGGCCGTCGTAATCCGCGGCCTTTGCAATTTTAAACAAATCAACCGACATATGCTTTGCAAGGTATGTCGGCAGCGAAACAATAAACCTGCCCATTTCACCGGCATTTAAAAGCCGTATCGCCAGGAGAATCTGTTTGATTTCATTTTTCTCTACATATATTTTTAAAATGGTCTTGTCGCTGTAAGCATATTTTGACAGCCTCAGATAAGTATTCCACACGAAGCGGTTTATCGATGCTTCAAGCTGCGCGCGATGCACAAGCTCCTGCTTTACTTCCGTAAGCTCCGAGGCAAAAACCGTGTTTTCCCTGAGGTATTCCGTAATTTCCGCGACACTGTGCTTTTGAAGCAGCGTGTTGTAATCGTTTTCATTCAAATGCCTGCCGAAAAGGCAAAGCACCTTCGCCATCATAGCGTTGCCGGATTTTGAAGCCAAGCCAAGTCACCGCCCCATGCATTTCTCAAACAGCTCGTCTTCCCATTTCACGCGGGAAGCTTCAAAGGTCTTGTTAAGCTCATCGGTCAAGGCCGCGTACCGCTGTTTTATTTTTTCGGTATCCGCGCGTACTTTCGCCTCTTCCGACCGCTTGAGTTCTTCAAGGCGCCGTTTTTCCCGCTGCTGATAATCGGCGAGCATTTTTTTCTTTTCGGTTTCAATTTCTTCCATCGTTTTATCGTAATATTGCTGTGCGTCGTCTACGATACGCCTTGCGTCTTTATCAACGTCCAGCAACTTATTGACCGCCGTATTCAAAAAACCTCATTCCTTTCAGAAAGACCTTACGGTTTATAGTGTATACCTAACAGGGTTATTTTGCAATAGTCACGCCTGCTTTTATCATTTATTATAACCTTTGGCCATTCGGGATATATAAGTGAAGTAAATTTGTTAAAAATAACAAACCCCCGCGCTTTGCAGCAGCGGGGGTAAAGTTATCAGGCTTTACGAATCATTTGTATTCTGACCGCGTCGTTGGGATTGTCGGGGTCAAAGTAAATCCTTACGACGTCGCCAATCGAAATGCCGTCGTCGGAAGCAACCTGAGCGTCCTCCTTGCCGAATGTCATATACTGGCCCTGAACAAAAATGGTGATGGAATTCATTCCCGCGTCAACAATATTACCTGTCACGTTTTTGTATTCCTGGCGGTGCATGGGATGCCCGTGCTCTTCATGGTTCTCGCCGTGCTGTATCATGATAAGCTGAAGGGCTGTCCGCGAATTGTTTGGGGCGTAAACAACCTTAACGATATCGCCCTCTTCAATGCCGTCGGGGGAATGCAGGATATCGGCGCTATCGCACCTGAATATGCGTTCATGGCGTCCATACATAATGGTAATCGTGTCCCCGTCGTAATCGGAGACGGTGCCTGTAATGCTGTAGGCGTCATGCTCGACTTTCGGAGGCGTATAGTTTACTTTTGTGATTCTCATGCTGATAATCGTCGCAGGGTCGGCTGCATCAACTACAATCCTGACTTCATCGCCGGGATGATAGTACGAATTGTAAAACCGCGAGTTTTCGTCGGGGTAAAACACATGCGGCGAGCCGTTTACATCCACGACTATGTAATTGTGCCTGTAGCCGTCGTATATACCGGTAATCGCCAAGCGATGTGTCCGGGCCGACGCGGACACGGGAATCATCACAAGAATAGTCGCGAGGATAACTGCAAGGATTCTTTTAGAACGCATTTTACTACCTCCATTTTTTCATGGCTACCTGGTGAGGAAGGGTGAACAATGGTATAATATAGGTAAGAAAGAGTGGGGGTAAGCGAAATGATGAGCGAGCGGCGAGGAGTACAGTTGAGCATGTATACCCCTAAAGAGCGCGCGAAAAAAGGAGTGTCATTTTGCGCGCAAATACCGGACTTTTACATTCCGGATTTTGCGCGCTCTTTTATGTCCGTCAGTTCCTTTGTTTCTCTTCTTATCCTTGTTTCACTCTCGTTTTTCTCGCTTTCTCCTCCGCCATTCTGCGTGAATCCTAATACTTTCGTCCACATTCGTTCACATCACGTGCAATTCACACCGCCATGAAACGGCGTGCAGTTCACAACATCGCGAAGCGGTGGGAAACAATATAAGCAAGGGCATAAACCATTGTTTACGCCCTCTTAGGGCCTGTTGACACAAAGCTAACAACCCGCATTTTTGGTGTTTTTGGCGCCTTTCCGCGTTGTTGTCGGTCGGAATACACAAAGTATTCCTTCCTCCGCCGCCTTGAAACGCATCAAAAAGCGCTCAAAAATTCGTGTATTCCATTTATGTCAACAGGCCCTAAATTTTATGGAAATCTTTATCTTATTTGCTAAAGTATTACCAATCATGGCCGATATAAAATACGTAGGTATTATGTAGGCAGTAGTATCCTACCTTGTTTAAGGCAAGATGCCGAGAACGAAAAACAAAAATAACAAGGAGGAATCATTATGAGCATGCAGGTAAACAGTTTCCAGCACAAAATCGGTATGGGAAGGCCCCAGATGCGGCCGGACGGCATCAAGCGGCCTCCGGATGAAAAATCCATCGGCGCGCAGGGCGCAAGAAAGCACGACAGGGCCGAGTTCGGAAGTAAAAAAACGGTATCCGAAGACAAAACACTGGAAAGCACACCCAAAGAATCCACGCCGAAAGAAGAAGCGGAGCAAATCGAATACAAAACCAAAAAAAGGCTCCACACGCCGCATCGCGGCATCTACAATCAGGATGGTACGATGGGGCTTGGCTCGGATAAAATCCGCGAGGTGAAAAGCGGCATGAAGGGCAACATCGACGCTTTCAGGAAGATGGTCGAAGCACATGTGAGCAGCCAGGCGAAGCATGCGGGCAAAGCCGGCGACAACACGCTGAAAGGCATGTTGAAAGGCATTATGGGCAACTCACCGGAACAGGCGCAAAGCGCGATTTCGGAAGACGGCGAGTGGGGCGCGAAAAAAACAGCCGAAAGGATACTAAACTTCGCAATCGCTTTGTCGGGCGGCGACCCGGAGAAAATTTCCATACTTAAAAATGCCGTGCTAAAGGGCTTTGCAGCCGCGGAAAAAGTTTGGGGCGGTTCTTTGCCGGGTATCAGCTACGAGACAAAGGCAAAAATTATGGCCGGCTTTGACGAATGGGAAAGAACTGGCAGCGCGCAGGCGGCGCAGGAATTTATAAGCGCATAGGCTGCGTGTAGCCGATGGGCGCAAACAGCCGTTTGCGCCCATTCAGGCATGGAGCGATTACCGTCAGACGAGGAGGACAGAAAATGGCAGTAGGTAGTTTTGGATTTTATAACTACAACAACGCAAGTTTCAATTGGGCAAAGCACAATTCTCCAAATCAAAACGGCATTAACATGGCGCTTCTGTCAAAAGGCAGATTCCTTCAATCTCTGGGACAGGACAGTGACAATTACTACGGCACAAGCTATACGTCCGCGATGCAAAAGCAGGGCATAATCGGGATTCCCGACGAAAACGGACGCTCCGGCAGTTACCGTATTGTTCCCGTGGATTCCGACGAGGGCAAAGCCCGGCTGCAAGAGTTGAAGCAGGAACGCGAGGCCGCTTTGGCAGAAGTCAAAAAATACGACAGCTTTGTTTCAAGCAAGCCCATGGAAGAACCCAAAGCGCCGGCGGAAACCGAAGAAGCTGCAGAAAAGCCGGATACAAGCTTTATCGACAGCATGATGCCCAAAAAAGACGAAGACAAAAGTTCATGGCTTCATAAAGCCGGTATGTACACGAAAAACGGTACGCTGAATTCTAATTGGAGCAAAATCCTGCAAGCGAAAGAGGAGCTTTTGGCAAAGCGTGCGGAATCTTCTGTGAATAAAAAGGCGTAACAGTTTACGGTAAGGGAGTATTCTAATGTATGAAACACGCGCCTTTTTTAACGAACGCGCGGCGGCGTGGGATTCAAAATCCATGCACGACCCGGAAAACCTGTGGACAATGCTGCGCCTGAGCGATTTAAAGCCCGGCTGCTGCATACTGGACGTAGGCTGCGGCACGGGCGTATTGGAGCCGTATCTTCTGAAGTACGAGCCGTCTATGATATTGGCGGTGGACTTTGCCGAAAATATGATAGTGCGCGCCAGAGAAAAGCTCAAAAACCCGTGTGTGGAGTTTGTTTGCGCCGATTTTTATGACATCTCCGGCCTTGCGTTCGATGCCTGCTTTTTCTTAAGCGCGTTCCCCCACTTCCCCGACCCGGAACGCGTCGTCCTGCATTTAACGCGGATTTTAAAGGCGGGCGGGCGCATTACCATATCGCATACACAGGGCAAAAGCGGTGATGCCACGGGCATTTTAGAGCCCATGCTCCCGGCACAGGGGCTTTTAAACCTGCTCCGCCCGTATTTCCGGATTGACGTCATAATCGATAACAACGTCCTGTTTATGATTTCAGGGACAAAGCTTGACCCGGCGGTTAATACTCCTTAAAACCAAACAGCATCCGGAAGAAATTTAAAATCAATCCTTATTCAAAAATAACTTCTTTAAAAGCTCGGCAGCCTGCTCGGGGTCTTGTTCAATCATCTTTTTGATGCGGTGGTCCCTTGTTTCCTGCCACTTTGTTTTCGGCACGGCGGCCTGCGCCGGCGGCGGCGTTTTGGGCGTGGCAGGTTTCGCGGCCGGCCCTGTCTGGGGCTTGATTTTACCCTGTATAATCATCAATTCTTTTAATGTCGGTTTCTTTTTGGGTTTTATATCTTTCACCCCCGATTGATACCTATAGCAATAGCAAAAATAAGCTGTTTCCTCCCTTGCTATAATGATTTTATCAGCAAAACAAAGAAAATTCAAGTTGTATATTTACAAAAATGATGAACCCATGTAAACTTAAACCGCGCGTAACAGCGCACGGTGGAAAAGCACGAAGCCGAGTTGAAAAACGAAAACGACATCGTGCTTCACATTCATCCGCTTATATAAACGGATAACCGGGCGGGATTACTCCCGCCCGGTTTATTTTCTTACCCCTTGGATATGAAGGCATCGTATTTTTGTTATCTCGTAGCTGCTTAAGGGCCGGTCAAGGCTGTCGTATGAATGCGCGCAAATCAGGATATCGTCCCGTGTATCCCCTGCTTCCGTTACTACAAGCGTATGGTGGAATTCCGGCATGTATGTGGCAATCTGGATGATATCCCCCGGCTGTATCGCGGCGATGTCCGTATCCTCTGCATATGGCCCGGCGCCTTTATTTCCCGTAAGAAAATTATACAGGTACTTGACGCCCGACCATGACGGCGTACGGTCGTCCGGGGAGTTGTAATACCAGCCGAACAGTGGTTTATAGTTCATCACGCCGGCGCCCGCGTATATGCACTGCGACGCGAAATTGGCACAGTCTCCCCCCAGTCCGGAAAAACTGTAGTACTTCGGGTTTCGTTTCAGCGCCCATTTTCTCGCGTACTCCACCGCATTTATGCGGCTATATCCAGAATCCTGTGAAAAATTGCCCCCGCCCATTTTTTCTCCCCTTTTCATGCGTTTATCTAAAACATTTTATGAAAAGAGGTGCGAAGATGTGAAAAAACATGAACGATAGCCTGTCAGGCTGTATGAACTGTATGTGAGCTTGCGTCCATATTCGTTCGCATCATGTACAGTTTACACCATCGCGAAGCGATGTGACAACGAAGCGTAGCAGGTGCGGCAGTAGTAAAAGATAGCGTGATTTCTAGGTGGTCAGAGCACTAGTCACGCGGCACGGTTGCCGTTGCTTCCGTTTGTCGAAAACAATTTGTGCGATATCAATATGCTTATAAATAGCGTGAGAATCCAGCGCGACACCGAATTGACAGAATTGGATAGATGGAACTCAGTGTAAACATGTCCGGGATATATTATTGGTCTTGCTTGCTGAATGTATAGCACGATAATAGAAAGCCCAAAATTCCACTACTCAAAATTGAAATTATGCAAGTTACTTTATACTGTGACGGAACATCAAAAATACTAAAAATAGTTACTGCTGACCACGGGACTACACTTGCTAAGGGTAACATTTCTATGGAAATATTTAAGCCAGCCGTTTGAATCGCCGCAAATGCCAACGCTAATAAGATGGATGGATAAAATGATTCTCTTTGCTTTATAGCCACCCAAAACAAAGGAAGTGAAGCAATAAAACCCAATAAGCCACTTTTTAGCAGGTATTCAATGAATATTTTTATACCATCAATATTAAATGTTTTAGTATAGATTAAGTAATAGCCAAGAATACTTATTCCTACGACCGACAATAAAGTTATAGCGTACCATAAAAACCATGCAATAAATTTGGAAATAATAAAACTCATTCGTGATACAGGCGAAGTCAGCACATTAATTATTGTTTGGTCTTGATATTCGCGCTGAATCAAAATAGTTATTATAAAACCACTTATGATTGGGAGTACGATTCCATTAAGAGTAAAACAGGAATACAGCCAGTTCATATATTCGGCTGGTGGCTCTGCAAAATCTTTTATAATTAAAAAGACTGGCATGGCCAATACGATAATTGTGCCGATAATAAAAATTTTGCTTTTCTTCATTTTCATCAATTCTGCGCTAACTATATTAAGCAATGCCATAACCCCCTGTAATAGCCTTAAAGTATTCCTCTAAATTTCCTGTGTTTACAGATATGGCGGCAACTTCAATTCCCGCTTCCCAAAATGAACGATTGATATTTTTCGTATCTACTGATAAATCAAATATTCTAATTGTATTAGGTTCTATTGTCATATAATCAGTCAATCCGAATTTTTGCTCTAATATCAATACAGATTTTTTAATATCCGACACCGCTACACAGATATGCTTACGGTTTGTGTTAGAAACATCTGTCATACTGCATTCTTCCAATAATACCCCATTGTGGATAATGCCGATTGTATCAGCAATTAGCTCTATCTCTGAAAGCTGATGACTTGAAATAATAACGGTTTTCCCTTTACGAGAACATAAATCTCTAATGAACCCTCTTATTTCAGCAATGCCAATAGGGTCAAGCCCATTTGTTGGCTCGTCCAAAATAAGCAGTTCGGGGTCATTCATAATCGCGTTCGCAATACCAAGCCGTTGCTTCATTCCAAGTGAATATTCTGAAAAGGTTTTTTTATCCTCACAGGGCAGATTTACAAATTCAAGCGCATTTTCAACTGCGTTTTTGCTGACCTTTCCCCTTAGTTTGGCAAAATACTTTAAGTTTCCATACCCTGTCAAATTAGGATAAAATCCCGGCGTTTCAATAATACTCCCTATTCGCGGATATAATTCCTTTTGATTCCCGCTTATAGTTTTTCCAAAGAGATAAGCATTGCCGGAAGTAATCGACGTAAGACCTAAAAGCATTTTCATTACAGAGGTTTTTCCTGCTCCGTTCCGCCCAAGCAGGCCGTATACCTCGCTGCTCTTAACGTGCAGACTGACATCACTAACAGCTATCTGCTGACCATATCTTTTGGTTAATCCACTTGTTTCAATCGCAAAATTAGCCATATCAAAATCCTTTCCGTTGCTCTACGTTCAGGTTCACTTTGTACTTTTTAGGCTTCACTTCGCATTCCCCCTCGGGGAATATTGTACCACAATATTTAGTTGACGCAAGATACTAGGTTCCTGTCCGCTAATTTCCAAATTCCCCATTGATAATACTAATTGCAATCTCTTTGGCTTGCGCGCCTCTCGCGTCGGGTTGATTGAGCCGGAGCGCAAAGTATGATGTATTCCCTTTATCTTTAAACATACCTACGAACCACGCGTCAACCCAGTCATCATCCTTTATTCCGCTACCGGTCTTGCCATAGACCACAATAGAACCATCGTTATTTTCGGTATACATTACTTCTTTTAGCAAATCAAGGTTATCTTAACTAAAAATATCTTATTATTGTTTATTTTATTCCGAAAGAAAAGCCTTAAGCCTCACGGCGAAGCCGCTCGGGACTTTTCTTTCGGGGAATGGCCTTGCGGCTTACCGCTGAAGCGGTAACCGCTTTCATGCATAATGTAAATGATTCATTGATTTTATTGCCCAAGAATAACGACTACTTTCCACCGCGCAGGGAGTTCTCGATTCGCCTTAGGTTGTTCTGCCCCGCTTTTTGTCCGCCTGTCATGGGCTTCGCGGCGTTCGCGGCGGCAATCACCGCCATGTAGATTTCAACGACAAGCTGGTATAGCTCCGGCGGTATTGACTGCCCAAGCTCAAGCTTTGACAAAAGGGTCGCCGCGCTGTCGTCGTGATAAATACTGACGCCGCATTCGTCGGCAATTTCAAGGATTTTTTGCGCGACATAACCCGACCCCGCCGCCACAACGACGGGCGCCGAATCCTGTCCGGCGCTGTATTTCAGCGCCGCAACGCGCATATCCCTGACGTCGGGCGCGCTGTTTTCAGATTTGGACATCAATACCCACCCTCTTGTTCAACAGTCTCGGGAACACCTCGGCAACGCTGTGCGGCTCACGCATGGTATCAATCGCGAAGTTGTTCATCATGTATCCGTGCGTCTGCATAATATCGGCGAAATGCCGCTTTAAGCCTGAAAGCGGCTTCACAAGGTCATCGGGGCACCACAACGCAAAATCAACGCGCTCGTTTGTCTCAAGAAAGCTAAGCTCGAACGAGCCGTGCGTCTCCGAATCGATGGAAAGGAATATCTTGCGGCTTTTGCCCTGCCGCCCGCCCGCCGTCTCCCCGGCTTCGGGGTCTACATACAGCTCTGTAAACACTTTCCCCAGTGGCGTTTCAAGCGGGAGCATAAAATGCAGAACGTCCATGATTGAGCCTTGGTTTTGCAGCATGCTGATTAACATGCCTTCCGCCTGCTTCACAATCGCGGGGTTCGCCTCCGGCGAGCGTAGCGTCTCGGAAATAATATCCGCAAGCCTTGATATCACGTTGTTCGGCGTGTTTTTCGCCTGCTCCGCGCTGGATTTTACGGAATCCAGCAGGTTTTTTTCAAAGTTTTCCGGCACATTTGCAACCTGCTTCAGCTCGGCTAAAAGCTTCTCCACAGCTTCCTTCAGCGCTTCGGGCGTGCCTTGGTCAACCCGGACGATATTATGTATCACAACCATTACCACATCACGTATATGCGTGTTCTGGTGATATTTCGTGACAATCTCGCCAAGCAGCGGCAGCAGGTTGTTTTTCAGGACTTGGGCCGCCTCCTTCTGGCTCATTTGTTCGGGCGGCGGCGCTTGCCCGCCTTTCGCGGCTTGCTGTGCCGTCTGCTCACCTTTTGCGGTTTGCCCTGCCGCCTGTTCGCCTTTCGCAGCTTGCTGTGCCTGGTCCGCGGCTTTTGCCGCATCTTCCGTCCCGGCGGCTTTTGCCGTATCTGCCGCCTGCTGCTGTTCCGCGGTTTTCTGCGTCCCGTCCGGCGCTTCCCCGGCTTGCTCCGCCATCTGCTCCGGATTTACCTGCGCCATGATTTTAGCCGCTTCTTCCTTTGGCAAAAGCATTTGCGCAAGGCCTGAGAGGTAATCGGCGAACTGCGCCCTGTCTTGTGCAAACATATAGTCTAAAATGCTGCTGCAGTTGTATAAGATAGTCTTGACGGAGTTTTGCGAATTGACGTTGTGGTCGAACGCCTTTAACAAATTCGCGATGGCGTCCCTAACGCGCGGGACTTCCTCGAATTTTCCTAAAATATCGCGCAAAATATCAAACACGGTGCCTTTAAACAAGACGGAGGCTTTATCCTGCTCCAAAAGCGTGCCTAAAAATTTATCGGATGACACAAACAGGGATTCCAGAAGCTCCTTCACCTGTGCGTCGTTCGCCACGTCGGAGGCCGAAACGCCCATCTCCACAAGGAACGCTATCTTTTTAAACGCTTGGATAATATCGCCCGCGTTCTTTAAGAGCGGCATAATGGCCGCGCGGCCCAAGCTTTCCTTTAAATGCGCCCCGGCCTGTTCGGGCTGCCGGTCGGCGATTTTGCCCTCCTGCGCGGAGCGGTGAACCTTTGATGGGTCTGTTAACTCAAACGCCTGGTCGCTTACCGGCCTTAGCTTGCTGCCGATATTTTCTTTCGGCACCATTGGCGTCGTTACTTTGGTTATTTCAGCCATTATGTCCCTCCTTTCAAGCGTTTTTGTTAATCCGAAAGATATATCTTTTTGAAATAAAATAAACAATAACATTGTAAGTCATCAGTCTTTATCTGTCAATTGCTTTGGCGCTGTCAATTCGCTCCAACGGTAGATTTTTGTCGTATTATGTGGTATGCTATTATTGAATTCTATTAGACAGGAGGCAGATTATGGAAAGCGGAAATCTTTTTGGCGGAAATATTACGCCGTCCTGCAAATATTGTGAGTTCACAATGCAGTATTTTGATAACGATAAAATCCTTTGCGAAAAACGCGGCGTCGTACTCGCCGGTTATAAATGCAGAAGCTTTCTATACGACCCTTTAAAGCGTGTCCCCAAAAGCCCGAGGGTGATTGAAAAAATAAAGGAGGAGGAGTTTGCACTGTAGTACATAGGGGGTGTCTATATCCAATAATGATAAACAAGGATTTTAAGCTGATACTTTTATGCGTTGTAATCAGCGTTTTTATATTACTGACAGCATCTTACGCGGTACAAAGCCTCACAGCTTTGCCGCTGCAAAAAACAGACGGAGATATTGAGCCGTTTATTCCCGCGAGCTCCTATACGCCCGATTTCACCGGCGGCGCCCGGCCCGCGCCGATGATAATACGAAGCGAAAACGATTTATATATCCCCGAAATCTTTAACATCACAAGGCCCGCTGAAAAGCTTATGACGTCATACGATAAATATTTTATCACAGGGACATCCAACCCTGATTTGCCGGTTTATTTCGGCAAAGAAGAAATCACGCGCCCCGGCATAAGGGGGACGTTCGGCGTTCTTGTTGAGCTTGAGCCCGGCGAAAATTCCTTTACCTTTTCACAAGGCAGGGAATCGAGAACCGTCGCCATCACGCGCCGGGAAGACAAATCCGGGAAAGCCGTTCCCATAACCGGAATCACTCAGGACTCGATGGTCCCCGCCGTTTTTTCGGGCGTTCGCGCGGGTAAGGAGCTGCAAGTCGGCTGTATCGCGCCGTCCGGCGCCAAGGTTACGGCTGAATTTGGCGGCAGGACAGTCGCGCTCGAGCAGGTCGCCGCGACACAAGTCGCCGGAATCCCCGCGTTTTTCAAGGCGGCTATCGCGGTTGGCGGCGACTATGACGACGACATCACGCAAAACGCCGGCAAGGTGATGTATACCATGACGCTTGACGGCGAAACAAGGCAGTACAAATCAAGTGGGGATGTTTACGTCGCCGGGAAAAACAGCCGTATCGCCGTGCGCGTTACAAATTACCTGGGGTTTGTTTACCAGGACAAGCGGAACCTTTCGGTGTTCCGCGAAAGGCTGAAGCAGGGCGCCGTGGATTACGTGCGCTCGGAGGATAACACCTACGCGGAGCTTGCCTCCGGCGGGTACATCCCGAAGGAGCAGGTCAAGGTTATTGAGGGCGTTGTAAAAGCCTCCGGCAAGCTGAGCGGCGTAACGCCGGAAGCCTTTCAGAAAGGCGAAAGCTATGCCTTCCACTGCCCGAACAACCCGGTGTATGTAACACGTCCCGGAAACGATACGTTCTCCGTTACGTTTTTTAACGTCACGGGAGCGCCCACAATAGATATTTCGGACAGCAGCCTGTTTTCTGAAGTGGAAATTTCAAGCGGCGAAAACTTTGTAACGTATACCCTTACGCTGAAGGAACCCGGAACGCTATGGGGCTACAATATCCGGTACGGCGACGGGTACGCCGTGCTCGGCTTTCGTTACAAGCCTAAGCTCGTGCCGGGATTAAAGCCTTTATCCGGGGTTACCGCCATACTTGACGCGGGCCACGGCGGCAGGGACCCGGGCGCGCTCGGCGTCGCGAATACAACCGGCCCCACGGAAGCCGACGTAAACCTCGCCCACGTAAAGGCGGCCCGGAAAGCGCTTGAGGATATGGGCGCGAACGTCATCCTTACCCGCGGGGACGATACCTTTTATTCGCTTGATTACAGGCTTGGGTCCCCTGAGGAGCACGGTGCGGATTTGTTTTTATCAATCCATCATAACAGCGTTTTGGAAAACATCGACGCCAACAAGGTAACGGGCGTGGAGGTTTATTACCATACACCGATGTCAAAGCCTCTGGCGGATGCGATGATGTCAAGCCTTGTAAGCGGGATGAACCGGCCAAGGCGAATATTGAGCCAATCGTATTACCGCGTCACGTTAAGCTCGTATTCCCCCGCCCTGCTTCTGGAGCTTGGGTTCATGAGCCACCCGCTTGAATACGAGCGCGCCGCATCTGAAATTGAGATGAACAAGGCGGTAAGGGCCATCGCGGACGGGATTAAAAGGGCATTAGCATAAGAACCCGGCCCGTTATCAGAATCAAGGATTCTGAACGGGCGCCCTGAAATCTTGTAGCATCAAAAAGTATCGCATACGCAATACAACCCGCTTCGCATTTCGCTTTTGTGTTATATGAAACCCCCGGAGGCTTCAAAGCCTCCGGGGGTTTCCGGTTTTACTTTCTGCGCAAGCGTTCGTATTTGCTTTTCGTGGCTAATCCGCCGCGGATATGCCGTTCCGATTTATTTTGTTCAAGCACAAGCTTTACCTGCTTATAAAGTGCTTCGTTTATTGTTTTTAGACGTTCCGATACATCTTTATGTACCGTCGTCACAAATAGGAACGGCGCCTTCAAGCCGTTTCAAGAAAATATCCGCCTTCCCGTCCTTGCCTATTTCAACCTTTTGGACAATCCATTTTAGTTTCGCGTTGGTCATTTCCCGCACATCGGCGACCGCATCCATATCCTTGAATATGTTTTCCAATATACTTTCAAGCCGGTCTTCCCCCATAAGGCGGCGGGACAGGTTTTTCAGCTTGCCCCGGAGCCGTTCGGTTTCCTTTTGCGCGCCGCCTATCCGTTCATTCAGCTCCCCGCGGGTGATGAGGTCGTCCGTGTACATGTCCATGTACTTTTGCCGGGTTCTTTGTAGCTTGTCCAATTGCACCGATACTTCTTTCTCATAGCCGGTGTTTTTGTCCATCGCCTTGTAAATCCGCATAAACTCGCTGATGACGCGGCTAAGTACATTCCTCTTCCGCCCGATAAACGCCTTAAAGTAATCCTGCAAAGCATCGATGAGCTCCTCCTCATCGATTGTAACGGAATTGGGGCAGCTGTCTGTGCCGTTGCCGTTGCGCCCGGAGCAAACCCAGCGGACATATGTATTTTTGTATTTACGCACGGTGCGGCGGTATGACCAGCCGCAATCCCCGCATTTTATCAGCGTTGAGAAAAGGTGTTTGCCGCTGTGCCTTTCGCCGCCCCGTAAAGCGGCCTGCCCCCGGCTTATCAGGATTTGCCGCGCCCGCTCAAAAACCTCCGGCCCGATGATACGCAGATCAGGCCGGTCCGTAACAAGCCACTCGGTTTTGTCCTTGTTGATACGCCGGCCGGTCAAAAAGTCAGCGACCTCCTGCTTGCCGTTGATGATTTGCCCGGTGTAAAGTTCGTTTGTAAGAATTCGGCAGATAGCGTTTTGGCTCCACCGGCTGCCCCGTTTCGTCCTGTAGCCCTGCCCGTTGAGCGTATCCGCGATTTTAGCGGCGCCATACCCTTCCTCCGTGTACGAACGGTAAATCTGGCGGACAATCGCGGCTTCCCTGCCGTTGACGGCAAGATTGAAGTAATCGCCGGAGGTTTTGTCGTAACCGTACACAAGGTTCGGCACTCTCCCCTTTTCGGCGTTTTGGCGCTTGCCGAACTTGACGCGCTTGGATGTGTTGGCGCTTTCCTCCTGGGCAAGCGCACCGAAGATGGTCAGCACAAACTCGCTGTTACCCATCGAGGTCATATTGGCAGTCAGAAACTGCGTTTCAATTCCAAGCGATTTTAGCTTTCGTATATTCTGGAGCAGGTCGACCGTGTTACGCGCAAAACGCGATATGTCCTTGACAACGACCATGTCAAAAATCCCGCGCTCCGAATCGGACATCATGCGCAGGAATTCCTTGCGGTTTTTAATTTTTGTACCGGAAATGCCCTCATCCGCATACAGCCGCACAAGCTTGCCCCCCGTCTTCGCAGTGTACTCCGCAAAGAACCACTTCTGTGCCTCAAGGCTGTTTAGCTGGTCGGAGCTGTCGGTGGATACGCGGCAGTAGGCGGCGATATTCATACAAACCGTACCCCTCAGCCTTTATTCTTGTGCATCTGTAGACACAGGCTCGAAAGCCCGCTCCTCTGCCTGTATCGCACGCTCCACCTTATTTTTATTGACGTCTATGAAAAGCCGGAACAGAAATTCGGCGGTTTCTTCCGGCGTATTGGGGTTGTGAAACGTAATCTTATTCATGCCATATACGCCTCCTTTTAGGTAATGTATATGGTCACCGCCCTTAAGATATTTCCAAGTTTTTGTCGCCATGCGATTACAAAAAACAAACCCTCACCATGACTTGCACGGTGAGGGTTCCCTCTTTTTTATCTTGACCTATTCCGTCAGATACTTGCGCAGGATTTCGAAAGCCTTGTCAGGATCAAAACAATATAATTGCAATTTTAAATTCAAGGCTCTTCCAAACGCCCCTTGTCACGCAACAGCCCCCTATTATCATAATTTGTTTATTCCGAGGATAAAGCCAGATACCTGCGCAATATTGTTAAAACCTCATCGAATTCGAGCGGTTTTCCAACGTGGCCGTTCATCCCGGCATCAAGGCATTTTTCGATATCTTCCCGGAATACGTTGGCGGTCATCGCGACAATCGGTATGGTTTTTGCCCTTGCGGCATTGCTTTCCCGGATGCGGCGCGTCGCTTCGTAGCCGTCCATTTCCGGCATCTGCACGTCCATGAAAACCATACCGTAGCGCTCAGGCGCTTCGTTAAACATACGGACAGCCTCTACGCCGTTTTCCGCGCAGTCTATCTCTAAAAGCGTCGGTTCCAGCAGCGCCAGAACAATCTCGCGGTTAATCTCCACATCCTCCGCAAGCAAAATGCGGTTTCCGGCGAAGCTGACGGATTCTTCTCGAGTCTCTTCCGTCCTCTGCCGCTCTATGCCAAGAAAATCGTTTAGGATGTCGACAATGGCGGATGGAAACAGGGGCTTCGATATGAATTTATCAACTCCCGCCTTCCTTGCTTTACTTTCCACCGCACTTAAATCGGCGGATGAAATCATAATGACAATCGTATTGCCGTTATTGAATCCACTTGTTTTCAGCATTCTTGTTAATTCTATGCCGTCAATACCCGGCATTTTCCAATCCACGAAGCAAATATGATAAATTTTACCTTGCTCTATAAGGCGAAGCGCGCCCTTACCGCTTTCGGCGGTGTCGCAACTCAGGCCGAAGCGCTGCAGGATTTCCTTTACATACGTTAAAATATCCGGGTCGTCGTCTACTACGAGGATTCGGATATCATTCAAATTCACGTTGCGAATCAAATTTTCCTGTTTATGATCGCCGCCTTTTTTTACATGAACGAAAAAGCTAAAAGTGGCGCCCTTTCCAAGCTCCGACTTAATCCAAACCTTGCCGTCCATCATTTCGACAATATTTCTTGAGATCGCAAGGCCGAGCCCGGTGCCCCCGAATTTGCGCGCCGTGCTGTTCTCGGCCTGCTGAAAGGAGGTGAAAAGATGGGCCTGCTGTTCGGGGCTTATACCGATTCCCGTATCGGTCACCTCAATCTGTATCTTGCAGACGCCGTTGTCTTCTCCCAGAAAACGCGTATTCAGGCTGATGGCGCCTTCATCGGGCGTAAATTTTACCGCGTTCCCCAACAGGTTTGCAATGACCTGCGCAAATCTCTGGTCATCCCCGATTAACGTCTTTGGTATCGCCCCATCGATAAACACCGTAAACTTTTGGCGTTTTTCATCCACGCGGAAGTTTATGACATTCACAACCCGCTGGAGCATTTTTTCAAAATCGAACTCCGTCTCGGAAAGCTCGAACTTGCCTGCTTCAATCTTGGACATATCCAAAATATCATTGATGATGCCGAGCAAATGATTTGACGCATCTTCAATTTTCGTAAAGCAATAATCCTTCCGCTCGATATCGGAAGAGGATTCCCCGATACTGGTCATACCGATGATAGCGTTCATCGGCGTGCGTATCTCATGACTCATGTTCGCCAGAAAATTGCTTTTCGCCTGCGTGGCGGCCTCTGCCCGCACATTCGCGTTGTGCATCTCGGTGTTGTCGTGCAGCAACACGACAACACCGATTATCTCGCCTTTTTGGTCTAGCGCGGGTGAAATGCGAAAAGAATAAAATAATTTCCGTTCGTCGCTCGTTTCCACGTGAAGCTCATTCGTGCCCACGCCGATGCAAGATTCTTCGGAACCCTCATAATAAAGTAACAGCTTAAAGAACTCCGATTCGATTTCGCAGGCAAAGTCAGCCCCGAACTGTTCTTCTATAAGCGGCAAAAACGCCTCGCCCGCGATATCGCGGCCAAGCCTTTTATTGACCGGTAATGTGCACAAAAGGACATTCAGCTTCGTATCCAACAGGAATATATCGTCGGGACTGTTGTCCCGCAGCATTTGGTTATACCGCATTTGGACTTCTTTTTCTTTTTCATTGAAATCCCGCAATGCCGCAGCCTGTTTATACAGATGCAGCACATTTTCGTTTTCCTTTTGCAGCCTCGCGTATTTGCGCTTTAAGGCGTTTAATTCTCTTTGCACGCTCTGCAGGGAAGTCACTTCCCGATTATCCTGCGGCTCTTTTATTTGGATATCCATCGGAAAACCCTCCCTTCACAGACTGGTGTTAACATGCTCAAAACGCGCACAGGGTAAACGTCGCGTTGTGGAACCGGTTGACCGCTTTGTCGCTGCGGACGCTGGTCGGCGCGATTTCACCAAACGCGTACAGTCCCGATACCGCCAGGTCCGGCGGGAGCAAATCCCGTACAAGATTGCCTTCCATCTCCTTCATGTCGGCTAAAAACATATTGCGCAGGCTGCACGTGGCAATTAGTACGGTCGAGTACTCATAGCCGCCGCTTGCCTGTTTTAATTTATCCGTAAATTCCTTTATGCCCGTTTCGCTTGTCGTCGCCACATCGTTGCCGGTGCAATAGAGCAGCCCGATATAAGAGTTTTCGGGAACGTTCGCAAAGCATGTAACCTCGCCGGTCTCCTTGTCATAGGTGTTCAGCGCGCGGGATACGGGGATACCGTCGTTATACGCGTCGTTTTGCATCTCCACGAAAAACTGGTAGTTGAATAAAACGGTCGTCTCATCGTCAATAAAGGGAAATTCCTTTATATATTCATATGCCGGCTTGCCGTCTATTTCACATATGACGTTGTCATGCGCTTTTGTAACAAGCCTTTTTTCAAGAGACTGCTTACCCGCGAGGTTCGCCGTATGGAAGACGGGGCGAACGCTTCCGGACAGCAGCAGGATTGCCAGCCTGTCGCCGCCTGTTTCCCCGTCAAGGAAAACCTGCTGCTTGCTAAATTCAAAATCGTCCGCGGAATTGTAGCCGAAAACAGGCAGGCTGCCGCACAAATCCGAAACCTTTCTCAGTATATTATCGGAAGCAATGCTCTGTACAATCGACGCCACGCAGATTACCATCTTGGGCTCGGCGGCCGCATCCTGTTCTTTCAGACTCCGGTATGCCTTTTGGTAAGTATCCGCGATCTCCTTTTCCGGTTTGGTTGCCATCGAACCGCTGATGGCCGCGGCAAACAGGCACTCGTCATCGCCGGTTAAGACATGAAGCGTCACGGCAAGCTCATGGTAGCCTTCGTTTGTCAGCAACGCTCCCGCCGCTGTTGTTCCGCCGATTACATGACAGCCAAGCTCATGGCTGACAGCGGCTGAAAGCTCTCCGATTTCCATGTCGGGCTGCCCGTGCAAAATTGCGACCATATTTTTCCCGAACGTAAGCTTATCCCTGATTTGAGCCGTCAGATCTTTTGTTGCGGCTGCGATATCGTCCAGCTCATAGCTGATGGCGGTTGCAGATTTCATGCTCATAACCTCTTTCTTTTTCTGGCCCAACTATACTAATATTTATCACCATGATTGTCAATGGTAAAAGCTGTCGTATCGGAAGCTGTGTATTGGTTGAAATCGCGAACCGGCACGCCGGCGTCTTTCAGCTTGAACTGCGCAATCAATTCCTCCAGCATACTGGACTGCCCGCTCATTTCCTCGGCGGCGGCGGAGCTTTCTTCCGCGGTCGCGCTGTTTTGCTGGACAACCTGCGAAACCTGCCCGATGGCGTCGCTTATCTGGTGAATGGAGGCGGACTGTTCGTCGGAAGACTTCGATATATCCGCGACAAGCGCACTTGTCTTGATAATGCCCTGTACAATCTGCTCGAGGGATGCAGCGGTCTCGGAGGAAATCGCGGCGCCCTGCTCGGCCTTTTTGACAGAGCTTTCGATGAGCTCGTTTGTGTTCTTCGCGGCCTCGGCGCTCTTTGCGGCAAGGCTGCGGACTTCGTCGGCTACAACGGCGAAGCCTTTGCCGTGCTGGCCCGCGCGGGCGGCCTCAACAGCCGCGTTCAGCGCAAGAATATTGGTCTGGAATGCGATGTCGTCGATGATTTTGATAACCTTGCCGATTGATTTGCTCGACTCGTTGATTTCCTGCACGGCGGCCATCATTTGCTCCATCTGCCTGTTGCCCTGCTCCGCACTCTGCTTGATGTCCTCGCCAAGCTCTTTGGCTTCGTTCGCAACGCCCGCGTTGTGCTTGGTCTGCTCGGAAATCTCAACGATGGAAGCGGAAAGCTGCTCAACGGTGGCGGACTGCTCGGTCGCGCCCTGCGCGAGAAGCTGCGCGCTGTCGGCAATCTGCTTGGAGCCGGTGGCAACCTGAGTGGACGCATCGTTGATTTGAGCCATTATGGCGTTGAGCTTATGTATAATCTCGTTGATTGAATCCTTAATCAGTATAAAGTCGCCGCTGAAATCATAGGCGCTTTCGGTTACCAAATCGCCTTCCGCCAAGCCGTGCATCCGTACCTTGATTTCGCCGACATACCCTTTCAGCTGGGAATAGGCTTGCTCCAGTATCCGCGCGAGGGCTCCAATCTCATCGGACGAGCGCACGCCCGTGGTTTCTTCGGACGCCGTGGAAATGCCAAGGTCGCCAGCCTTTATCTTATTGGCGAAGGCGCCGATTTTCTTCAGCGGCCTGCTGACCGCGAAAATGCCGAACAGCATAATCACCAATACGCCGATTACCCCGGCTATGGCCGCCACCGCGATGACCCGGGTCATCATAGCCTGCTGGTTCTGCAGCGTGTAGTCAACGTTCACGCCGGCAAACAGCATTCCCAGCACTTCATCGTCTACAATCAGCGGCGTGTAATAAACCTCGTAATTGCGCCCAAACAGCACCGTGCGCGTATCGTACGGCTGTCTTTGGTTTATGACGGCATCGATAATTGCGTCGGGGGCCCGGGTTTCGACCAGGCGGTCGCCGTTTTCGTCCATCAGGGTGGTGCTCAGGCGCGAGTCGCCGTCATAAATCGTCACCTCGCTGCTGTTGACCTCCTTAATCTCGTCAACATATTTGGAAAGGGATAAATCATAGTGGCAGGAAATGACGCCTATAAGCTGCCCCATACGGTTTCGGATAGCGGCGCTGCCATAGATGTAAATCCCGCCGTCGGGCCCTCTTTCAATCGAGCTGATTGGCTGCCCTGTCGCAAGGGTTATGGCGGCGGGCGTTCCTTCCACGATTTGGTCGCCTTTTTCATTGTTATGTGTACGCACCTTCACGGTTCCATATTCATCACACAGCACGACGCCGTCCATGTCATTGCCGAGAAACTGCAGCGCCACCTTGAGCCCGGCATCATTGTGCCCGATGATTGCGTTGAAAACATCCGGCGAATAGGCCATCATTTCCGCGCGCGCAATCGCGTCGCGCTGATATCCCTCCAACGTTTTTGCCAAGGCTTGGTTTGCTGTTCTTGCCTGTTCCGCGGTAACCCTTGTCAGCATATATTCAGTTCTGTCTGTTACAACTAAAATAATCAGCGCTACAATAACCAGAATCAACAGGGATACGATGAGAGATATTTTAAGGCCCAAGCTTTTGATTTTCAATCTTAACATCCCCTTGTAATAATAGTTCATAAAATTTATTATACTTTATAACCAATCATTGCACAAGTCCCCTGCCGATGATAAGTTATGCATTGCCTTGCCCTCCAAAACAATGTATAATAAGTTTCGGGAAGGCTCGGTTATCAAGACACAACTTCATCTATGAAAGGATATGTTATATGTATAACGCAAATGAAAGCCGCTACGAGACGATGGCCTACCGCCGCAGCGGGCGCAGCGGGCTGAAGCTGCCGGAGATTTCGCTGGGATTATGGCACAATTTCGGCGGGCTTGCCACGGAGGATAACGCCCGTGATATGCTGACCACCGCGTTTGACCTTGGAATCACGCACTTTGATATCGCGAATAACTACGGCCCGCCGCCGGGCTCGGCGGAAACCATGTTCGGGCGCATTATGCGTTCCGATTTAGCGCCTTACCGCGACGAGCTTATCATCTCAAGCAAGGCTGGGTATCTGATGTGGCCGGGGCCTTACGGCGAATGGGGCTCGCGCAAATATCTCATCGCAAGCTGCGACGCGTCGCTTCGCCGGACCGGGCTCCAATATTTCGATATCTTCTACCATCACCGGCCCGACCCCGACACCCCGCTTGAGGAAACCATGTCGGCGCTTGATTCGATTGTCCGTTCCGGCAAAGCGCTGTACGCCGGGCTTTCCAACTACGGCCCCGGGGAAGCCGCCGAGGCGTTTAAGCTCCTGCGTGAGCTCGGCACGCCCTGCCTCATCCACCAGCCCGCATATTCGATGCTGCGCCGTGAGCCTGAAAACGGCCTGCTTGATGTGTGCGAGCGGGACGGCGTCGGCGTAATCTGCTTCTCACCGCTGGCAGGCGGGCGGCTTACCAACCGTTATCTGGGCGGCATACCGGAGGGTTCCCGCGCCGCCGGGGCAAGCCCTTTCCTGCAAGCCGGGCAGATTACCCCCGCGCTTTTGTCGGCGCTTCGCGGGCTGGACGACATCGCTTCCGAGCGCGGGCAGACGTTGGCGCAGATGGCTCTTAGCTGGGTGCTGCGCCGCAGCGCGGTGACGTCGGCGTTGATCGGCGCATCCGGCGCGGCGCAAATAGTGGACTGCATCAAAGCTGCCGGAGCGGCAGGCTTCTCCGATGAAGAGCTCCGGCAAATTGACGCGCTGACCAAATCCGCACAGACATAAGAAGCTATGGACGCAGCAGAAAAAAGCACCGGAGCCCCATGTGAATCTCACAAGGCTTCGGCGCCGGAGTGTGTTTTGAAACCTGCTTAGGAAAGTCAGATTGTACAAAAATTGAAATTTCAAGGCACGCTCTAACCGCCGTTCTATTTTGTTACAACCAAATGTACCGTGCTTTTCGATATATTAAACTTTTTTGCCGTTTGTCTTACCGTCGCGTTATGTTCTATGATATGTAACGCCAAGCTCACTGCTCTTTCTTCGGGCAATCCTTTCAAAACACAAACCCCTCCCTCAAGCATTCATATGCTAATGTATATGCGGGTATGGTCTTGTTATATGTTATAATTTATTTTGTGCGGGAGTTGAAGTAAATGTTTAAAATAGGCTGCCATCTGTCGGTCTCGAACGGGTTCCTCTCAATGGGTAAGGACGCTGTAAAAATAAAAGCCAACACGTTTCAGTTTTTTACAAGGAACCCGCGCGGCGGAAAAGCAAAGGCGCTTGATTTAAACGATATCGCCCTGTTCAAGCGGTACTGCGGGGAGAATGGAATCGGGCGGATACTCGCGCACGCGCCGTATACCATGAACCTTTGCTCCGACAAGGAACACCTGCGGCAATTTTCAATCGAAATGCTGTCGGACGATCTTTCGCGCATGGAGCACTTGCCCGGTAACTTATACAACTTCCATCCCGGCAGCCATGTCGGGCAGGGCGCAGACGCGGGCATACAGCTTATCGCGGACGCACTAAACGCCGTCTTAAAGCCGGATCAATCCACAACCGTGCTGCTTGAAACAATGGCGGGAAAGGGCAGCGAAATCGGCGGGCGGTTTGAGGAGATTAAGGCGATCATCGATCAGGTGGAGCTGGATGGCAAGCTCGGCGTATGTCTTGACACTTGCCATGTAAACGACGCAGGCTATGACATCGTAAATCATTTGGACGATGTTTTAGATGAGTTTGACAAGACCATCGGGCTTGAACGTTTATACGCAATCCATTTAAACGACAGCAAAAACCCGTTTGAAAGCCGCAAAGACCGTCATGAGGTCATCGGCGGCGGCACGATCGGCATAGAGGCTATCGCGAGGATTATAAACCACCCCAAGCTGCTTAAGCTTCCGTTTTTGCTTGAAACCCCGAATGAGCTTGACGGCTACGCAAAGGAAATCGCGCTTTTAAGGACGTACAGAAAATAAAAGAAGGACGCCCGTTATCAAATGGGCGCCCTCCTTTTTTCATACAGCTGTTAACAAAATATTAATAAATAGGTTCTAAATATTTCTGTTTTGTGGCCGATATATTAATTGCGTAAAGTTTACAGACTGATAAATTCGCAAGGAGGCGGCGACATGATTATTCAACACAATCTTCCCGCGATGAACGCGCTCCGGAACCTCGGAATCCAGCAGTCGGCGGTCGCGAAAAGCCTTGAGCGGCTTTCTTCCGGGATGCGTATCAACCGTGCCGCCGATGACCCGGCGGGACTTGCCATTTCCGAAAAAATGCGCGCGCAAATCCGCGGGCTGAGCATGGCCGAGATGAATGTCATGCACAGCATCAGCTTGCTCCAAACCGCCGAGGGCGGGCTTAACGAAACCCACGCGATTTTACAGCGTATGCGCGAGCTTGCCGTGCAGTCCGCCAACGGAACATACAAGGACGAGGTTGACCGCGAAAACCTGCAAAAAGAAATCGTGGCTTTAAAGCAGGAGCTTGACCGCATTGCTTCCAGCACGAACTATAACGGTATCAAGCTGCTGAACGGGACAATGGGCGGCAAAAGCGGCAAGCTGGACGGAACAAACGTGATGTTCGGCGAGGACGGGCTTACGGTGCACGTCCTTCCCGCGGTAGGCGAAAATCTCTCCGTTACCGACATAGAGCTGCTGAAGGAATATGGCGGTAAAAATACGCCAATCACCATCTCCACAAAAATATTTGACGGCGACGCGGTTACGACCGTGCAAATCGGGGACCGTTCCTTTACCACAAGAATTACCGATAACGGCGGCACAAACAGCGGAACGCTCTACGACGCGAACGGTAACAGCGTCGGCTCCATCACCCCCGGCACAAAAACCGCCGTGGTTTCCGGCTTAAGGCTTACTTCTTCGGGCGAAGTCGATACCGGGCAGGTTGAGGACGGAGCCATGTACGCGACGGACAGCTCCGAACACATCTTCCAAATCGGCGCGAACGGCTCAGCAGACCAAAGGATCGGCACGTATATCGGCAATACGAGCTCCGGCTCGCTTGGCGGCAGGGACGGCGTAATCGCCGACATCAGCGTAGCCACCCAAGACGGCGCAAAGGACGCCATCAAGGTGATTGATTCGGCCATCAACATGGTTTCAAGCCAGCGCGCATCTATCGGCGCGCAGATAAACAGGCTGGAGCATACGCTTAACAACCTCGGCGTCCAGAAGGAAAACCTGCAAGCCGCCGAAGCATCCATACGCGACGCCGACATGGCGCAGGAAATGATGGAATTTACCAAGCGCAATATCCTGATGCAAGCGGCGCAGGCCATGCTGGCGCAGGCTATGCAGCTGCCTCAGGGGATTCTGCAGCTGCTGCGGTAAGATGCCGCGGTTCCGGACTATATGGATTATACTTAGAACCTGTATTCATAAACGAAAAATTCGCCGCTGAAACGGTCCTTTGAGTTATGAATACAGGTTCTTATTTTAAGGCGGTGCAATATGAAAGACATTTACGAGAAATTTGCGTATGACTATGATGAGTTTGGCTCCATTGAAGAGTATCTCGGAGATGAAAAATCATTTTTTGAAAATTTATTTAAGAAACACGGCATAAATACAGTTTTGGACTGCGCTTGCGGCACAGGGCAGCATTTATACATGCTTTCGGAAATGGGGCTTTGTGTCAGCGGTTCCGATTATTCGGAACCAATGCTTGAAGTGGCGAAAAGCAATCTGGAAAAACACGGGAAAACGATACCCTTATGCCAATGTGATTTCAGATACTTGGAGCGGAAGCATACGGGCACATTTGACACGGTTGTTTGTCTTACAACCGCTTTGCCGCATCTTCATGCGGATACGGATTTAGTTACCGCCCTTAAATCAATGAAAAACAGATTGAATAAAAACGGGTTATTGATATTAACGCAGGGAACCACGCATTTTACGTTATCGTTGCCGGCTATTCAAGTCGCCGTTAACAGAAAGGATTTTTCACGCGTATTTGTAATAGAGCAAGATGAAAAATTTCAAACGATTCATATTTTGGATTTGTTTCACTCCGAAAGCCGCACGGAGAGCAAGCAATATAATATTGTTTATCGGATTATTCTTGATAATGAGTATAAAAGATTGCTTTCAGAAGCCGGTTTTGAAGATATCTATATTTACGGTGATTATGACATGAGTGATTATACTGAAAAAAGCCGGCGGCTAATTGTAGTGGCAAGACGTACTGTATAAGCAAAATGATCTTAACCCGCTTTTGTCTCTAAAAGTGCGGCAAAAAGCGAGGGTGTCAGTCCGACTCCCTCGCTTTATTATTTTACGCTTCCGGCTCCTGCTGTGTTTTTTCGGCGTTTTTCTTTTCCATCGCAATCAGCGCGTCGCGCCTTGAAAGGTTTATCCTGCCCTGCGAATCAATTTCCGTGACCTTTACAAGCACCTCGCTGCCAATGGAGACAACGTCCTCAACCTTTTCAACGCGCTGCGTGTCAAGCTTGGAGATGTGCACAAGCCCTTCTTTGCCGGGGGCGATCTCGACAAACGCGCCAAACGGCATAAGCCTTGTCACCTTGCCCTTGTAGAACGAGCCGGCCTCGGGGTCCTCCGCGATGGTTTTGATGACCTGCACGGCGCGGCGGGCGTTGTCAATGTTTGTGGAAAGGACGAATACACTGCCGTCGTCCTCAATATCGATTTTTACGTCGTTTTCGGCGCAGATTCTCTGGATGACCTTGCCGCCGGAGCCGATGACCTCGCGTATCTTATCGGGATGAATGGTGAGTGTAAGCATCTTCGGCGCGTATTCGGAAAGCTCCTCGCGCGGCGCCGGTATCGCCTTGAGCATAATGTCGTCAAGGATATGCCCGCGTGCCGTTTTGCACTTCTCCAGCGCTTCTTCGATGATGTCATACGTCAGGCCGTCGATTTTGATATCCATCTGGATTGCTGTGATGCCCTTGTGCGTACCGCCAACCTTGAAGTCCATGTCGCCGAAGAAGTCCTCAAGGCCCTGGATATCAACCATCGTCATCCAGCGGTCGCCTTCCGTGATAAGCCCGCAGGAAATGCCGGCGACAGGCGCGCTGATCGGCACGCCAGCGTCCATGAGCGCAAGGGTCGAGCCGCAAATCGCGCCCTGCGAGGTCGAGCCGTTGGAGGTGAGCACCTCCGAGACAAGCCGCAGCGCGTACGGGAAATTTTCAACGCTCGGGATAACGGGTTCAAGCGCCTTCTCAGCAAGCGCGCCGTGCCCGATTTCGCGACGGCCGGGGCCTCTTGACGGCCTTGTCTCGCCAACCGAGTAGCTCGGGAAATTATATTGGTGCATGAAGCGCTTGTTTTCCTGCTTGTCAAGCCCGTCCAAACGCTGCGCATCGCTGACTGGGCCTAACGTCGCGATGGTCAGCACCTGCGTCTGCCCTCTCGTAAACATGCCGGAGCCGTGTACCCTGGGGATAAGCTTAACCTCCGCGTCCAGCGGGCGGATTTCGTCCATGCCGCGGCCGTCAACGCGCTTCTGCTCGTCCAAGAGCCAGCGGCGGACGATGTGCTTTTGCATGTAGTAAATACATTCGTCTATTATAGAGCCCTGCTCGGGATATTCACTGTCATATTCCGCATGGATTTCGTCCTTGATTGGAGCAAGCCTTTCCTCGCGGATATTCTTGTCGTTTGTGTCAAGGGCGTACTTTACCTTGTCTCCGTAAGAAGCCAGCATTTTGCCGAGCAAATCCTTGTCCACATGAACCGGCTCAAAGGCAATCTTTTGCTTTCCGATCTCAGCTACCACGCCGTCGATAAACGAAATCATCCTTTTCGCCTCGGCATCGCCAAGCTTGATGGCCTCCATCATTTTATCCTCGGACACCTGATTCGCGCCCGCTTCAATCATGCAGACCTTGTCCCTTATGGAGACGACGGTGAGGTGCAAATCGCTTTTGCCGCGCTGCTCCTCATTCGGGTTTACGATAAGCTCGCCGTCAACCAAGCCGACGTTCACGCCGGCAATTGGGCCGTTCCACGGGATATCGGAAATGGAAAGCGCAAACGATGTGCCGATCATACCGGCAATTTCGGGGGAATGATCCTGATCGCTTGACATAACGGTCATGACGACCGTGACGTCGTTACGCATACCGTCGGGGAAAAGCGGGCGTATGGGCCTGTCCACCATGCGGGAGGAAAGGACGGCTTTTTCAGTCGGACGGCTTTCGCGCTTTAAGAACGAGCCGGGGATTTTGCCGACCGAGTACATCTTCTCTTCAAAATCAACTGAAAGCGGGAAAAAATCCATTCCCTCGCGGGGCTTTTCGGACATGGTGACGTTTACCAGTACAGTCGTTTCGCCGTAGCGCACAAGACACGAGCCGTTGGACAACGCGCACATCTTGCCGGTTTCAAATATGATTTTCTCACCCGCGAACGTGGTTTCAAAGGTCTTAAAATTTTCAAACATCATAATTTCCTCCAAATTTTTTAATTTATCCGGCGGCAATGATGTTTTAGCAATAAATCCAACCTTTTCCTTTGCAAAAAAGCTCGATTCACTGCTAAAGGTCATTGCCGTCTCTTAAAACAAAATACGAGGGTGAATGGAGCGAAAGCGCCCCATTCAACCCCATATTTTGGTAAAAGCTTATTTTCTGATGCCCAGCTTCGCTATGGTTGTGCGGTAACGCTCAATATCCTTTTTCTTCAGGTAATTGAGCAGGCCCCTGCGTTGTCCGACCATCTTGAGCAGGCCGCGGCGGCTGTGGTGGTCTTTCTTATGGATTTTAAGGTGTTCCGTCAAATCGTTGATTCTTCTTGTCAGAATCGCGATTTGAACCTCCGGCGAGCCGGTGTCGCCGTCATGGAGCTTGTTTTGCTCAATTACGGCAGTTTTTTCTTCCCTTAACAGCATATTCTCACCTCTAAAAATATTTCCCCATCTAAGAAAAAGGCGGGTGAATCCCTGAAATTAGGGCTTTATCCTAAATCCTGGATTGGGGTTAACTTGATAAGTATATCATAACCATTTATGCTTGTAAAGCCAAATTTCTTAAAGAATCAAAATAAAGATCGGGCCGGAACAGCAAAAATACCGTCCGGCCACTTGGTTCTGCACCTTGAAAGCAAACGCATTACGGCCACTTTATCCGGGCCAGTTTCAATTTTTATATGCGCTCTAAATAGAACAGCATAACGAGTGCAAAACCAGTATTATTGTAAAACGCCGTTCGAAAAATATACAAGCAAATTTAGGCTTGTAAAAAAATGCCTTAACGCGAATAAATGCTTACAATTTGTTCATACTAACCTTGCGGACTGTTCTGTCATCAGGCAGTTTTCGTAATTTTTGACACATTTCAATATATTATATAGGAGTGAAGCCATTATGTTAGATAAGATAGCTCTTATCTTCGTCGTAATAGGCGCGTTGAACTGGGGGCTTGTCGGCCTTTTCCAATTTGATGTTGTCGCGTTTATGTTCGGCGGTACCGGTGCGATTTTAAGCCGCATTGTCTATACCCTCATAGCACTTGGCGGAATTTGGGCGATTTCCCTGTTTTTCCGCGATACCGAAACCTCCCATGTCAGGGATTAACACTTGCATAGAAATGATGCGGCCGCCTGCGTTATCAGGCGGCCGTCTATGTTTTAGAACCTGTATTCATAAGCGAAAAGCACCGGAGCAGCGATCGAATTTTTTGCTAGGCAAGGCAATTTTTTGCAGGAATATTTTATGTATTCCAAAGAAAATTAACGCGGCACGGCGGAAAATTTGCCGCTGAAACGGTCCTTTGAGTTATGAATACAGGTTCTTATACCGATTTCTCGTCGAAGCGTCAATATAAATAGCGAGGATTTGGTATTATACCAACGCCTTCGTATCCTTTGCGATGGTAAGCTCCTCATTCGTCGGTATAACGTAAACCTTGACCTTTGAGTCCGGTTTTGTAATTTCGGTTTCCGTACCGCGTGCCGCCTGGTTTACGACTTCGTCGAGCTCTATGCCCAGGAATTCAAGCCCGTCGCATACGCCGCTCCGCGTTTCCGAGGCGTTTTCACCGATTCCGCCCGTAAATACGATGGCGTCTACCCCGCCCATCGCGGCCGCGTACGCGCCAATATACTTTTTAATGCCGTATTGCTGCATACGAAGCGCAAGCTTCGCGCGCTCGTCGCCTTTTCCGGCGGCCGCGACCAAATCTCGCTGGTCGCTTGTAAGGCCGGTAATGCCGACATATCCCGATTTTTTATTAAGCAAATCATTGACGGCCTGGGGGCTTAAGCCCTCTTTTTCCTGTAGGAACATCACAATTGACGGGTCGATGGAGCCGCTGCGCGTCCCCATGATAACGCCGTCGAGCGGCGTAAAGCCCATTGTCGTGTCTACGGATTTGCCGCCCTTAACCGCGGCAATCGACGAGCCGTTGCCTAAATGGCATGTAATGATATTCATATCCGTAAGCGGCTTTTTCAAGATTTCGGCAAGCCTTGCGCTTACATAACGGTGGCTTGTGCCGTGAAATCCGTATTTGCGGATATGGTGCTTCTCGTAAAGCTCGTACGGTATCGCGTACATATACGCGTGCTTCGGTATCGTCTGATGGAACGACGTGTCGAACACGGCGACCTGCGGGATGGATTTGTCAAATATTTTCTGGCACGCGCGGATAGCCATAATATGCGCTGGATTGTGTAGCGGCGCCAACGGGTTTAGGTCTTCAAGCTTTGCCAGCATATCCTCCGTTATCAGAGCGGATTCGGTGAAATACTCGCCGCCCTGGACGACCCGGTGCCCGATTGCGCTGATTTCGCTTACGTCGGCGATCACCGCGTGCTCCCCGGTGGAAAGCAGCCTTACAACCTCCGCAAATGCTTCGGCGTGCGTGGGAAAGCTGGCGTCGTGGCTGTCGGTATAATCCCCCGCCTTGTGCGTGATGGAACCGCTCAGGCCGATTTTCTCGCAAAGGCCCTTTGCAAGAACGCTTTCGTCTTCCATGCTGATTAACTGGTATTTCAGTGAAGAGCTGCCCGCGTTAATCACGAGTATTTTCATTTTTCATGTTCCCCTCCTATTTTCTCCGCATGACCTTCGCCATGACGTGAACCGCATACGAACCGGCGTTCATACACATATCTTGACTTTACAGCAACTTTTACTATATTATTACATCGTAATAAAAATTGCAAGTGTTTTCGGAGGTGCCCCTATGCCTGTCTGCGGAATCGTCGCCGAATTCAACCCGTTCCACAACGGCCATAAAGCGCTGATAAACGCGGCGAAAAACGCCGGGGCGGACACAATCGTCTGCGTGATGAGCGGGAATTTCGTCCAGCGCGGTTCGCCTGCCGTAACCGATAAGCGCGTCCGCGTGAAAGCGGCGCTTCTAAACGGCGCCGACGTTATTTTGGAGCTTCCGTTACCGGCTTCGATTTCCACGGCGCAGCGGTTCGCGAAAGGCGCGGTACACCTGCTGAAAGCAGCCGGCTGCATCGATATGCTGGCGTTCGGCAGCGAATCAGGCGAAATCGACGGGCTGAAAACATTATCGAAAGCCGTGGACGAGCCCGAGGTAACGGCTGAAATGCGCGCTGTCATGAAAGGCGGCGTCACGTTCGCAAAAGCCCGGGAGCTTGCGGTCGCGAAAATCTATGGGGACAGGCTTGCATCGCAGTTGTCGCATCCTAATAATGTGCTCGGCATTGAATATCTGCGGCAGGTCGAATTGCAAGGATTAAAGCTTAAAGCCTTTACAACGAAGCGGGTCGGCGCGGGCCACGACGCGGACAGCCCCGTAAGCGGGTTTGCAAGCGCTTCTTACCTGCGCGCCCATGCCGGAAGCGTTAACACGCTTTCTGAATATGTGCCTGCCTCCGCCGCCGATGTGTACACGGACGCTACAGCAAAAGGCTTATTCCCATCAGATCCCGGGAAACTTGAAACCGCGGTAATCGCGTATTTGAGAAGGCTTTCCCTAAACGAGCTCAGACTGCTGCCCGACTTATCGGAGGGGCTTGAAAACCGCTTTTACACGGCAATCCGCAAATCTGCCGGAGTGCGGGAGCTTGAGGCGGAGCTGAAAACAAAGCGGTACACCATGGCGCGGATACGCAGGCTGATTTTAGCGGCGTTTTTAGGGGTGACGGCAAAAGACGTGAATACCTTGCCGCCCTATCTGCGGGTAATCGGCTTTAGCGAAAAAGGCAGGCGGCTACTGTCCGAAGTGAAAAGCAAAAGTACTTTACACCTTGACGCGAGCCTTGCGTCTCTCCGCGCCAAAGGCGGGGCATGCGCGCGCTTTGCGTATCTCGAAGAATTCGCGACGGATATTTTCGGGCTTACCCTGCCAGGCATCCTGCCGTGCGGCTATGAATATACGGAGCAAGGGGTGTTCCTGTAATCACCACCCGCTTATGTGTCCACGCAATATCGCGCCGTAAAGCCGTTTTGTAAGTCCGGGGTATTCGTTTTTTTCCATAGACCGCAGCCATTTTTTTACATGTTCGCGCTCGGTCGCGCCGTCCACGGGACATTTGCTTTTCACGATGGGCAATCCATTCCTCTGCGCTGCGGAGGCGATATCCTTTTCCTGCGCGAAAATCAGCGGGCGAATCATCGTCAAATCCTTGCGCGATAAATATGTCACCGGCTGAAAACAGCCTACCCTGCCCTCGTTGAACAGGTTCATGACAAAGGTTTCCACGGCATCGTCACGGTGATGCCCGAGCGCCAATTTGTTCGCCCCGTTTTCCTTGCAAATATCGTGCAGCATCCCGCGCCGCATACGCGCACAAAGGCTGCACGGATTTTTTTCTTTTCGCTGTTCAAAGATTATATTTCCAAGCTCACTGCGTTTTATCACATAGTCCACATGGTTATTTTCGCAAAATTGCTCTATCGGGGAATAATCCGTCATAACACCGCCAAAACACGGGTCTATCGTAATCGCCATAATCCCATAATCTATCCCGATAAACTCGCGCAGCCTAAGTAACCCGGCAAGCAGAACAACGGAGTCTTTGCCTCCGCTAATGCCGACGGCAAGCTTGTCCCCGTCCTGCAACATGGTATAATCCGTTATGGCTTTGCGCATATATCCGATTACTTTTTGCATAGAGCAACTCCATATTTAAAGCGTATTGACGAATCCTTCAAATTCTGTTAGAATATGATGTGCAGTTCACACCATTATATCTTAGCATAATAATAAGCGTCAATCAATACGGAAGCGTATCGAAGCGGCCATAACGAAATTGACTCGAAATCTAGGTGGTTTGTTTTCGCCTTAGTTCTCACAAATGCGCTTGCTCAGCGGGTTTATCCCGATTCCATTTTTCGTGTTTTCTGTGTTTTTCTAACACTTTTCTAACACTTTGCTTTGATTGCTGGAAACGGCAATCATCTTTTGGAGAGTTGTCCGAGCTGGTCGATGGTGCAGCACTCGAAATGCTGTGTACCGCAAGGTACCTAGGGTTCGAATCCCTAACTCTCCGCCAGGGCCGCATAAGCGTGATGCTTATGCGGTTTTTCTTTCCTCCCCTGCTCCTGCCTTCTCGCCGCGGATAATATTCCCGATGGCGTCTGCACTCTCTATCTTGGAGTCAAAATCCAAATGCGAGTAAATGTTGCCGGTGGTTCCAATATCACTGTGGCCCATCCATTCCTGCACTTGCTTCATCTGGATTTTGTTCTGCACGAGGAAGCTGGCGCATGTGTGTCTGAGGTCATGGAAGCGTATCTTCCGCAGGCCGTATTTCTTCAGTAGCCATGTGAAGTGTTCCGACACATAATTTGGGCGCAGTACCTTCCCTTGCTGGTCTATGCAGACATAGCCGTTCCATTCCTTGTCGTAGGTCTTTTTAAATAGCTTTTGGAAAAACTCCTGTTTTTCTTTTTCTTTGAGCAGGCGTTTTTCTACCTCGGGGATCAGCGGCAGTGTCCTATAGCTGGATGCGGTCTTGAGGCAGTCCAAGCCGACCGGGATGAATGCTCCATCCACTTCGAGTTCCACCACCTTGTGATTGACTGTGATGGTTTTCTTATCGAAGTCTATCGCGCTCCAGCGGAGCCCTAGCACCTCGCTTCTGCGGAGTCCGTAATAAACGCCGATAAAGATGGTGATGTTCAGCGGGTCATCGCTGGTGGCTTCCAGCAGGGTCGCTACTTCATCGGGGCTATAATGTCCGGCAGTGAACTTGTTTTTCTTCGGCTGGTCGACACGGTCGGCGGGGTTGCTCGGGATGATGCCGAGTTTAAACGCCTGGTTCAAAGCCCTGCGGATGATGGCGTGGTAATGAATGACCGTATTGGTTGTCATCCCCTCTGCCAGTATCGCTTGATAGAAATCGTGGATATGTAGCGGCTGGAGTTCCCCTAGCTTGATGCCTTTGGGTCGGAAGTATCTTTCAATGCGTCCATTCACCATGCACGAGTAGCTTTGCCACGTTGTGGGTTGGATGGATGCTTTTGTCGCATTCAGCCAGCTTTGCATGTAATCCGCAAAGGATTCAGCCGATGCTTCGGGGGTATACTGGCGTTCCTTATCCTCGTATTCCTTGTTAGGATTCACGCAGAATGGCGGAGGAGAAAGCGAGAAAAACGAGAGTGAAACAAAGATGAGAAAAGAAACAAAGGCACTGACGGACATAAAAGAGCGCGCAAAATGACACTCCTTTTAGGGCGGTGTACGTAAAACAGTAATGTGTAGTTTGGGAGAAATGGCATGATTTATGGTCATGCCGTTTCCCGTTTCATCAGCGTATCCAAAGGGATGAATCCTATCAAATCATAGCTGATATGGATTT
>Ga0099364_10000359_pt1 | contig 76479 bp, 51 predicted proteins | sample TergutTh196P3_FD_73070 | JGI IMG/M metagenome (GOLD analysis project Ga0099364, IMG submission 73070) | Microcerotermes parvus P3 segment gut microbial communities from Pointe-Noire, Republic of the Congo - Th196 P3 | ecosystem: Host-associated > Arthropoda: Insects > Digestive system > Gut ...
TAGGCACATCATAACATCAGCGATAGAACACCCCGCAGTGCTGAACACTTTAAAGTATCTCGAAACGGAAGGTTATGAGCTTACACATCTCAGTGTAGATGAGCATGGGCAGATATCATTGGACGAACTGCGAAGCTCAATCCGCAACGATACAATACTTATCACAGTCATGGCTGCTAACAACGAGATTGGGACAATTCTTCCGATATCGGAAATAGGTAAAATTGCAACAGAAAGCGGAGTGCTGTTTCACACCGATGCAGTGCAAGCTGTCGGGCAAATCCCAATCAATGTAAGGGAAATGAACATTGATTTGTTATCCTTTTCCGGACACAAACTGGGAGCTGCCAAAGGTGTTGGCGTATTATTCGCAAAAAAAGATTTGCATATGCCACCACTATTGCATGGAGGAGGCCAAGAGCGAGGAAGTAGAAGCGGTACAGAGAACGTCGCTGGTATCGTTTCCGTTGCCGCAGCACTTGATGACAAGCTCCTGCGGCTACCTTTGCACTCAGTTGAACAAATGAGGGATAGGCTGATTAAGGAGTTGCTCAAAATTCCTCGTACAAAACTAACAGGAGATCCGGTGAATAGGCTACCTGGAATTGCATCTTTTGTTTTTGAAGGCATAGAAGGAGAATCCATACTGCTATTACTTGACCAATGCGGTATCTGCGCTTCGTCAGGTTCGGCTTGTTCCTCCGGATCGCTAGAACCTTCCCATGTTTTGATGGCAATAGGTTTACCCCATGAAATTGCTCATGGCTCACTAAGGCTGTCTCTCGGAGAGGACAACACGGATGATGAAATAGACTATGTACTTGAAAAGTTGTCGGAAATTATCGAAAAGCTACGGGATATGTCTCCGCTGTGGCAATAAATTTGAGATTTTCAAAGGAGTATGTTTATGTATTCAGAAAAAGTCATGGAGCATTTTACCAACCCTCGCAACGTTGGCGAGCTTAACGATGCCAACGGCATTGGTGAAGTCGGAAATTCTAAATGTGGCGACATCATGAAAATATTTATAAAAATCGAAGATGATTTCATAAGCGATATTCGGTTCAAAACCTTTATGAAAAGAGGAAACTATTATGAGTCAACATCAAAACCTTGTCAGCCTGATTGGGAACACCCCTTTGCTGGAGCTGGCAAATACCGTCAATGCGTATCATTTATCTTCAAAAATTATTGCTAAGCTGGAATACTTCAATCCTGCAGGAAGCGTTAAAGATAGGATAGCAAAAGCTATGATTGAGGATGCTGAGGAGAAAGGTTTATTAAATCAAGACACAGTCATAATCGAACCGACCAGCGGGAATACGGGAATTGGGCTTGCAGCGATAGCCGCTTCAAAAAAATACCACCTTATCCTGACCATGCCCGAAACCATGAGCGTCGAGAGGCGCAGCCTGCTTAAGGCGTACGGGGCGGAGCTTGTATTGACTGATGGAGCCCTTGGCATGAAGGGTGCTATCGCCAAAGCGGAAGAAATCGCAAACTCAACACCGAACAGTTTTGTACCGGGGCAATTTGTGAATCCAGCTAACCCCGCTGTTCACAAAGCGACTACCGGCCCTGAAATATGGGAGCAAACCGGAGGGCAAATTGATATTTTTATATCCGGCATTGGAACAGGGGGGACAATCACAGGCGCTGGTGAATTTCTAAAATCCAAAAACCCTGAATTGATAATAATTGCGGTGGAGCCGGCGGATTCTCCCGTCCTCTCGGAAGGAAAAAGCGGACCCCACAAGATACAAGGAATTGGAGCCGGATTTGTGCCTGATGTACTGAACACTTCAATTTACGACGAAATTATTGCTGTCAAAAACGAGGATGCTTTCCAAACATGCAGAGACATCGCGCGCATGGAAGGGGTGTTGGTAGGCATATCTTCAGGTGCGGCAGCTTGGGCAGCTATAGAAGCAGCAAAACGAGCTGAAAACGAAGGAAAGACCATCGTGGCGATTTTCCCCGACACGGGCGAACGGTATTTGTCAACACCGGTGTTTCAAGACTAAGGACTCGTCCGTGAATAACTTGCACAATATATTCACGGAAGAATCCTAAAATGAACTGAGGTCATATTATGGACTACAAACAAATAATATCGGAAACGGCGTCAAAACTGCTATCTGAGCAATTCGAATTAACTAAAAACGAAAGCACGACGCCGTTTCCAAAAGCCGAGAACATAGTCAGTATTGTAGGTAAATTGAGAACAGCAATGTTTCCGAGCTATTTTGGAAATATGCCTACGTCAGCCACAGCTTCTTTCTGGCTCCAATCACTGCTTGACGAGATTCACCGTGAATTGGCACAAGAAATTGAAACCGCTTTATTGATAATAGCCGCTGACAATTGTGCATACTTAGCAGGCGAAATATCATCGAAACTGCTTGCAAAACTGGCTGATTTGCAAAGGCTTCTGTATAAAGACGCTCAAGCAGGTTTTGATGGCGATCCAGCAGCGCAGAGCGTTGACGAGGTGATTCTGACGTACCCCGGTTTCTTTGCGGTCTTTGTGTATAGGGTCGCCCACTTTCTATATACGGAGAAAGTGCCGCTCATACCAAGGATGATGAGCGAATACGCACACAGTATTACCGGGATTGACATTCATCCAGGAGCTGAAATTGGTGAAGATTTCTTTATAGATCATGGCACAGGTGTCGTAATCGGGGAAACCGCCATAATAGGCAATCGGGTGAAAATATACCAAGGAGTCACCCTTGGTGCAATGTCCACGCAAAAGGGGCAGGGATTAAAAAACGTGAAACGCCATCCGAATATTCAAGACAATGTGACAATATACTCCGGCGCATCCATACTGGGGGGAGATACTGTTATCGGCGAGGGCGTTGTGGTAGGTGGCAATGCGTTCATCTTGAAGTCTGTTCCCGCAAGAACGGTAGTAAGAGCTTTGAATCCAGAGCTGCAATTCAATGACGGTGGCGAAATAAAGAATCTGGAATTCCAGCAGCCGGACGTATGGTTTTACGAAATTTGACCATACATGAGAAACGTGGACGAGTACTCTCTGATTGCAGCGTGGCATTTCACGCAAACGCCCGCAAAACTATTTAATGCACCCTGAAATTTTTTCTTGACAAACGTCTTTTTTTCCTGTATAAAGTCTATTATCGCAGTTTTGGAGGTTTCCCGATGAACGACCGCAACCGTAAAATGAACAGCCTGTTTAGCAACGAAGCACTTTCGGCTTCGCTTTTTGGCTTTTTCTTTTTTACGAAGCCGGTTGTCAAGGGAAATGCGCCCAGGTTGTAGTCTAACTGCAAAATGCGCGCCCGTGACAATCGGTTGATTGTTGCGGGCGCTTTTTATTTGCCTGAGAGGGAGTGTGATAGTATGGGAAAGCGAGGCGCTTACCGAGGTTTTGTGGTATCGCAATCCACCGCCAAGACTAGGTATAAAACCACAAAATAAATCGGAGGAACAGTTATGTTAATCAAACTTTTGATATTGGTCGTTTTCTTCACGATCATAGTATCTATCGGGCTTTACTGCCGAAAAAAAGCTGTCGATGTGAACAGTTTTGTGCTGGGAGGACGTAGTATCGGCCCTTGGATGACAGCGTTCGCTTACGGTACGACGTATTTCTCTGCCGTAATGCTTGTGGGCTATTCTGGACAATTCGGATGGCGTTTCGGCGTTTCCTCGACTTGGATCGGTATTGGTTGCGCCGTAATCGGCTCACTATTGTCTTGGGTAGTCCTTGCTCGGCGTACCCGAATCATGACGCAGCATTTAGGCAGTGCTACCATGCCAGATTTTTTCGGTACCCGGTACAATTCCAAACCATTGAAGTTGGTGGCTTCGGCAATCGTATTTGTTTTTATGATTCCCTATACAGCATCACTATATAACGGTTTGTCGCGTGTGTTTGCCATGGCGTTTAACATTGATTTTGCTATTGTTATCGTTATCATGGCTGTACTAACAGGGGTTTATGTTATAGCTGGCGGGTATTGGGCTACCGCTATCAATGATTTTCTTCAAGGGAGTGTGATGCTAATCGGTGTAATCGCATTCATAGGCGCTGTCCTTAATACCAACGGCGGGTTGATGTCATCAATAGACGCGCTAGCTCGTGTATCCGACTCTGCGGTTTCCGATTCGCCTGGCGTGTTTGCTTCGTTCTTGGGTCCCGATCCGATTAATCTCTTTGGTGTGCTCATCCTTGTATCATTGGGCACTTGGGGATTGCCGCAGATGATACAGAAGTTTTACGCCATTCAATCCGAGAAGCAAATCGCAAAAGGTACTATCATTTCCACATTATTTGCGATTGTCATTGCAGGCGGCGGCTTCTTCATTGGCGGCTTCGGCCGCCTGTTTGCGGACAGCACAGCCTTTCGGTCGGACGGCAGCGTGATTTATGACTCCATCATACCGGGCATGCTGTCGGGATACTCAGACTTGCTTATGGGTATCATGATTCTTTTGATACTGGCAGCCTCTATGTCTACGTTGGCATCGTTGGTTATGACCTCGGCTTCCACCCTTACCCTTGACTTCATACAGGGGACCATCGTTAAAACGATGAGCGAGAAAAAGAAGGTACTGACCATCAGACTTCTAATTGTCGTATTCGTCATTACCTCTGCTGCAATCGCTATTTTTCAGTATAACAACAGCGTCGTATTCATCGCACAGTTGATGGGTGTATCATGGGGGGCGCTGGCGGGTTCGTTTCTTGCCCCATATCTTTATGGATTATACTGGAAACGCACTACTAAGATCGCCGCATGGTGCAGCATGGCTTTCGGTACGCTTTTCAACATAATAGTTTTTTTGACAAGCATTAATGCGTTGCCTAAAAGTCTGTTGCCGGAGCTCTTGCGTTCGCCCATCAATGCTGGTGCGTTTACCATGCTGTTCGGCTTGATCCTAGTTCCGCTTGTCAGCCTGCTGACGCCAAAGCCGAATAAAGAGTACGTGGACAAATGCTTTTCATGCTATGACGAAAATACCGTAATCGCTAAAGATACCCTCGTTATTAAGTAAAACCTTGCACAGTTGCAATGCTAATGCTTGACAAACATAGAAGCAAATGATACCATTACATACTAATCAGATATGAAATATATGTATGCCTGATGTATGCCTGAAAAAAACGAGCAAAATACCATATGAAAAGAGGGAATAATATGTCAAATAAAAACTACAAATTTGAAACGCTCCAGCTTCATGCGGGGCAAGAAAACCCAGACTCGGCAACAGACGCGAGGGCTGTGCCAATATATGCAACGACATCTTATGTATTTAAGGATAGCGATCAGGCAGCAGGAAGATTTGCCCTGACCGAAAGCGGCAACATATACACAAGGCTGATGAACCCAACATCTGATGTTTTTGAGCAGCGAATAGCCGCACTTGAAGGCGGCGTAGCGGCTCTGGCGACTTCTTCAGGAGCGGCAGCAGTGACATATGCCATACAAAACATTGCCTCTGCTGGAGACAATATCGTCTCAGACAGGCGTATATACGGAGGTTCATATAACCTTTTTGCCCATACTCTCCCCGCTTTCAGCATCGAGACGAGCTTTGTTGACGGCGACAAACCGGAAAATTTCGATAGAGCAATCAATGAAAACACAAAAGGGATTTTCGTTGAAACACTAGGCAACCCGAACTCAACGATTGTTGACATAGATGCAGTGGCAGCAATAGCACACAAACACGGCATCCCCCTTATAGTTGACAACACTTTCGCAACTCCCTACCTGTTTCGCCCCATCGAACACGGTGCAGATATCGTTGTCCATTCTGCAACAAAATTTATTGGCGGGCATGGTACTGTTATCGGTGGCGTTGTAGTGGATTCTGGAAATTTTGACTGGGCAGCAAACGATAAATTCCCCGGTTTATCTACCCCAAACCCAAGCTATCATGGTGTTGTTCTCACGGAAGCTGTCGGAAATCTCGCTTATATTGTTAAAATGCGGGTGACTCTCATGAGAGATACAGGTGCTACCATAAGCCCCTTCCACTCTTTCCTGTTCTTGCAGGGGTTGGAAACACTATCCCTACGTGTTGACCGCCATATCAGCAATGCGTTGAAAACTGTCGAATTCCTGTCGAAGCACCCGCAAGTTGAAACGGTCAATCATCCCGCCCTGGAGACGCATCCTGACAATGCGCTGTATCGGGAGTATTTCCCAAATGGAGCAGGGTCAATTTTCACCTTTGAGATAAAAGGCAGTGCCCAGGATGCAAAAAATTATATTGACCGATTGGAACTCTTCTCATTGCTAGCCAATGTCGCAGACAGCAAATCCCTTGTAATACACCCTGCCAGTACTACCCATTCTCAGTTATCTGAAATTGAGCTTTTAGAACAAGACATCAAACCAAACACCATTCGTCTATCCATCGGCACAGAGCATATAGACGACATCATCGGCGATCTGGAACAGGCTTTTATCGCTGTGTAAAATGACAAACTAATAATGACCGGTGAAAGCCTATGAAGGCTTAACCGGTCATTGTTACATTTCACTTAAATTTATATCAATATGTCTACTAGATTTAGGTTTATTGTATAGTAATAGTATAAATAAGGCACTATTTAAGCGGTTAATTACAGTGTGTGCAACTTATTGCAGTTTAATTAAGCGGCAATTGCAACTTATTGCAGCTTGATTTAGCGAAAAATGCAACTTATTGCAGTAGGGATACAAATAATTACAACAAATAGCAAGCAGAATCATGAATATCTATAGTACAACAACCGTTATTTTAGCAAGTTTTTGATTCTACCTGCGGCGTATTGGGGGTTTAATGGCTTTATTATGAAATCTGAAGCTCCAGCTTCGACGCATTTGGAAACATATTCTTTGGTAGCATTTCCTGTGATGAAAACAATGGGAGTTTTATGCCCCAAATCTCTGATTTTATGTGCCAGCTCTATGCCGTCCATATTGGGCATTTCTATATCAAGGGCGAAAAGATCAGGAGTTTGAATTTGTAGTACATCAAGGGCACTTTGCCCAGTGGTAACACCGATTATTTTGCATTCCAGTTCCTTCATTGCCGCCTTAAATGTGTCTAGGAAAAATGTATCATCATCAACTGCTAATATGGATTTGTTGCTCAGGTCAACTTGACTGAAACCTCCATTATCATCTTCGTCTTCTATTAAGAAAGCCATTTGAATATCAATGGATAATGCAGCCAGCATAGATATGAAAAATATCACAAACGCTTCGATTCGCTCAGGTTTATCGCTGTCGAAGCTATTTAGCCGAGACCAGCATTCATCGGCTAAATCATCTGCGTATATTGCTATTAGTACTTCCCTAATAGCGGTGAGCTGTTTTATGACCGCTTCAATGTCTCTACGCTCCATTGCTTCTTTCAGCTGGACTTCGTAATCCGGGAATGAATCTACAAAATCATTCAATGTATCAGCAAATAGCTCCACTTGGCTATCCGACATAAGCTGCACATGCTTTGCCAGAGCTAAATCATGGATTCTATATAATCGTTGTCTAGTGTTCATTAGACCCTCCTTGGGTTTCAACTTGATGAAATTTCCAATCATCTACTAGTATTAACGATATAATTATACTATTACTTGAGAATTAACCGCATTCGTTTTCGCGAGAAACGCAGTGACGAAACAATCCAGACATCAGCGATAATTATTTGCATAAAAGCAATTATCGCATAGTCTGGATTGTTTTGTTCATTTAATACTCTGGATGATAATAGTATGATATATATTATCACCTTGATGAGTAAAAATAAGTTTTATTCTATTGATATTAATGCGTTAGTCTCTACCTTGCTCTTTGTCGTAGAACTCGCGGCTGTAGCAGAACAGCTCGAAGGTGCCTGCCCAGGCGTGTTCGTCTGTGTAGCCAGAAGCGGAGGAATACATACCGCCACCACCTGCGTAGAGGTCAACGGTTTCGCGGACTCTTTCGCAATATTCTTCAATGCTCAAATTTGGATAATCGGCACCAGTGCGCTCGATGAATGAATTGAAGCCTATTTTGTCACCGTATTTTTCCTTTAACAGAGGAACATCGTTGGCGCGACGTTGAATTTGGATGAAATCTATATCCAAATCAATCATGTATGGAACGAATCTTTCGATATTGCCGCAACTATGAAGCTCAAAAGCAGCACCCTTGGATTTGCAAGCAGCGACAATGCGTTTGGTGGGCTCGAAAATCAATTCTTCCATCATTTTATCGGAATAGAAGGTTTCTTTTTCCGTACCCCAGTCATCATGATATGTGATGAAGTCATATGGGACCAATTCCAGCATACGCTCCACATATCCGACCATGTAATCGGAAAGCTTATTGAAGAAGGCAAGTGTTGCTTCTGGTTCGACAACTATTGCTTCGCAATAAAGGGTGTAGCCGCCCATCAGAGCAACGAGGCGTTCTGTGAGTCCCTGCCCGATATTAACGCGAAGAGGTCTGTCTGGGTTGTACCTGGTTTCCATGAAATGCTTGGCTGCTTCTTCCCAATTTTCACCATACTCAGGGAATTTCACCTTTGTTTCCCAAGTTGTGATGTCATCCATGAAAACAGAGCCGGGTTTGTGCATGGGTCCACCTGCTTCGGGGACGAAAACGGTTTCGACACCCCAGGCATCGGTGAATTCGCGGCGTTCTGTGCCACCCCACATACCACCCATTGCAGGAGGCGGGGTGAGTCCAGTGCCCATGGTGTATGAATCAAAGTCTGTTGCCGAGTTCGGTACCCACAAAGGATTATCCCTTTTTGCGCTGCGGTAGAAGTTTTCCTTTGGTGTTATGGGATATTCCAAAATCGGTATTGTCATCGTATCCGATGAAAACGGACGGGTTCTAGTTTCCACCTCAATACCAGGCTGCTTATATGCCGGTCTTTCGTATTTCATAACTCTCCTCCTTAAAATTGTCGTTTTTTACAAAACGCAAGTTGATTTTACAAATAAAAAGCACTATTGTCAACAATTTATGTTGTTATTATTATTTGTTATTGGTCTCGGAGATGCTAGAATCTTTTACATAGCTATTCATTGTATATATAGTACGCACTAACCGTGTCATCTAAGAGCGATAGCGAAGGATCTTGCTACACCGTAATTGCTATTTATTAAGATTGCCACGTCGTAACGCTGCTCGCAATGACACTTGATTGTTACCCATGACCAGTAACTATTATTTCAATATATATATTTTTGTAAAATCTGAATTGAGTTGCAAAGATATATATGCTAAGATATGTAACATAGCTAACAATAATTATCTAATAGGAGATTCGTGAATGATTAACGAATTAGAATATATCCTCAACGAAGGGGAAAGCTATACTGTTGAGTTTAAGGAAAGTCCTGATAAATCTCTCCCTGAGGAAGTGTGTGCATTCGCTAATGCTTCTGGGGGTAGAGTATATATCGGTGTCCATAATGATGGTTACGTTGTCGGTACAGATACAAGCAATAATGCAAGGTCACGCATACAGGATACCATCAATAAAATCGAGCCTCGCTTGGACGTTATCATGGAAGTTATAGATAATATCATTGTTCTAACTGTTCCGGAAGGTATGCATAAACCGTACTCCTGTCCTGCTGGGTTCTATATGCGCTCGGGACCAAACTCACAAAAACTAGATCGTGACAGTATTATCGAGTTTTTTCAAAGTGAGGGACGAGTCCGTTATGATGAAATTGTTCGTGATGATTTACCTGTTGCTGGCTATTTTAATGAGGAAGCTTACAAAAAGTTTATACGACTTGCTAAAATCTCTGAAGTCCATGATAAAGAAACAATCCTTAAGAACTTAAAATGCGCTGCTGAGGTAAGAGGAGAGCTGTGTTTTACAAATGCAGGCGCACTTTTCTTTCGAAAAAATGATGATGATATTGAGTTTCGTCACGCTGGTGTTGTATGTGCTTTATATAAGGGAACAGAAAAAGTCTACATCCTAGATGCGAAAGAACTTGGTGGAGATCTTATAAACAAAGTTGATGATGCTGTTATTTTTTTGAAAAAGCATCTGAGGTTGAGTTACAAAATTGAATCTGTTCGAAGGGAAAACATCCTGGAATTGCCGGAAGATGCACTTCGCGAAGCCATTGTCAACGCTGTATCACACCGAGATTATTTTGAAAAAGGCGCACGAATCATGGTTGAAGTCTTCGATGACCGTGTGGAGGTTGTCAGCCCTGGCGGGGTCTGCAAAGGTATTACACCAGAAAACTTCGGTTCGATAAGTCTGACACGCAACAATGTTATCGTCAACTTATTGCATCGTTGCGGATATATTGAACAAATGGGTACAGGTATAAACCGAATGCGAAACGCAGCAAGAGAAGCAGGAGTTACTGAACCCAAGTTTGAGCTTTCGGGTTTCTTCAAAGTTATTTTCAAGAGAAGTCCTCCTGATGTTTCCATCACCCATGAACTGGCAGTCAATCAGCCTAATAGTAGATTAATTGACATAGAAGATGGCATAGAAAGTGGCATTAATGGCATAAAAGATGGCACTAATGGCATTAATTTCATCGATAATGGCACTGAGAATAAGCGCGAAAAAATAATTACTTCATTACTTGATGATCCATATATCACTCAGAGTGTGCTGGCAGTAGAAATTGGAGTGTCTGTACGTACTGTCGCTCGTGAATTGAAGCTTCTCCGAGAAGATGGAACAATCAAGCGTGTTGGATCAAATAGAGTAGGTTACTGGGAGGTTTTACTCTAATACTCGAAACTGTTCAGCCCCCCTCGACTATAGCTATCACAACCTTAGCCATCTAAACTAAGCTTGTCCTGAACTTGTTTTTCAAAATATTTTCAAGTTTTTTTAACAGTTTGGCTATTGACATAAAAACGTCTTTGTGCTAGCGTCATACTTGACAATCAAGCGAGCGGAAATATTTATAGATTTTATGCATAGGACATCTTTCACCATAAATGGTGGAGGACGCAACCTTACTGTCGCAGGGTTAAAAATGGGCGAAGCAAGGGGATATAAACAAGCAATAAATTGTAAATGTTTACGTTCGTTAATATTTTGTCGTTAAAAATATAAGGAGATGATTAAATGAGTAAAACGAAGAGAAGTCTGGCTACGGTTCTCGTATTAGTTATCATTATGGGAATGCTCTCAGGAGCTGCATCAGGGCTAGTTATCGACCCTGCTTTGTCTAGCATCGTTGGAAATGCTACAGGGAGTGGTGCTGCACTAGAGATAACTACGCTTTCTACAAACCCAGCAGAGGCTGTTAGTCGAGGGATATTTGTCCAAAATATCAATCAGGCATTCCGCTTTACTGTTAGGGGAGAGCTTAACTTCAATGATATTGAAGAAGAAGCCTGGTATGTGGATGACATCGCATATGCGGTGGGAGCAGGATACCTCTTGGGTTATGGCGGCGGAGCCAATGCAGAGGAAACAATAACTCGTCAGCAAGCAGCGGTGATTGCATACCGTGTACTTGATAGGCTGGAACTCCTAGGAGGAAACGTTAATGATGTGGCTGTACCAGACATCGACGATGCTTCACCTTGGGCAAAAAAAGAAATCGAAATCCTGGCGGGCTTGGGTGTGCTAAAGCTTGGTAATGACGGCTTTAGACCCCTCGGTGCATTGACCAGGAGCGATGCAGCAGACTTAATTGCAAATATGCTTGCTCTGGCTGCGAGCCAGCAAAAGGAACTCACCATTATGTTCACCAGTGATGTCCATGGCGCCTTTGGTGGCTTGAACTACGCAACAAATGTGGAACATCAAGGACTCTCTCGAGTGGCAACGGAAATACTTTCGAGAAAAGCGAATCTTGATGCTCAAGGGAAAGAGTACTTAATTATCGATATAGGAGACACAATCCAAGGTGCTGGTACCACAGGCTTTATCAACAACAGCGATTATGTATATCCGCTCATTAAAGCTTTCAATTACCTTGGCTATGATGCTGTCATCCCTGGTAATCATGAATTCAACTTTGGAATACCCGCCGGTCTCGCTGCATACAATGGTACCCAAGGTGGCGTAGGCGGTTTCGATGGTGTGAAACTTTGTGGCAATATGTTCCTGGGAAGCTTCACGAATGATGCTTCGGTAACAGGAAACGACCCGCTTTTACCAGGCTTTAAGGCATATGAAATATTTGAGATGGACGGTATAAAAGTTGCGCTCATTGGTATGACCAATCCTGGCAGCGATAACTGGGATGCTGTCAAGCTTCAAGAAGCTGGTTATTATACCGAAAGTGTAATCGGTGCGGCAAAGCGAGCGATTGAAGAAATAAAAGCAGGCGAACTCGCTGATATAATTATACTTGCAGCACATATGAGTACATTTGACTCCTTTGATCGAATCGGCTCGGGAGCTATCAGTGTATTAGCAGATAGTTATATCGCCGAGAATGTTGATGTATTCTTAGGTGCTCATGGTCATACTCGTACATCAAGGGTGATTAACGGCGTAAGATATGGTGAAAACTCAGCCAACGGTAGTTCTGTTGGTATTGTATCCATCAATGTCACTAATGTGGATGGCAAATGGACTGTTGTGGACAAAGGCAATTCAGGTGTTTTCATGACAATCCAACAAATCTCCTTTGAGGGAGAGCGTAATGCTGTCGAAGCAAATGTAAGAGCAGAAAATGCTGCTTATCTGGCTCATATGAAACCCGAAATCGACTTTGCTATTGCTTATTCAGAAATCGAAATTGGAAAACTCATTAATGGTGATATGATTGGTGCATCACCCCTAGGTGAAGGGATGAACATCGCCTATACTGAGCCGACTAAGCTGGTGGAGTTTATCCATGATGTTCAACTGTATTATGGCGAAGCTGACCTTTCCATCGCCTGCCCATTTAGCATGTTTGTACAGCATAGAGAAGGTCCAATGTCCAGAGGCTCACTCATTGGCATTTACAACTACGACAGCAATACGATTTATCGTGTTGAAATGAAAGGCTGGCAAGTCAAAAAGTTCCTCGAATATGTAGCGCGGACACAATTCACCGCTCCCGATGTGGACAATGATTTGTCAATAACCCACCTGCCAAGCTATAGGACAGACTCCGTAGCAGGTTTACGCTATACAATTGACCTTACAAAACCTGAAGACGATAGGGTTACTATCACCGAAGCAAGGCGAAATGGAGTGTGGGAAGCCTTTGACCCCGATGCCACGTATATTGTTGCAGCAAATGACTTTAGAACAAGCAGCGGCATCATGTCAAGAGGTTCTGGTATATTGTCTCCAGAAGACCTTGATAGGGATGATGCTCCAAAGATTCTCCAACTGGATTGTAACCGCGGCAGACCAATTGCCCCTGACATTCTAAGCTTGCTTGTGGATTATATCCAAAATGTCAACAATGGTGTCATCGATGCCGAGGATTTTGAATCCAATTGGGAAATAGTACCTTGGTGGGATGCTGACCTTAGGGCAGAGGGCGAGAGGCTCATTGCTGAAGGCAAAATCGCCGATGATGACCTGCCCACTCCTGCAAAACCATTAACTGTGGAAGTGGTGGAAGCAGCGTTGGCAGCCGAGCTAGCAGCTGCTGCATAAAAAACAAGCTAACTTATTCAATCTAGATATATATCGGTTCGCTATCCCTATTAAAAAGGGGGTAGCGAACCTTTTTATCTTTGACCAGGGTGTATTTTGTGTTTGTCTTTTTACGCAGTAGGGTATTTTTATTTCGCTGGAAAAGGAGTATGTTTTTTGTAGCGTTTAAAAAGGAGACAAACCAATATGAAAAAAATTATGACAAGCTTGCTTGCTTTGATTTTGTTAGCAACAGTGTTTTTGACATCGTGCAACAGTCAAAGCTCGACTACACCGTCCGCTTCTCCATCAGAGCAATCTAGCAATGAGCAAAGCAATAAACCAATCGAGGTCGATGGAATTACATCTGCATCTGTGAAAGAATCTAGCGATTCTGCTAAAATTATAGCCGGTCTTTCTGAATCCGGTTATTGGATATTCGCAGTTCTCAGCGATGTTACCTTGAACGAGGAACTGGTAGTCAGCGGAGAGTTCCACAACAAAGACGATGCAAACGACAGGCTGTATCGCAAATTTTCCCTTTATGCTCAAAATGAACAGCATCAAGTGACCGCTGAATATACTTTAACAGTTCCGCTTATTACTGTACTTTCGCCGAATTTCCGTATTCAGAACGGTACAATCAAAGGCGATATATTTGTAGATGCCGATGGCTTTGAACTATATGGCTGCACCCTGGACGGCAACCTCACTTTCAAAACTCAAGAACAAATGGATTCCGCAGACATAATGACAGGAACCGTAACCGGCACTATAACAGTAGCTGGATAGGTAGATTCATAGATAAAACGAAAATTATAATAAAAAATGTGCTGTTATGCTATGTTTTAGTATAACAGCATATTTTGTTATATATGCAAAAGGTTACTGGTCATGGAGTGCTTGAATCAAGTATATGCTAGTCATTGCATACATTGAGTGCACAAACAGTGTCATTTAAGAGCGATAGCGAAGAATCTTACTGCACCGAAAATGCTGACTATTCAGATTGCAACAAAGCTTCACTCTTTGCAATGACACTGGATTGTTACCCTTTAATCAGAAAATGTGCATATATTATTACTTAAAATTATTCTTAATATATGTTGCATATTTTTGGAATTAATAGTATAATTTCTTTATAAAAAACAAGGAGATAATATGATGCCAATAATTAAGCCAGTTTCAGATTTACGAAATTATAACGAGGTTTTGCGAAGTGTTGATATAGGACAGCCCGTTTTTCTCACAAAGAATGGGCGCGGACGTTATGCAGTATTGGATTTACGCGATTATGAGACTATACAAGCGACTATAAAACTGTTGACTGAACTTTCAAAAGGCGAACAGAGTGCAAAAGAAAAAGGATGGATAGCGGCTGATGACGTAGAAAGCAGGTTGAGCATTAATTTTGAGTAATATTGTGTACATAATTCGTGTTCTTTATGGGCGGCGTGACTATTTAACAACATTGTTAGATGAACTACCCTCTGACGATGATGTCTAGACCTAATGTTTGAAGTTTCTGTTATTAGTGTTAGAATACTCGGCTTGTAAAGAATAATAAAATTAAGACAAGGATCGATTCCTTGTCTTGTTTTATTTAAATATAAATGCTTTTAGGTGTAATTTGCGAATTTGATATATTTTATTTAGGTGTTATTCTTTATCATACTCAATGCTAAACTAGCATTGAGCATCTACTAATATGAAATATTATGATAGCAGATACTAATAAAACTACAAAACACAAAGTTTAGGAGACCAATATATGAAAGGTATAAAAAAAATACGTTACTTGCTATTTTTATTAAAGCCTCGGTGGAAGTACGGGAAGACTTATTTTATTATAACAATTCTAGTGGCTGCATTATTGCAGCCTGCTTCGGCTGTGCTTGCTACATTGATGCCTAAAATTGCAATAGATGCGTTAATGACTGGTGCTGGTATGATAGATATTATTAAAATAATTACTATATTTACACTTTTTATAATGGGAATTTCCATTGCACACAATGTAATTACACAAGTCTACGGAGGGGTAATGGAATCAAGAATCAATTATAAAATTATGCAAGAGGTTGCAGATAGAGCATTACATACTGATTTTAAGTATTATGATAATCCAGATTTTTTTAATACTTTTTCTTATGCTCAGGAAAACTATTCACCACAAGCAAAAATTACTGCGCAACTTGTGCCGGTTTTTTTGGAGCTTGTTGTAACTACACTAGCAATGGCAGTTATAATTTCGCAAGCTGGAGCGATTTTGCTGCTTATTACAATAGCATTTGTCGCTATGCAAGCACTACTTAATCTACCTATAGCTAAACTTGGTGCAGACTTTTCTGTGAAAGTAAATAGTCTTTCGAGACCGATTGTATATATCTATAGGTCGTTACTACAAAAAGAAAATGCAGCTGATATGCGGACATCATCAGCAGGCGGAAAGCTATTACAAAATTACGCTAGCGTTACAAAACATTTTGTAGATTCCTTTCGTGAGTTTGTAGTGAAAAACATAAAATATTCAGTTCCACAGGGGATTTTAGCAGCAATGCAAAATGCAGTTGTACTCATTTACATTGTTGCGATTATAATAGGTAATGATTTGTCTAAAATAGGACTTTATGCTAGTTTATCTGTGGCGGCTGGTGTATTATCAACCAATGTAAAAAATTTCTTAAATCATATAAGCAGACTATATGAATTAACAATGTATGGTGAACGAATTGCGCAGTTTTTCGAGACTGAAAGCACAATTGAAACACCTGCATCAATAGATGCACTATCTCCTCCAGAGGGACAATATTCTATTGAGTTTCAGAATGTATCATTTCGATATGAAAACGCACAGTTTGCTATTGAGGATTTTAACTTATCTATTCCTGCTGGAAGTCGTGTTGCCATTGTTGGTGAAAATGGTGCGGGTAAATCCACTCTTACTAAGCTGCTACTTCGGTTGTATGATGTCGAAAAAGGTGAAATACTCATTAATGGTCGTGATATTCGTGAATATAATATACATGCTCTTCGGAAAAAAATCGGTATTGCATATCAGGATGTGCGAATTCTTGCAATGAGTTTGCGCGACAATCTGACAGTTTACAATGATGTAACTGATGAAGAGCTAATAAATGTCATGAATAAACTAGGTCTTAACGAAGTGCTTGAAAAAGCAGGTGGAGACTTAGATATTATGGTTTCTCGCGAATTTACGCAAGATGGTATTGTATTATCTGGTGGAGAAGCACAGCGGATTGCTGTTGCTCGCTTGTTCACAGGGTCTTTTGGTTTACTCATGCTTGATGAGCCAAGTTCCTCCCTCGATCCACTTGCTGAATATAATCTGATGAAACAAATTAACGATTCATCTAATACTGCAACAACCATCATGATAGCGCATAGACTTAGCACAGTTCGTGACTTCGATATTATTTACCATGTTAGTCAAGGTAACATCATTGAATCGGGTACCCATGAGCAGTTGATGGAAGCCGAAGGCAAATACTACGAAATGTTTATGCGACAAGCAGAAAACTACCAGGATATACGTTCGGAAGATTGTCAGGAAACGTATGTGCATGCTTAAAAAGAGCATTGCTACTGAAATAAATGCAAAAAAAAGAGCTATCGCTCACGGTTAATGAATCGTTTGCGATAGCTCTTTATGTAACGTCTTTTGTAGGGCGCGGCATCCTTGATGCGCCACCTGGGTTACCGTAGATACTTTGCGGCGCGTCAGGGATGCCGCGCCCTACATTCGTTTTAGCCTATTATGCTTAAAAACCTCATTAGCATGGTTGCGGTTTCGGCTCTGGTGGCTTGTCCTTTGGGGTCTACTAGGTTTCCTGGTTTTCCTGTGATTATGCCTGCTCTTGCTAGCTGGCGTACTGACTCTCTGGCGTAGTCGGATATGTTATTATCGTCTATGAAACTAGGATAATCATAGGTTTCGGGAAGTGTTATTCCAGCAAAAGCTGCGTAGTTACTAATGATTACAGCTAGCTGTTCTCTGGTGATATAATTATTTGCTCCGAATAAACCGTTTCCGTAGCCTTGGACTATGCTGTTGGAAGAGGCCCATTTTAGAGCATCGGTATACCATGCACCATCGCTTGTATCGCTATAGGGATTATCAAGGGCAGATACATCAGGGCTTCCAGCTAGTCTAAATAGCATGGTTACAATCATACCCCTAGTGAGGTTTGAATTTGGGCTAAAGAGCGGTGGATTTTCGCTGGTTCCCACCATGAGTCCTCGGGAATATATTTCCATAATATCTTTGTGGTACCAAGCGTTTGATGCAACATCGTTAAATATGCCAGGTGTTTCTCCTTGGGGTGTTTGACCATCTGGAATTGTCGTTCCGCCTGGAGGGTTTGTTCCAGGTCTTGTGGTATTTGTTGTATCGTCGTCTTCGTAGTAGTTGTAATAATCGTAATAGTCATAATCGTTGCTGGAACCAGAACCAGTGCCGCCAGTTCCTCCACCCAAACCTGTGCCAGTACCAGTGTCAGATTCATTTCCCGGCCCAGGCTCAGTTCCAGGCTCGGTCCCAGGTTCTGTTCCAGGTTCAGTCCCTGGCTCAGTCCCAGGTTCGGTCCCAGGTTCGGTCCCGGGTTCAGTCTCTGGCTCAGTCCCTGGCTCAGTACCTGGTTCGGTTCCGCTGTTCGGGTCTGGGTTGACGATGAAACTCAGTTCCAATGTAGCTTCGATAGCGTTGCTTCCGCTAACTTTTATCGTTGCAGCATAAGTGCCAGCTTCCAAACCTTCCACAGGAGCAAAGGTAAATGATGTATTTGTTTCTGGTTCTAGGCTGCCAAGGGTACTTTTATTAACACTAAAGGCTTCATTATCTCCAGTGATGATGATTGTCAAAATACCCGTGGGTTGATTGCCTGTATTTGTTATGGAGACTGTACCCGCAGGGAGCGGGTTGTATCCTTCAATGGCAGCGGGGAAGGTATAGCGGCTTATATCAGTAGCTATGCTATAAACCGGTGTGGGTCCAACAGGAATACCTGGGACAACAGTAACGAAAAAGCTATCCGTTTGGGTAATTCCATTTTCTGTGTATGTCACAGTGATTTCCACTTTACCAGCAATTTTAAATACATAGCCATCTGTGGGAGCGACTGTGTAGCCTGTGATAGATACTTCGCTATCGTCGTCATAATATGCTTTCACCACCATGCCAGATAGGCATAATTCCTCGTCAACGGTGTATTCGGTAATCGTAGGCAATGTAATAACTTCGATGCGTAAAAGCTCTGGGATTGGCAGGGTTACTACAACCGTAGCAACTGCGCTGAACTCTGTCTCTGGACCGCACCATGCTTCGCAATAGAAATAATAGGGGCTATCTTCCGCTTTCAGGTCGGCGGGAATGACAAATACGGCTTTATTGGCGCCTTCTATTCTTGTACCACCGCTGTTCGATTCGGTATTATTTGTGTACCATTGATATCCCACATCCTCAGGCTCGGCTCCAATGGGCTCCGCCTCGATGAATATGCTGCCAGTGATGGAGCCTTCAACCACAGTGGTGAGCGAGTTCGGTTGGGTAATAATTTGCACACCAGGGTCGATGGACATATCAAAAATCATTACATTAGCTACACGGCTGACTACACTACCCTCTCCATCAGGACTTTTGGCATTAACTACACAGTAATAATTATAGATACCTGGTATGAGTTTGATTATATATTCGTCACCAGTACCGACTTGCGTATCTGTTGCCGGGTTTGGCTGGATACCTTTTTGCTCATACCAAATATATTCGAGAGTGGCATTACTAGCAACTTCAACCTGTATTTTTAACCTATCTTCACCGCTTTTGATTTCGTCGCCAAAAATAGATACTAGATTGTCTTGCGGTTCACTGATTATGGAAATATCTAAACTTGCCTTAGGATTAACGACAAGGGTGACAATATCGCTGTATTCCGTAATGATGCCACCCATCACTATACAGTAATAATAATAGGGACTACCATCAGCAGTTAAGTCGGTGGGGATTGTATAGCTAGCTTCTGTTGCTCCTTCAATTGCTATTCCAACATAACCGTTGGGTGATAGAGATCTATACCATTGATAAATAATTGAAGTATTGCCAATGGGAACTGCTTCAACAAAAAGGCTTACATTGATGGAGCCTTCAGTTACAGTGGTGAGTGCTGCAGGTTGAGTTACAATTTCACAGCCAGGGTCGCTTATTACAATTATCAAATCAACGGTTGCAACTTCACTGATTACACTATCTGCACCCTCTGCGCTGACAACGCAGTAATAATAATAGGATCTGGGAACAAAGTAACTCATTGATTTAGTGGGCAAGGTCAAGCTAAGACCGGTACCCTCGACTGTATCAATAACAGGATCGGGCTGGGTTCCTTGCTGTAAATACCAAACATATGTTAATGCCACCACAGGCTCCGATGTGGCGGATATTGTTAATTCGACTTCTTTGTGTACAACACCATCATAAATCGCTACCTCACAGTCCTCGGGCTGGTCTATAATGCTTATCAACAAGTTCGGTTGCAATGTGCGTTGATTATAGAATATGAAGTTGCCACTGCTGGGATAGTCAGGGTTAGGTCTGCTTAAACCAATTTCCTCCCAGCCGACTACATCGTCAATTGTTTCCATGAGGTTGCGGGAACAATTGAGCATACTTAATGATTTATTTTGTGACACATCAAGGGAAGTTATCAGATTGTCGTGACACAAGAGTTCGTTCAAAGCTAGGCTGTCTTTTGTTTCAAGCTCAGTTAGCAAATTGGTAAAACAATGTAGAATTTGTAGCTTTGTGTTATTTGTCACATTTAGCATCGTAAGTTGGTTTATTTGACATTGCAAGACCAAAAGAGCGGGATTATTTGATACATCAAGGGTGGATAAGCTGTTGTTAAAGCAGAGCAGAGACTCCAACATGGGGTTTTTAGATAAATCTAAAGTTTCCAGCTGATTTTCAGCGCACCAGAGCTCCAATAGATTCGGTAACATAGAGACATTAAGCTCCGTCAGCTGGTTGACTGGGCAATGGAGGTAGATAAGGTTAGTATTTTGCGAAACATCTAACTCTGTAATTGCATTTGAGCCGCATGACAAAGCCGTGAGTGTATCGGTGGCGGGTAGTTTCAATGTGGTAATTTCGTTGTATAAGCATCTGATTTTTTCGAGATTCACATTTGATGCCAGATTCAACTCTTGTAAATTGTTGCTGGAACAGTATAGTTCTTTGAGCATTATGTTATTTGACAGATCCAACGATGTGAGGCTGTTATTATCGCAGGTGAGCTCTACCAAATTGGTATTCATAGTCAGATCCATCGAAGCTATTTCGTTGTCTTGGCATGATAGAGATTCCAGTAGGGTGTTTTGTGTCGTATTTAATGTGTTAAGTTGGTTTTTATTGCATGTTATTTCTACTAATTCTGGATTGTTTGTTATATCCAGCGATGTCAATTGGTTTTGGTGACAGTATAGGTATTCAAGCTGGGGACATGGCGACAAATCCAGTTCTTTTATCAGATTCTCCGGACACCATAATAATGATAGCTTTGAGTTATTTGACAAATCCAGGGATTCCAATTGATTCTCAGCACACCATAGGTTCACGAGACCAGTGCTTTTTAATAAATCGAGGGAATTGAGTAAGTTAGCTCCGCAGGAAACACTATACAAGGTATCGCTACTGGGCAGGAGCAGACTAGTAAGTTTATTTTTATCGCTATTAAGTGATTCCAAAACTGTGCAGTTGCTCAAATCCAAAACGGATAAATTGTTATCGTCCACCCGAAGGTTTCGTAGTGCTGTGTTGTTTGATAAATTGATTGCACTCAGTTGATTGTATGCCAGATATAGGTTTTGTAGTTCGATATTTTGGGAGACATTCAATTCTGTAAGATTGTTGTATTGGACACTTAAATCGGTGAGTTCGGTATTCGTTGATAAGTCTAATGCGCCAATTAAGTTATTATTTAGTGATAGTTTTGCAAGTGAGGAGTTTGCTGATGTATTGAGCGCGCTGAGACGATTAGAATTGGCGTTTATATTGTTTATGTCTGTCAATAATGATATGTCCAATGATGTGATTTGATTGTCGGAACAGGTCAAGCCTTGGAGTTTTGTATTGTTATTGAGATTAAGCTCTGACAATGAATTTTGTGCACAATCGAGGTGTAGAAGATCAAGGCACTTGGAGACATCCAAGGTGCTCAAACCGTTGTTTGCCACATATAAATGGGTAAGCTTGGTATTATTGCTTAAATCAAGGGATGATATATTGTTGTTGCTACAATTGAGACCTGCCAGGTTCACATTGGCTGATAGGTCTAAGGAGCTTAGATTGTTGTTGTAGCATTCTAGTGTTTCTAGCACAGGGTTGTTACTTAAATCGAGAGAAGAGAGCTTGTTATCATAGCATTCTAGATTCAAAAGAGCAGGGTTGCCACTAAGATCAAGAGATGTTAGATTGTTTGAAAAGCACTTTAAACTAAATAGTAAAGGGTTGTTCCTTAAATCTAGTTCTGACAGCATTGTTCCTGATGTTTCGAGTTCTAAAAGCCCTGGGTTCTTTGTAACATCTAAGGTGGTGAGCGGGTTATCCGAGCACCTAAGTCTAACAAAGCTTTGAGTTTCAGGGAGAATTATTGATTCTAGTTTATTGTTATCAGCTATGAGACGTATGAAATTTGCGCTGTAAGATAAATCTAGTGAAGTTATGTTGTTATATTCGCAGTTCAGGTATTGAAGGTTTACTAGTTTTGACAAGTCAAGGGATTCGATATTGTTATTGTTTAAATAAAGTACTCGTAAGTTAGGGTTAGAGGATAAATCAACTTCGGTTAGATTGTTGTACATACAAAAGAATTGTGTCATATTGGTGTAATACTTTAACCCTGTCAGGTCGGAAATGTTTTCGTTACTTACGTTAACACCTGCCCATTTTCCAATTTCATTCATATCAGCTTGAGTAATGATATCATCGGGGTCTTTAATTTGGGGGAATAGATAGCCCGCTGCTCTCATAGAAAATAGTCGAAAGTTTTCGTCGGGAAATGCTTCCCGAAAAGTCACTTGGGGAGTAGGAGTAGCCGCTTGCGCAGATGTTGGTGCGATAGCGGTGCTCATTGCGAAAATAAAGGCTATAAGCAAGACAAAAACAGCGAGTCTAGCTAAAACCTGGGATTTGCTACCACTGCCTTGCCGCTGATTAGATGCTGTTGCGCTCGACGAGGGCTTTAGTTTTGTACTCCTTGGGTATGTGCTTGATTGCTGACATAGTTTTTCCATGTTATTTCCTCCTCAATTAATTCCTACATTTCTGGTAATAATATTGCATTTTATCATAGATTAGTTTAGTCCATATTTAGCCTGTGGTTATGTTTTTTTGTTATATAGCTTGTACAGTACATAGCTTGTTGTTTTATTTTATATCAATCGTGGTGCAGTAAGATTCTTCACTTCGTTCAGAATGACACTGTTGGTGCATCTGGTGGCACCGTTGGTGCAGCTGATGACATTGTTGGTGCAGCTGGTGGCACTGTTGGTGCATCTGGTGGCACCGTTGGTGCAGCTGATGACAGTTTAATGCTGATGATACTTGAAGTTTGTTGTCACTTTGTTGATGCTTTTTACCATTATTTTATTCACCGATATGGGCTAGGCCGTTGTCGAAGATTAGTTTTACGTGGTCGTCTGCTAGGGAATAGTATACTATTTTACCCTCTTTGCGGAATTTCACCAAGTTAGTTGTACGCAGGGACTTCAACTGATGGGATATTGCTGATTTTGTCATATTGAGCAAAACAGCCAAATCGCATACGCACATTTCGCTCATTTGCAAAGCCCATAAAATCTTAACCCTGGTGGGGTCAGAAAACATTTTGTATAAATCAGCTAAAGCTGTAAAATCATTGCTAGGAAGCATGAGTTCACGCACTTTTTTCACAGTTTCGCCATGGATAACCTCGCAATCGCATTGCACTGGTAGGGATGATTTCGGAATCTTTACTGTTGCCATTAGCATCGCCTCCTTATCTAATGACCGCTAAAATACTTTAATAAAACTTCATATATTCTTTCGTTTCTAGCTATTTTTGCCACATAATTTCTCGTTTCCTCAAAAGGGATATAGTCCAGCGTTTTCCCATCGCTGCTATACAAGGGGTCATTAAGCCACATGGAAACATTCCCGCTTCCAGCGTTGTAAGCAGCCAATGCAACATCCATTTCACCATATTGGTCTTCGAGCATTCTCAGGTAAAAACAACCAAGTGAAATATTTGTTTCAGGGTCAAAAATGCTTTCATAATCGAACGTTGTCAAATCGGATTTTGGCGCAATCCAGTATGCAGTGCTTTCCATAATTTGCATCAAACCGCTTGCTCCAACACTTGATACTGCATTGGGGTCGAACCTGCTTTCGGCATGTATGACTGCACAAACCAGTTCCGGTCTTAAATTGTGTTTTTCGGCATATGTATATATGAGGGGAAGATATTTAAGGGGAAAATAATGTCGAATAGTCAATATGGAGCCGACAAAGAGCATGAGTAGCAGTATTGATATGACAATTAATGAAAGCCGTATTTTTCCTTTGTTTTTTTTTCTGCGCACTTTTCACATCCAAGATTGTAAATCGTTTCAGTATTCTATCGTTTTCGTATATTATTATACAGATTATCAGAAAGCATTTTTTTTGTCAAACATTATGCATTTAATGCATAGTTGCAAGCAGATTTTCTTCATATAAATAAGCTGTATTTGTCGCTACTTAATCATTAAAACAGATAAATTAACGATAATATTATTATATACTAAATTTTTCTGGAGAGATGACATGAAAAAAAGAATTATATCAGCATTGCTTTTATTTGCGATGCTAGGCACTCTAGTTTCAGGGTGTAATAATAATGATAACATCGTGCTGACCTTATGGTGTGCTGAAATGGATTATGCCGTGGTCAGCATCATGGTCGAAGAATTTGTAAATACCCACTCCTCGGTAAAAGAGGTGCAGATAGAAATCTGTGAAGATGATATGGCTCGGGAAACCTTTGAAAGTGACCCGGATGCAGCACCGGACGTGATATGCATACCCCATGACCAACTGGGGGCGTTGGCTGCTAAAGGATATCTCAGTGAAATAACCCAAGCAAACCATATTAATGCAATTAATGAAAACTCAGTTCCATCGATCAGAGCAGGGCAAATAGATGGAAAACAATATGGCTTCCCTTCGAGTTTCGAGACCCATATGCTCTTTTACGACCGCTCTATTATATCTGATGAAGCGGCGAAGACATTGGAAGGAATCGTTTCTAGTGTAGTACCTGAAGAAGGAATCGCCTTTGGAATGGATTTTTCCAATGCTTACTTTACGGCAAATTGGTTTTTCACATATGGCTGCCTGTTATTTGGCGAAAACGGTGAAGATGCTGATTTTTGCGATTTCGACAGTGAAGATGGCGTAGCAGCAATGACATATTTAATCAACAACAGAGACAGTTTTGGTGATGTAACTGGTGAAGCAGCAATAGAATTGTTTAGAGAACGAAAACTGGGAGCTTTTATTGGGGGACCATGGAATGCTGCTGCTATTACTGATGCTCTGAAAGGAAATTATGGTTGTGCAAAGTTACCAGCTGTTGATGGAAAGGCGATGCAATCCTTTGCTGGATTCAAACTATATTGTGTAAATGCCAAATCAAAGAATACGCAAGCTGCAATGGATTTAGCAGCTTGGCTCACCAATCCGAACAATCAAAAGGCAAGGTTTCAAGATCGAAATCTAATACCAGTTTCATTGTCTCTGGTGGATGATGCAGATGTGAATGTATCTACCACTGCTAAAGCTGTCATGGCTCAAGGGTCAAACGCCATTGCGATGCCATCCATAAAAGAAATGAGTAATTTTTGGGATCCAACAGGCGAGTTTACCCTCGCTTGCTATATGGGAGAAATCGAAATCTCGGAATTGTCGGAGAGACTAAAGGAGCTGACCGACATCATAAAAGGAAACTAGCAATTTCAATAACGAAGAGTATTCAAAAATCAAAGTTTTCATTTAAGTAACTATAAAACCCACATCGTCATAGCGAGCTAAACCGCAATCCCATGCGGGTCAAGGGCATGAATGCAGATAAATATTGCAATGACGATTATTGAAGGGGTAAATTATAGCTTACCAACGATAAAAAATGCAACAAAGGCAAAGGGTCACAATGGACGAGCGCATTGACACAAGAGGCTTTCTAAGAAACAATCTCTTTCATTTTATATTTTTGTTTTCAGCCTGTGCGATACTCATTGTATCTTCAATGACGATATACAATATGTCCGACACAGTTAGAAACATCAACACTGCAAGAGATACTCTAAATTCTGCGGAAGAATCTTTATTAAATAACTATATGTATAGGCTTCATGCCAGCGCAGCTGCTGCTCAGAATCTATTGACTGTCGAAGAGCTGGAGAGTCTACGAATCAGTCCGGATTCTCCTGATAGTCCCGCAGAGTGGTTATCGGATAATGGTTTTATACAATATAGGGAAAAGCTAATTAAGTTCGCAACCGATAATGGGTTGGAATTTGTCTATTTCTATTTTCGAATCGACAATTATGTCCAACCGATTATCGATAATGATGCCGATTTATTTCGAGCATATACTCCATCTAATCAGCTTCTGACAATAGATCCCGAAGCCAGGTGGGCTTGGAATAACAAACAAATAACCATTGCAGACCACGATACCCTTTTCGATTCAAGCGGATTGATAACTGCATATGCACCCATTTTTGATGAAAATGATGATGTTTTCGCCTTGGTGGGTGTCGATATTAGAGATAACCAGATACATAGACTCAGAGGACAAATAGTATTTCTCAGCGAACGGATTGTTTCTTTAAGCAGCCGAATCACTATTTTGGTTGCTGCCATGATTACAGCTATTTTGCTCTTGGTGACCGGTGGAGCGATTACCTTTTACCACCAGCAGAAAAATGCAAAAATGCTCAAATCAGCTCTGGGTGAAGCAGAATACGCAAGCCGTGCAAAGAGTGATTTTCTAGCCAACATGAGTCACGAAATGAGAACACCTTTAAATGCTATTATTGGTATGACAACAATAGGGAAAAACTCTGATGATTTAGATCGAAAACAATATAGCCTTACAAAAATCCAAGAAGCATCTTTGCAGCTCCTTGGAGTAATTAACGATGTCCTGGACTACTCGAAAATCGAAGCAGGGAAGCTGGAACTCAGCAATGCAGAGTTTTCCTTTGAAAATATGATGAAAAAGGTGAGCGATGTCTTTGCCTTTAAAATCGCAGAAAAGAAGCTTGTTTACAATGTTTATACCGATATGGATATACCTCCTGTGCTCATTGGCGATGAACAACATATTTCTCAGGTAATTACCAACTTGTTATCGAATGCGGTTAAATTCACACCTGAGTACGGTTGTATCACCCTCCATGCAAAATTAGTTGATGATAATGATAAATATCCAAATGATGAAGGCTATCACCATATAAAAGTTGATGTAATAGATACTGGGATTGGAGTTTCCGATGAGCAAAAATCCCGCATCTTCAGGTCATTTGAACAAGCAGACAATACCATAACAAAACGCTTCGGTGGTACAGGGCTGGGTCTGGCAATTTCTAAAAATATAATCGAAAGTATGGGTGGTTCTATAAGCTTTGAATCCCAGCTGGGTAAGGGTTCGATGTTTAGCATTGTCGCTCCCTTTTTATCAGTAGAAGGTGAAAATGAACAATTGCTTGAAGCCTGTGGTGATTTTTCTGATTTGAAAGTGTTAGTGGTAGAAGACAATCCAGCTGCCATAATGTGCTTGACTGATGTGATGGAGCGATATGGAATCTATTGTGTTTTCGTTGATAATGGGGAAAAAGCTATTGATACAGTAGATAATAATGAGGTTTATAACATTTGTTTCGCCAATGCCAAAACTATTGGAATGGAAGCTATCAATATGTTAAAAAACAATGGTACTTCCCATATAGTAGCCATGCTAGAGATAAATGATATGAATGATGCTGAATATGAGATTTTATTAGATAATGTGAATTATACGATTACATTTCCTCTATTTCCCATGGAAGTATTGAAAGTTTTAAATGATATTTGTATTGTCGGTACGAAGGAAACGATAATGCAAAAAGATGAAGAAGCTACTATAGATTTCACCGGTTTTCATGTGCTTCTCGTTGATGATGTGGAAATAAATAGGGAAATCGTTTTAGCTTTGCTGGAACCAACCAATATCAATATTGATTGCGCTGAAAATGGTGCGATTGCAGTGAGGATGTTTGCGGAAAACCCAGATAAATACGATATAATTTTCATGGATGTTCAAATGCCGGAAATGGATGGTTATCAGGCTACAAGGGTAATAAGGTCAATGGATGTTCCCGAGGGGAAAACCGTTCCGATTATCGCCATGACTGCCAATGTGTTTAAAGAAGATGTGGACAAATGCATCGAAGCCGGCATGGACGACCACCTGGGAAAACCCCTAGACATCGACGATGTGTTCTTAAAACTCGGTGAGTATATATATAAGCACTAAAACTGAACGTGTGTGAACGGAGTGAACGGAGGGACGGTTCTTTTGAACGGAGGGACGGTTCTTTTGTTCAGAGTAAGGGGGCGTCCCCTCACTCTGAACAAAAGAACCGTCCCTCCGTTCAAAAGAACCGTCCCTCCGTTCACTCTCCGTCCCTCCGTTCAAACCGTCCCTCCGTTCACTTTGTATATTTGAAATATTTTGTTGCCATAAAGGGGCTATTGGTGTATTATTGATGCAATCTAAAAAACCTGCAATAAGGAAAAGCAGAAAGGAATCAAATCATGGGACTCATTAAAGCGATATCAGGTGCAACCGGAGGGGTTTTAGGCGACCAATGGAGAGAATACTTCTATTGTGATGCGCTTCCTACGGATGTGCTTGTAACAAAAGGGCTAAAACGAACATCAGGACGCAGCTCAAACACTAGGGGTAGCGATAATATTATTTCCAGCGGCTCTGTCATTGCTGTGGCGGATGGCCAATGTATGCTCATAGTTGAGCAAGGGAAAGTAGTTGAAATATGTGCAGAACCTGGTGAGTTTACCTTCGATGCATCTTCGGAGCCATCGATTTTCAGTGGAAGTCTGAGCCAAGGTATTCCAGCAGTCTTCGCCAACATAGGTAAACGCTTCACCTTTGGTGGAGAAGCTCCGATGGATCAGCGAGTGTACTATTTTAACACCAAAGAACTCATTGGAAATAAATATGGCACTCCATCCCCTGTACCCTTCAGGGTTGTTGACCAAAACATTGGTTTGGATATTGATATTTCAATACGCTGTTCGGGAGAGTATAGTTTCCGTATCACAAATCCCATATTATTTTACACAAATGTATGTGGAAATGTTGAGGCGGATTATACCAGAGAACAAATCGAAAGCCAGCTGAAAAGCGAGCTTTTGACAGCTCTTCAACCAGCCTTTGCAAAAATTTCCACCATGGGTATACGTTATTCCATGCTCCCTGCACATACAACGGAATTGTCTGATGCTCTCAATGAAGTACTCAGCAGCAAATGGAGCGACTTGAGAGGTTTGGAAATCGTCTCCTTTGGTGTTTCAACGGTGAAAGCTTCTGATGAAGATGAAGCAATGATAAAAGAGCTGCAGCGGAATGCGACATTCAGAGATCCCACCATGGCGGCAGCGCAAATCGTGGGAGCACAGTCAACGGCGATGCAGGATGCAGCTAGAAATGAGGGTGCAGGAGCACCGATGGCTTTCGTGGGTATGAACATGGCTAGCAACGCTGGTGGAGCAAGTGCGCAAAATCTTTTTGCAATGGGACAACAGCAGCAGCAACAGCAACAGGAGCAACAACAGCAAGCAACGCAAGCCGACACAGGAAAAGGATGGGTATGCAGCTGCGGACATACAGGGAACACTGGTAAATTCTGTGCCGAGTGTGGTACTGCCCAGCCTCAAACACACGAATGGACTTGTAAATGCGGTCATGTGAATCAGGGCAAGTTTTGTTCAGAATGTGGAGAGGCGAAACCTGCGGGGGCTTTGAAATACAAATGTGACAAATGCGGTTGGGAGCCTGAGGATGCTTCGAACCCACCAAAGTTTTGCCCAGAATGTGGTGATAAATTCGATGAAAGCGATACAGTACAGTAAAATAAAGTTAAGTGTTGTATGGATAAAATGACTTGGCAAACTTTGCAAAGTTATTTAAATACGCATGATAAACGAAAATATTAATTGGAGGATATAAAATGAAAAGGGCGACTAGCATATTATTGGCGATTATTCTCATGTTTAGCCTTGCAGCCTGCAATGGCAACGGCAGCAATGGCGGCAACGACGTGGTAAACGACCCCAATGTGGGAAAGTGGATTGCATACTCTGTGGACATCATGGGCGTGGAGTATAGCCCCGAGGAAGTCTTCGACGCAGAAGCAACAGTTGAGCTAAAAGCCGACGGAACCTTTGTAATTGTTCTAGCCGATGAAGTCTTTGATGGAAATTGGTCTATGTCGGGAAATCAAATCACAGTAGATGATGGAGTTGATGTCTCTTATGGAACCATCGATGGAAATCTCATGGAGCTGATTATTGAAGAAGGCTTTATGTCGATTTTTTATCGGAAGGAAGGAACCAATCCCCCCAGAACGGGTTCTCTAATATCTCCAGGGAATATTATTCGAGACAACAACGATGATGACGATGATGATATAGATGAAATTGACGATGATCCCAGCAGCTCAGGTATTATTTTGCCATCGATTCCACCAGTGGAGGACGTTGTAATTGATGCTCGTAATGTGGGTATGTGGATAGGTTATATGGTACAAACCGCTGGACGGGAAATCGACATGGTTGACGTTTATAGAAACGGTGCTTGGATCGAGTTGAGAGCAAACGGCGAATGTACTTTGAGTTTCGACGGAACCGCAGACACATATAAATGGAAACAAACCGGTAGAAACGTGACATTTACTGCGGGTAATCTGGAGTATTATGCGATTATCATGGGCGATGTTTTGGAATTCGAGCTGGCAGACGACATTATAATCGTATTTGGCAGAGAAGGAACAATTAACACAACGGATTCTAACAATGATGTAACACCAGATATCAATATCATTAGACCAGACAGCCTAGGCGTCTGGGAAGGCTATTACTATGGTACCTTCTTTGTATACGAAGGTAATGACCCATATTCAGAGGTTGTTGGAACTTTTGAGGATGTTTATTGCGTCATTGCTACTTGGGAAGACAACTCAGGAATAGTTTTGCTGTGGACGATGAGTTATGAGCTGGGAACAGTTGAAATCCTCATCAATCCCGCCGGTGGAGGAGCGATGGGCTCTGCCGTATCAATCAGCGGAGAACTCTTCGGTGAAGCTATCAGCAGAAACGATTGGACAATTCGTCCATCGGATTGCAAATACGATAACATGATTGAAATAAGGGAAATCTTTGTGGACAGCGATGGAGATTGGTTCGATTATGAGTTCTATCTACGTCCATGGGGAATGGATTGGAACGATGTGGAAGAATATGACTTACCACAATACTACGATTGGTATTTGGCTGTTTGCGATTTTGATATGCTTGAAGTTATTCTTTCTGAAGGCGAATATATGCACTCTGCATTGACTTAATAATCCATAAATCATATTAAAGATATCAAACAAACTTTATAAATTAACAGACGTTTCGTCATTGCGAGACTTAGCAAAGCAATCCAGACACATACAGTCGCATTGAATAAAAAGCAATGTGCTGATTATACCACCTGGATAGTTCAAAACAACATTGCTCGCAATGACGAAGTCTGATGTTTTTCACACCAAGGAGACTAAGGAGAAAAAACAATGTCTTCACAAATGACAAATTACCAATGCCCAAATTGTTTAGCGGGCTTGCGTTTCGATGGTGGAAAAGGCAAGCTCCTTTGCGACCATTGCGACAATGAATTCGAGGTGGAATTAGTTGAGCAACTCTTTGCAGACAAAGAGGAAGCTGCAGTTTCTGCTGGCGTCGAGCCCCAATGGGATATTACCGAAACAAACAATTTCACAGATGAAGAAGCCGCCCATTTACGAGGCTATATTTGTTCCTCCTGCGCGGCTGAAATTATTTGCGATGATACAACGGTGGCGACATCTTGCCCATATTGTGGAAATCCCACCGTCATCCCTGGTCAGTTGTCTTCCCAAGGAAGACCTGACCTCGTCATACCCTTCAAATTAGACAAAAAAGCTGCAATCGCAGCACTTAAGAATTATTATAAAGGCAAAAAGTTTCTGCCAAAGAGTTTTTCCGATGAAAACCATTTGGAAGAAATCAAGGGAGTCTATGTTCCATTTTGGCTATTTGATGGTCAAGCGGATGCTGATATGCGTTTTAGGGGAACAACTTCACGTACATATACCAGCGGAAATTATAGGGTGACAGAAACCAGCCATTACCGTATTACCCGCTCAGCGAATGTATCCTTTGAAAAAGTTCCAGCTGATGCCTCATCGAAAATGCCTGACACCCATATGGACTCCGTGGAACCCTTTGACTACAACGAGCTGAAGCCATTTTCCACAGCATACTTACCTGGATTTCTTGCAGATAAATATGATGTTAAAGCAGAAGATTGTGTCGAGCGAGCTAACACGCGAATAACAAATAGCACCGAAGAAGCCATTGCGAACACAGTGAGCGGTTATGCCACCTTGACTCGTGAATATTCGAGAATCAATTTGCGAAGCGGCGATGTGAAATATGTGCTGCTTCCAGTTTGGATGCTTTCAACAAAATGGAATAATAAAAACTATCTCTTTACCATGAACGGTCAAACAGGGAAGCTCATAGGCGACCTACCAGTGGACAAAGGAAGATATTTTACATGGTTTATTGGAATCGCAGGGGGGCTTTCTGTAATACTCTCTGTGATTTCTCTGTTTATTTAAGGAGGAATTTGCTATGAAAAAAACTGTTATATTCCTCCTTATCTTAGTCGTTGGGCTGTCACTGCTGCCCTTGGGAGTTGTCGCAACTAACTCAGAGCTACCCTATGTCTATGATGGTGTTGGCTTGTTGTCCGAGTTGCAACTTATTAGATTGGAAAATAGAGCAAAATCCCTATCGGAAACATACCAATGTGATTTGCGAATTATTATTGTCAGCGACATGAGAGAATATGGGTACAGAGACATACTTGATTTAGCCAACGATTTATACACTAGTTATAATCTCGGGTATGGTTTGGAAAAAAATTGTGTATTGCTTACATTGAGCATGAATAATAGGGACTACGATTTTGCAGTCTGGGGTACTCGTGCGGAAAACGCCTTTACCCTATACGGCATAGATAATATACTAGACAAGCATATCTTGCCCAAATTGGCAGATGATGATTATTATTCAGCATTTGGTGCTTTTTTCAACAGAGCAGAAGAATACTTCGATATGGCACTAAATGGCAGACCCTTTGATACTCGGACAGACAGGTCGAATGTGGGAAGAAAAATCCTCGTAAGCATTGTTATTTCTATAATTGTGTCCTTTTTGTTATGTTCTGTGTGGAGAAGCAAAATGAAAACCGCAAGTATCGCTAAAACAGCCCACAATTACATACCCGCCGGTGGCTTTATGCTAACTGGACAAATGGACCAATTTCTTTATCGAACTACCACGAGAACGAGAATACAATCCAACACATCGTCCGGTAGCGGAAGGGCGACTAGCGGCAGAAGCGGCGGCTCATCAGGCCGCAGCGGAAGGTTCTAGTCGTAGTTTACATAGTACGCACTAATAGTGTCATCCTGAGCGATAGCGAAGGATCTTACTATACAGAAAACACCGAATATACCATAATCTACCGAAAGGGTGAAAACAGTGAAAGCTCGAAAAATCATGGTTTTGTGCGCAATTATACTGTGTTTTGCGCTGCTAGTGCCTGTGGCTTCGCACTTTAGTAAGCAGCAATTGACGACTCCCGCCGTTGCGGTTAGCGAGCGAATCGTCACTAGAATGACGGTACAAAACGCACAAGCTGCCTTTGAAGCAACAGAGGTCATTTATAGCAATTTGATTGAAATTGTTGGGGAGGAAATCGAGTCATTTGATTCTCCAGATGATTCAGACGAATTTTTCGTGGAAGAAGCAACGGAAGCTTTAATGGAACTCAATGAATATGTGCAAACCTTAGAGGACTTGCTAGCCAGCATAAAGGATTTAAACGCTAATGCTGACACCCCTGATGGATTGACGGTGCTTGCTGTCAGGGAATACATGACACTGCTCATCAATATATCAAAGGATTTAAGCGAGTTGGTGGAGTATAGCATCGAACTTTACAAAGCTTTAATAGCTTTTGATGAACTTGGTGAAGATTTTTCCAGTTATGAAGAAATTGCTGAAGCCATATACTATGCGTCAAGCAATAGCCTATCGATGCTGGAAAATATCACAGCTCCCGCTTACCTTAGCATAACCCATAATGACCTGATATTGAGATTTGAAGAACTCGAAGACTTCTGCGTTGATTTCTACATTGCAGCGGAATTGGATGACCCCCTACGCTTATACTCATGTTTTTCGCGAATGAATCGCATTGAAATGCAAATAAATCGTTGTGCAGACAATTTGGACGATGATTTACAACTGCAATTCAATCAAGCGGAAAGAAGACTCATGGGTCAAGTGACAACTCTCAGAAACGAGCTAAAAAGCAACATAGCAACGCTCCTTTCTGCTTTGGGGGGTTAATGATGAAAAAGTGCATTAAATGTGGAGCTGAAATAGAAGAAAACGCAAGATTCTGTAAAGCCTGCGGACATGATCAAAATGCTCCGGTTAAAAAGAAAAAGGGTAAAGGGATAGCAATTACAATTATTATTTTACTCTTATTATCGGGAATTGGCTTTGGGGTTTACTATTTTTACTTAAAAGATAGATTAAATCCAAATCCACCTGTTATAGAAAACTCTCCAAATGTAACTCCAAGCAGTGATGTATCAGCCAGTAATCGTCCAAGCACCAGCCTGCCGGATGTGAGTTATACCATTTTTAGCAAGAGTCCTGAGGCGGTGATTGATATAACTTCCGTCGATAGCGTCTATCCATCAAATTATCGCTCATTGGAAGCCTTGCTCACATTTACGGGCTATTGCGATTATGGCGAAATGGATGTCATAATCGAAGTGGAAGTGCCGGGCTTCACCCAGGTATATAGACAAAAAATCACCTTGGGGAGACAAGTGAGCAAATTACGGATTATCCCACCGCTGATTACTGGTGATATTGATCTTAATTCGGAAAAAACTGCACAAATCGTTTATTCTGTCACCGATGCGCAAAATAACAAAATACTTGTCCAAGAAAGTAAAAACATCAGGATTCACAGCAGATACGATATGGTATGGAGCGATGGAATATCTGCCGATGCCTACACAGATAACATATTGGCTTGGCTCACACCTGATGCTCAAGAAATAGTAAATCTAAAGCGTGATGCCATCGATTATCTCGGATATATATCAGATGGTGCCTTGGAAATGCTGGTGGGTTATCAAGATATGGGTCTGGGTGATTTGTATTTTAATACATGGGTACAAGCTGTTGCACTTCAAGGTGCCATCAGCGACATCGCCCAAGTCCGATATAATAACTCAATGTTTTCCATGGACTCCCAGCAACGTGTCCTTTTACCTGCCGATGTGCTTCGCACCAGAAGCGGAGTCTGCATAGAAACTGTTATGCTCATGGCATCTGCTCTACAATCTGCCGGCATGAATTGTATGCTAATATTCCCACCAGGTCATGCACAGCTTGCCTTGGAAGTTTGGCCCTATTCTGGGGAATATTTCTTGATAGAAACGACAATACTACCCATGGAAATGAGTTATGATGGTTGGGATAGCGTGGTCATGTATCTTGACAAAGATCAATGGTTGGGTTACCTATCTGGCGAAGGTCGTTACACCCTGGGTCCCTGCTATGTTGTAGATTGTGACCTAGGCTCCAAACTAGGCATCCGCGCCATGAGCAATTAACGCACCCACCCGCACCAGACGCACCCCCCGTAGGGCGCGGCATCCCTGACGCGCCGCCCGTACCAGACGCACCCCCCCGTAGGACACCGCATCCCTGACGCGCCGCCCGCACCAGACGCACCCCCCGTAGGACACCGCATCCATGACGCATCGCCCCGCAAAACGCAGCAGCAAAGAAAGGCTCGTGAAACAAATGTAAAACACTCAACCAAAGGAAAGAAGGTAGCTGCACTTGGCTCGATTAAAAATCACCCGGGAGAATCGGCGCGACTATATGCTCACCGTCCCCATGCGCAGGCTCATTCCTGCTATGGCTCTACCCACTGTTATGAGCTCGGTTATCAATCAAATATATAACCTGGCAGACACATACTTCGTGAGCGGACTTGGTACATTGGCAACCAGTGCTGTTGGAATCAACTCGTCATTGGAACAAATGATCAGCATTGCGGGAGCCTTTTTTGCAATGGGAGCTGGAAGTTTCATATCGAGGCTCTTGGGTGCTAAGGATGATGAAAAAGCGGAACAAGTGTTTATTGCAACCCTCGTGACTGGCTTTTTATTTGGTATAATTGTACTCATTGTGGGAAAAATGTATATGATTCCCATTGTTCGTTTTATGGGAGCTATCCCAGAAATTGAACAATATGCCATTGATTATGCAGATTATGTACTATACGCTGCCCCTTTTATGGTCTCCCAATTAATACTAAACCATTCCCTAAGGGCCGAAGGGTCAGCAACATTCGCCCTCATAGGGATAACCTTTGGAGGAGTACTCAATTGCGGTCTTGACCCACTTTTTATATATAGGCTTGATATGGGGATTCGAGGAGCATCGATTGCCACCGCATTATCGAAACTCGTCAGTTTTATTATTTTGATGTTTCCTTATATTAGAGGAAAGACCGCTGTGAGACTTAATTTTAAACAGTTTCGATATACAAAGGATGTTGTTGCAGAAGTTGGAAAAATGGGAAGCCCAGGACTTTTCCGTTCAGGCTTACAAGTGGCAACTGGAATCATCATGAACCGTATTGCCGGAGCTCAATTTTCTGCAGCTACCCTAGCAGCAATTTCTGTGACCAATAGGCTTATGATGACACTTCGTTCCGCTTGCTTGGGATATAGCCAGGGATTTCAACCTGTGGCTGGTTTTTGCTGGGGAGCGAAACGATATGAACGAGTAAACGAATCGTATAAATTTACTGTGTATTCTTTGGTGATCCTTATCACAATACCTAGTGCAATTATGTTCATTTTTGCACCCCAGGTTATAAGTCTGTTTTCTACAACTGATGCGCAAATGCTTGCCATTGGCACACTTGCCCTGAGGACTCAATGCATAGCCCTACCCTTTGACGCTTGGACAACTGTGGTAAATGGACTCTACTCAGCAACAGGCAGAGCTTTCGGTGCCATGGTGATAAGCATCACTCGACAAGGTTTATGCTTCTTCCCTTTGGTTTATACTCTACCCAGATTCTTCGGACTCAACGGACTCATCGCTGTAAACCCAGGCGCCCAGGTGTTGACAATGATGGTTGTTGCACCTCTAGCCATAAATATGCTAAAGCTACTGCGCCAACGAGTATCAGAAGAACCCGGAGAAAGTTCAGAAGAACTCGTAGCAGACCTTGCCGATGAGATTCCAGATTGAGACCAAAGCAACCAATATAAAAACAAACCTCCCAACGCTTAAAACGAAGGGAGGTTTTGTTGCCTTCATATGCGCAGATTAAGCATAATATTTGAACTTATTCTTCTCGTACTCGTCGTTAATCCACTCGTTGCGTTCGGCTATGTTGGTGTTTTCCCTATTACCCATTACACCGCCACCGAAGGCGAAGCCACCGCCAGGTGCGAGGGTATCCATAACTTCCCTCACATATCCGCGAATGTCATCTTCCGTGGACTGCTCCCAGGAAACCATTCCATTGCTCTCGAATCCGCCGCAAATCGCCAGCTTATTGCCGTATTCAGCCTTGACCCTGGGTAAATCGTTAAATGTGGGTTGTGCTGGATTCCAAGCATTGAAGCCCATATTGACAATATGCTTCACGAAGGGATAAAAAGCACCACAGTTGTGATGTTCCGCTGGCAGACCGGCTTCTTTGTAGATGGCTGTGTTTTGCCGCCACATTGGTTCAAAGATGTCCAGGAACACTTCTTCGGAGACAAATGGAGCTCTCTCATGGGCAATGTCGTCTCCCATGTGGTACATATCGGGTTTGTACCAATGCAAAAAGTTTTTGCCCAGCTCAAGATTTAGCTCAAGGATAAAGTTCAACAATGCCTTAACTTCGTCTGGCTCTTCCATGATTGCGATGAGTGCCTCGTTGAAACCCATGAAGTAGGTGAGCATCATAAAATATCCGTTGCCCACGCTGCCACCGCCGCTTTTCAAAAGCTCGGGGTCCCTGTCCTCTAAATCCTTTTTTGACATTGCTTCCCAATCTACTTCATCAAAGACCGCTGGTCTTTTTACGACATCACGCCACTTACGAATGTCTTTGAGCAGGAAATCGTTGGGTTTTGGAATAGGTCCACTGTTGGGTTCCATTACCATGGGAATGCCAAAGAAGAAATCGGTAAATTCCATAGCGTTGGGATCGGGTGGGCGAGAGAAGCCAGAAGCCCGAACGCCGCATCTCATACCCAGAGTTCTGGGAACATACTCGGGTACGCCGCCATTAATCATGCGTAAAAAGTTTTCTTTTTCCGATAGATGCGTAGCCATAAGCGTACTCTCCTTTAACTATTAATAGTATTTATACTTATTTTTCTCATACTCGTCGTTAATCCAAGTGTTGCGCTCTGCAATTGATGGATTATCGCGAGGACCGAGGACAAGACCGCCAAAGGCGAAACCGCCGCCTGGTGCCAATGTGTCCATGACTTCTCTAACATATCCGCGGATGTCTTCTTCCGTAGATTGATCCCAAGAAACCATACCATTGCTTTCGAAACCGCCGCAGATTGCTAGTTTGTTGCCAAATTCTGCTTTGATGGCTGGAAGGTCATTATATGTTGGTTGTGCAGGATTCCAAGCGTTGAAGCCCATATTTACGATATGCTTTACGAAGGGATAAAAAGCACCGCAATTGTGGTGTTCTGCTGGAAGACCAGCTTCTTTGTAGAGAGCAACATTTTGTCTCCACATGGGTTCGAAAATGTCCATGAAGACTTCTTCTGAAACAAAGGGAGCTCTCTCGTGGGCAATATCGTCACCCATGGAATAGATGTCAGGTTTATACCACTTTAGATAATTTTTTCCCAGTTCTAGATTTAGATCCAATAAGAAATTGAGCAAAGCTTTGACTTCATCGGGCTCCTCTAGGATAGCACATAGAGCCTCATTGAAACCCATGAAATAAGTGAGCATCATGAAATAACCATTACCAATGCTACCGCCACCCACTCTGAGCATATCGGGGTCACGGTCTTCCAAGTCTTTCTTAGAAGTCATTTCCCAATCGACTTCATCGATTATTGCGGGTCTTTTAATGACATCGCGCCACTTGCGGATGTCAGTGAGCAAAAACTCATTGGGTTTAGGAATTGGACCGCTGTTAGGTTCCATCACCATGGGAATGCCGAAGAAAGCATCGGTGAATTCCAATGATTCCATATCTCTGGGGCGTGACAAGCCAGAAGCACGAACGCCGCATCTCATGGACATCATTGTGGGAACATACTCAGGTACTTGACCGTTTAACAAGCGAAGATAGTTTTCTTTTTCAGTAAGATGAGTTGCCATAATGTATTCTCCTTGTTTTTAATAATACTTGTACATATTCTTTTCGTACTCGTCGTTTATCCATGCATTGCGCTCTGCAATATTGGTATTCTCACGGTTACCCATAACATTTCCGCTGAATGCATAACCGCCGCCAGGAGCTAGGGTGTCCATGACTTCTCTGGTATATGCGCGGATTTCTTCTTCTGTCGTATGCTCCCAAGAAACCATGCCATTGCTCTCGAAGCCTCCGCAAATTGACAGCTTATTACCATATTCCTTCTTAATGGCGGGTAAATCGTTGAATGTGGGTTGTGCAGGATTCCAAGCATTGAAGCCCATATTCACAATATGCTTTACGAAGGGATAAAAAGCACCGCAATTGTGATGTTCCGCAGGTAGACCCGCTTCTTTGTAAATCGCAGTATTTTGCCGCCACATTGGCTCGAAGATGTCCATGAATACTTCCTCGGAAACGAAGGGAGCTCTCTCGTGGGCAATGTCGTCACCCATGGAATAGATGTCAGGCTTGTACCACTGCAAAAAATTCCTGCCAAGCTCAAGATTGAGTTCAAGCAGGAAATTGAGTAAAGCTTTTACTTCGTCGGGCTCTTCCATAATTGCGATAAGAGCCTCGTTAAAGCCCATGAAATAGGTAAGCATCATGAAATAACCATTTCCGATGCTACCTCCGCCGAATTTCAAAAGGTCAGGATCACGTTCGTCCAAATCCTTTTTCGACATCATTTCCCAGTTGACTTCATCAAAGATTGCAGGTCTTTTCACCACATCACGCCATTGACGGATGTCTTTGAGTAAAAAGTCTCCAGGCTTTGGAATGGCTCCGCTGTTCGGCTCAACCACCATGGGAATTCCAAAAAATGCATCTGTGAATTCCATGGAACTGAGGTCTCTGGGTTGACCAAAGCCCGTTGCTCGAACACTGCAACGCATCCACAAAGACCTGGGGACATACTCAGGTACTTCGCCATTTATCATGCGCAGATAATTTGCTTTTTCTGATAATGTTGCCATATAATACCCTCCTTTGATATTAATGCAAAAATTTTACTACAATTTAGCATTTTCGTGTACACTTTATCAAAAATAAGGTTAATATGCAAGATATTTTATACATAAGCTATAATAGATATTTCGATTAAATGCAAAGATATTACAATAGCTAAACAAACACCTGCAAACCGAAGCTCGCAGGTGTTTGTTTGTCATGGAATCGAGAACTTGCAATGCTTTAAAATGTGCTAGTCGAGCATTGACAGCCATTTGTAGAAAATGGAAGCTACTTCGGCTCTAGTGGCTGGGCTGCGTGGGTTGAAAGTGCTGCAGGGTAAGATTCAAGATATGCCAATGTCTTACGCACATTTTCTAAACTTATCTTTTGACAATCAGCATGTTTTAAAAAAGCGGTGAGATTACCATGATTTAGCTTCATGTCTTTATATAAACGGTAGGTTGTAACATTTTTATCCTGCTGTAATTTGATAATACGATTATGCATAAGTAGCTTAGTGTGATTTTCACTTTTTGTTTTATCTCTAATAGCCAGATAGCTTTGATAAATACGGTTATATCGTTCGGGTAACAAGGAAGTTCCTGAAATTAATTCCTGCATCAGTACCTCACTCTTGTTGTTTGTCAGATGATTCGTATATTCCTGCCGCAATTTATCATTTTTAGTAGCCTTTAGTAAAACGTCTTCCTTATTCCAAAATAGAGCATAAAGAAATAATGGTTCGCATAATCTCGGATTGTTCGTAGACGCTTCTTTTGCAAGCTGATACAATCCGCAAGTATCCGTGTAGGAGAGATTGCGAATATATTTTCGTAAAAACCCTTTAAAAGTCAATTTGCTCATAACTTAAATTCCCTCACATAGTCTTTGTAGGCATCCAAAAATATGTTATACGAGTTATCGTTTAATCTACTTGACCAAGCTTCACTTTCGTCTGTGGCTAAAAATTCTAGCTTGTCCCAATCAAGATTCATCAATACATTACTATCAGTAATATCGACTATATCAACCGGTCGCGAAGCGTAAAGTTTTGCTATAACAGCATCTTCGAGGGAAACTACATATACGTCAATTTTACGTCCTTGAAAGACTAGTTTAAGTCGATCTTCATAATTATATGGAAAGCAATTAATATATGCTTGTGCTCTGGTATTTATATCGTGTTTTTCTAATAATGGGTACAATTCCTTTGATACGCCAATGGAATCAATGTCATGTGTTGCAATAGTTCTCAATTTATGTAAAATCAACGCACTCCCACCAACGATAATTAAATAATATCGTTTGTCGGTATCGAAAGATAGATACACGTCCTCGTCCAGTCGATTTAAACGTAATAAGACATCATCAAAAGACATAGCTGTCATAAAGAACCTCAATAATAATGGTTTATTAATACTATTAGTATACAGTTATTATAGCAATAATACTGTTTTGTGTCAATCTTAAAATACATAACAAAGGCACCTGCAAGCTTTGTTGCAGGTGCCTTTGTTGTCATGGAATCGAGAACTTGCAATGCTTTAAAATGTGCTAGTCGAGCATTGACAGCCATTTGTAGAAAATGGAAGCTACTTCGGCTCTAGTGGCTGGGCTGCGTGGGTTGAAAGTGCTGCTTGGGAGGTCGTTGAATAAACCTTGTTCATTCAACGAATTAACAGCACTGAGTGCCCAGTCGCTAACATTGTCGATGTCGTCAAACACGATTCCGCTACTATTTGGTAGAGCTGAGTTTTCTGCTTGTTGCGTCCTATAAATAAGGGCTGCAAGCTGCTCCTTCGTTACAGGGTCATTGGGACCGAATCTACCGTTGCCATATCCAAGAACGATGCCGTTGTCAGCACCCCATTTGATAGCGTCTGTATACCAGAGGTCTTCAGCCACATCGTTGAAAGGATTGGTCAGCCCTTCTACGCTGGGTTCACCAGCAAGACGGTAAAGTATGGTCACAATCATACCCCTTGTCAATGTGCCATTGGGGTCGAATCTGTTTGCAGGAACACCTATCATCAAGTCTTTGCTGTACATGAACATAACTGCATCATAGAACCAATCATCTTCACTTACATCGGTAAATGTGAAGGGTGTCTCTTCTCCTGGTGTTTGAGTATCGTCTATAGGAGTTGTGGTACCACCGGAGCCACCACCAACATAGCCGCCACCTCCAGAAGCTCTGCGTACAGTCAAAGTAAATGTCACTGTGTCTATACCTTCGCTATTGCTTGCTGTGAGTACAACTGCGTATGTGCCAATGGGAAGCCCTGTTGATATATCGAGCTGCTGGGTTACATTGTTCCATACTAGATTGCCACCGTGGTCTGTGTCTTGGGAAACAGTTGGAATTGGGTTACCTGAAGGTGTGAATGTTGCTGATGAAGTTGCTGCATAGCCTACAGTAAGCGTCAGGTCGTTTGGTCCTGTAATACTAGGCATTGTGGCTATAGGCGGTAGGGGAGCAGGAGGATTAATGATGAGAGTGAAAGTAAATACTGCGTTTGGTAATTCACCATTTGTAGCTGTGAGCGTGACAGGGTAGTCACCAACTAATAAGCCTTCAGCTATTTCAAAACGCATCGTGGAATCGTTCCAAGTTATCATTCCTCCGTAATCAGTATCAACTGATATAGTAGGAGCTGGTTCGCCTGTAACGTGAAACTCCATACTGGTTTCTGTGGCATATCCTACTATGAGTGTTAATTCATTAGGTCCTGTGATAGTAGGAGCTTCTAGTATAGCATCAGTTTTTACATTCAATGCAGGGCTTACTGCAGATGCTTCGGTGTCATCAGTCTCTTTTATCCTCTGATAGAAAGTATATTCTGTATTTGGTGTTAATCCGCTAAATACATTATTATCTTCCCACTTGATGCCACCATTAATGCTATATTGATAACCAGCAGTATCAACCAGTGTGACAGTTTCGGTTGTTTTTGAATTAAGGATGGGAGCAGCTGGAGCTGCTGGAGCAGCTTTTTTTAGTACAGGATCTGTGGCTGCGCTAATGGTACCATATTTATCGCTAGATTCAACTTCAAGTATAATGGATTTACCTAAATCACTCAGCTGTACCACATAATTGGGACCTTTACCAAGTTCTGTTGATCCAGATTTCCATGTAAAGGGGAGTACAGCAGAGCTGTTTGTATCGGTAAAATTACCGACTAATGTATCTCCTATCCTTGGTGATGTGTTGCTAATCGTTGCAGTTCCTGTTAAATCCTCTGTTTCATTTGGCACTTGGAAAGTAACAGGACTCCAGTCGCTTGTGCGGTTGTCTCCATCTTTAAGTATGTATTGGAAAGAATCCTCACCTTTGAAGTCTGTTCGCGGTAGATATTCAAAATTGCCATCTTGGTTAATCCAGACTCTACCGCCATTTACAGTGGTTACAGCATGTGCTCCATCTGGGTCGTATGGGATGTCACTCAATTTAAATTCATCTGAACCATCTTGAGTTCTTACTTTCCAAACAATATTTTGTATAGGAACTGGATTTCCCAGAGGTTCTATCCAATTTATTGATTGTTGATCATTATCTAATACATTTCCATGGAATCGGTAAGCAGCATTGTTATAAAGTAATGTATAATGATCATCAACAGCTATGGGCGTATCATAAAAATCACTAACAATATCAACTTCAACTTCGTTTTTTGGATAATTTACATCGTCAACGGCTCCCCATAAGTATGTTTCATCATTGTCAGCATCGAAAATGGTAATGCCTGCATCTTCAGGAACTGCAGATGGATAGAATATGTTAATAAATCCACTTGAGTCGCTACCATCAACAAAACTGAAAGTATTGTTTCCGAGATCATCGATTGTTTTACCATCTTGAATCCTGAAATAAAATGCAAACATATCGACATAGCTACCATTGGATACCATATGACCACCAAAGCTCGCTATTGTGCATTCAAAACCCATGCGGGTAGTTAGGTATTTCCATCGTGTCATCATAACTACGAATCCAGTATCTGGTACACAAAGCTCCTCCATGGGATCCTTTAAAACATCATCGTTGACAACGGAAATGTCGGCATAAGGAGCTGTGCTAGCAATGGGTTTGATAATTACGTCATCATATGTGAATGCCACCATCAGACTGCTGATATTATTTGGAGACATTGCGCGAAATATTAGTCTATACACATTTGTTGCTACAGCTTCACATTCGACTTTGATTCCAGCGTCACCAGCTGCGGCAATGGCTAGAGTTTCGTACATGGGTATCATAGCTAGAATCATAACTAATACCATCAATAACGATAGTACTCTATTAGCCTTTGATTTATTCAAGTATAACGCCTCTTTCTATTATATTATGTAGTAGATATTTGTTCATATCTGAACTAATGTGTCTGGATTGCTTCGTCACTGTGTTCTTCGCAAAGACACTTTATTATATTCAGTGCTTTTGCAAAAACCTAGTTTTAAGTCATATTGGGAGGATGGATATAGATAGTAGATTTGCCATAATTTGTTACCAGCAGATCAATATCGATATCATTAACCTCTCCGTTACCGTCGAGATCAGCAGCGAGATTATCTCCAGTTTTACCATAACTCGTAGATAATAACATGAGATCCTTCCCATCGATTTGACCATCGTTGTTGATGTCACCCACATAAAGATTTATTGTGTTTTCGATTGTAAAAGAGACGCTGCCAACTACGAGCCAATAATTGATATAGCTTAAATGCTGTGGTTTTCTAGCTTCCAGGGTGTAGATTCCTGGTTCAACGTTAGGAAATGTGTACTCGAACAAACCAGGCTTAGCATCATCTGGTATTGTGATTACTGCAGTATCAACCTCGACAATCACATTGTTTTGTAGTTGAAATAGTTTCACAGATACAGTGTCAAAGGCATTCTCTGTAGAAACTAAACCTGATATAGTGACACCTCCGAGTTGGCTTGCTGAACTTGCGAAATTTCCAAGGTTTTCACTGGAGCTTGCGCTTACTCTTTGTGATATGCTCGGTACGAGTAACAGCATCACCACAATCAGAGTAAACATGGTTGACAATACTTTTCTAAGTCTCGTTTTAATAATAATCCTCTCCTTATAATAAAATTAATTGTTGATTATGAAAAACATATGTTTCTTTAGTGTATTTGCTATGCAGTAATTGCTATACTTTAATTATTTATGAAGTTTATGTGTATGATTCTGTGTATAGCAAGTATCTGTGGAGCATTGTAGCTACTTGTGCTCTGGTTGCTGTTCCTTTTGGATTGATTATGACTCTACCGTCGCTAGTTTCTCCTGTGCCTGTGATGATACCGAGTTTGCAAAGGATCTGAATGGCATCTTTTGCATAACCTGAGATTGCCGTTTCGTCTGCGAAATCTAAATACACATCTGGCACCAGTGGTACGATGCCTTTGTAGCTCATATAGCGGATCAGTATAATTGCAAGGTCTTGCCTTGTGACGCTGTCCATGGGTCCGAACTTTCCGCTACCGTAACCTTCCACTATACTCTTGTCTTGAGCCCATTTCACAGCGCAAGTGTAGTATTGACCTTCTTGGACATCATTAAAGGGGTTCATTGAATCTTGATAATCAGGCTCCTCTTCCATGCGCCAGAGTATGGTCACCAGCATTGCACGGCTCAGGCTAGCCGATGGGCTGAACATATTGGAGCTTGTTCCATTCATCAGTCCTTTTTGATATATACTTTCCACATATTCATAGAACCAATCGCTCAGGTTTATGTCGTCGAATACTGGCCAGGGTTTTTCTGCAAGGGGTCCTTCTGTATCGTCGATTGGTGTGGTGATGTCTTCATCATCGACAACAACGGTCACAGGCGGTCTTACATATCCACCTCCGTAGTTACCACCGCCACTGCTACCACCATTATCATTGCCGTTGTCGCCACCATTGTCGTCGCCGTCATCGCCACCATCACCATCACCACCACCATCGTCATCGTCAACTGTCACAGTCACGATGCAATATGCTTTGAAGCCGCCTTCCACAGTGGTTACGGTAACAACGCATGAGCCTTCGCCCACTGCCGTGACCAAACCTGTGGCATCCACCGTGGCAATGCTGCCGCCGCAGCCTGTGCTCCAGGTCACTTCCTTGTTTGTGGCTGCTCCCGGCAATACTGTTGCCGTAAGTTGCAAGCTCTCTCCCAGTTCCAGTTCTATTTCCGCTTCACTCAATAGCACTCCTGTCACAGGGATATCACCTATCACTGTAGGAGTCTCGGAGACATATACATTGACATATGCCTCGAAGCCTCCCTGGGAGCTGGTTGCCGTCACATAGCATATACCGGAATCGACGGCAGTGATAAGCCCGCTTACACCAACTGTGGCAACAGCGGTATCTGACGAAGTCCAGCTGAGGGTTTGATTGGCTGCATTGGCAGGCACAATCTGAGCTGATGCCTGTACCGTATCGCCCGGGTCGAGGTAGTAGCGCTCGGTATCTATTTCTATTCCTTTCACAGCAACCGGCGGGGGTGTTGTCACCGAAAGGGCAAACCGCTCGCCTTGGTCGTCAAAACCAAGGGGAATGTCTGCATAGCTGCTGATGGACGGACTGAAGCTTACGTAATATGTTGTTCCAGCCATAAACTCTTCTCCAGCCTCCAGCGTGAAGATAAATGCCTTTGCAACTTGCTGACCTTTGTACACCACTGGCTGTGTAGCCGCGAAGCTGCCTGACAGGAACTCATTGCCGCCAAGGGCAGTTCCGTCTTCTGCCAACGCAGGAGAATATACATTAATGTTATTTCCATTGATGTCAGAGGCTTTAACATATCTTTCAAAGACTATTTCTATGCTATCTCCATTGTCTGTGAAGTATGCCCCAATTGGTATCGCCGGTCCTTGATATTCCAAGGCTTGGTGAACATCAAGGCGAATGGGTGGCACGTACATTTCGTTGCTGTACTCGGTTTTATAACCTTCTTTTTCGTACATCACCATCCAATTGCCCATGGGAACATCCCACTCGTACCAACCGTCGCTTCCTGTTATATAGGGGTTGATTTGCCTGTACCATTCCATGTCGAAGAAGCTCCAGTCGCCAGAACCTGCTGAGCTTGCACCTTGGTCTGAATCGGCTTCGAATAGCAAGGTGGCTGTGACTCCATCGATGGGGTTGTCCAGGCTTACTTCATAGACGATGCCGCTGGGGTCGTGGATCCATCTTGATCTGTAGGGTCCGGGCCAGGTTTTGTATCCGGAACAATACCTGCTAAACCAGCGAGTGTCAGGAAAGTCTCTATCTCTATTCAACTTGGTTCCACATTCGTCTAGACTTATTGCAACTATCTCGTCTATTATATCGTTTATGCCGTCAATGACGTTTTCGTTGCCCATCCAATCGGTGACTATTCCCGCTCCTGTAATAACCGGGTCCATGGGTGAATCCGTTTGTCCGCCCATGGTGACAATGGAAGCGGATTGCTGCATGGATGAATTAGTAGTATACACTTTCCGAATATCACGAAATATGGAGTCTACTCGCGATTCTGGAGTATTCTCACACAGATCCTCCGTTGCCTCAACTAGGTTTTCAGTGATGTCCTTACCCCATCCGTTCGTCCATTCGTATGATTCAGGTTCTTCGAAAACCAGACCTGTGACTTCGGTATCCACTTCATATCCATGGGGATCCACCCCGCTTTCAGCTGGTGGGATGAGGTATATGACCGAGCTGGACCTATATGTGTATGTATCGTCTTCTATGGTTAGGCTATCTTGGTAGTTATAGACCTGGATCTCATCATGAACTCGGTTGAACTCGCTGAGGGTAGCAGGCAGCGTTATCGAAGCCAGCTCTGTAATGGTTATATTCACCGAAGATTCGCCTACAATATCAGCCACATCGTAGCTGAATAAAACCGTGCTGCCAGGAACCAGCGTATATTCAGCCTTTTCATCATCAGGAGAATATGTATTCGGATCAGAGTCGAAGTCATAGGCAAGGTAGCCATCCGCTACGCTGGCGCCTTCATCCTTCCAGCTGATGCTGAATTCGCTCAGTTCGCCGGGAAGCTGGTTGCGAAGCTGTGCATTCGTAGTTTCGTTGAAGAGGTCGTAATGGGCATAACTTGGGGTGAATATCACATTGATGATTGCTTCGGAGAAGTCGCTAGCTCCTATGATCTTGAAGGGGTCTAAAATCACAGCGTCCCAAGCATCAGTTATAGCATTATAATTTGCCTGGGCATATGCAATGGCACCGTTGGGGCTTGTTATTTGGATATACACATCCTGCACATGGCTGTTGTCGGTAAACACCGCTGAAATTTTCAGTTGGGTTTCTTTGCCGGTTAGCGTATAGGGGAAGGAAACGGGACCTTGACCTGCATCAAGCACTGTATGTACCGTTCCGTACATTCCATATACTATCAGTTTGCTCAATCCTGGGCGGTTGGGATCATAAATCATAATCTGTCTTTCGCTGATCAGGGTACTACCGCCGTGCTCGGTTGCTGCCACCAATTCATGGCGGTACCTGACCCCGTCTTCCCCTGGCAATATGACATTCAAGTTCCAATATCCCGCAGGGCTTGCCATTACCTCTCCAATTGGCACTCCCCTGTCGTATATTTTCACCAAAGAACCTGCGGGAGCAAGTCCATTGATATGGATATCGCGCCTATATGTGTATGCATCGGCTTCCAGACTAATGGTTTCTATATAGATTTCAGCTGTTCCCAGAGAATTTGAAAGGGCACCCGACCTGTAGACAGCTGTGGAAAAGACATGGTTTACTGTTATATCGGAATTCACCTTCACCCGAAATGCTACGAAACCGCTGTTTGCATCTGCTGCTGTGACGGGAACTTGGAAGCGTCCAGAAGCATCGATGATGGGATTCGCCAAGCCGACGCTGTTTTTCGTCAAGCTCCCTTGGATGAATGTAGTTCCCGAGGGAATCTGTAAAGTAATACTGTCTGCATCCGATGGCGCATTCATCCGCTCGTAACTTGCCATCAGCGTGACTATTCCACCTGGTGCGGCGTTTACTGGTGCTACAACATATGAACCAGAAGCAACATCGGAACCAACCGGATTCATTATTACATCACCATAATCGATTATGTCACCATCAGATGCCGTGATTGTACGGCTTGCAGTAAATTTATTGCCGTTTGGGTTCTGATATGTAATTGTATCAGTGGAAAACAGAAGCTCGTATGTCTCCGCTTCTTCAAAATAGACCCGATATACGCCCCCTGCCAGGTGATAACTCTGGTATTTCACTATGTGGTTGGTGTTGGTATCTCGAGCCATAATAGAAACATAAGCTCGATTGTTGGAATTATAATACATCACAGCATTGCCGTCGGGACCCACAGGCTTTATGTCCACTGCGGCTGTTTGCATAACATAGAAATCATCAGAAATTGTATAATTGTTGTCCACAGTAAGAACACGCTGATAATCCGGCATATATAACGAAGCTACTACTGTATTCCATGTGCCTCGGACGAGTATTTCATCTCCAGGTACCACCACTAGATCCACGGTTGATTGTGAAAAAATTGTGGCAGTTTGGTTCGTGCTCAGATTTGTCAAACGAATTACAGGACGCAGAGCCAATAATGATGCACCTTGTCCATATACTGGAACAGTGGAATAGTCTGCATCGCCGAAAGATTTAGCATAAAGTCGCAAGTCGGTTTCCAGCCGCTGCCCCAATCCAACAGCAATGTCCTTTTGGTTGATTCCTGCTGTTGTAACGAATGGTGTTGTCTCGGGAAGGTAAGCCGTTGAACGCTCTAGAATCTTAGTGACGCTGGCTGTTGTTTCGCAAGCTGATAAAATCGGCAAGCTGTAGTATCCGTTTTCATCAGTAATTGTATTCCAATACTCCTTTGAGCTGATTCCACGGCTCTGTAGAGATTGCGTCACTGTGACCGTGGCACCGGAAATAGGCTGCCCGTTTTCCAAGGTGACGATTCCCTCCAAAGTTCCATCGAAATGCAAGATGTAATCAGGCAAATGGATAGTCAGGCTGTTTTCGCCAGGATCTGGGGTAATATCCTTTGTAATAAAGCTGGGGTAAAAGAAATAGTTCAGCTCGCCTCCGGAGTCATATGCTGTTCTGATCCCCGCCCTAAGGGACACTCTATACTGTTGGAATGCTGTCAGCCCTGATAAAGCAGGATTATTGTTTCTTATATTGCCAGTTATACTTCCATTGGCTGTATTTTGAACTTGAATTATATAAGACTCAAATAGGCTCTCTTCAATGCTGCTGCCGAAACTGAGGGCGACTTCCAAGTGAGCTTTCACTTCTGGGGTGATGCTTACCGGTGTCAACTGCCCGGCTGTAACTGATATTCCATTTACATGGGCGGTCACGTTATTGTATTGATCTCGAAAAGTGAGAGTTATTCCTGTTCCTTCAATAGTACCTTCAGCTGATCCACCAGCTGCTCCAACAGGTATGCCTACGATGATGTACTCGTCCTGGGCAGCGTTGAAATCGACTGCGATGCTGTTGCCAATGCCATTGTATGCTGCGGTGAGGGTACCTATGATGCTCAAAGCTGGAAAGTCTGTGAAATAATCGTTGATGATTGTCACTCTCAGCCCACCGCGGATTTCAGGAAGCCTGTATGCGCTCAAAGGAACTTCCGCAGCCGTTTTACCCGCTATACCTTCTAGGGTAAAAAGAACTCCGCTGATTTTAGATATGCCTTCTGCCATGGTGAACGTGCCTGAGTAGAGACCTGGCGTGGCGGTACTTTCTGTTAAATTCACGATTGCGGTCTGTGCTGTCAAATTTTGTATAGCGTCATCGTAGGTCACTGTCGCCTTCGCTGTTCCGCCTGCTTCTCCATATAGTGTAATGTTCATCATGTCGTTTGGGCTATAATAAGGCTTCCCATCGTCCGTGGCGTTTGACAGCTGCATATTGTATATTTCGGCAACATCGCTCGCAGCTTCTGCTTTTACCCATAATTCGCTGTTTTTGCTGGGGTCACCAGCATCGAAGACATGCTCATAAATAAAGTAGCCTGTGCCTGAGTTTCTATCGTACTCTCCTTCGTTTCTCCCATCGACCCAGGGCCACAAATAATCATTTTCGCCAAATATCACATAGGGCGCATCCGGAGAGCATGTAATAGTTCCGTCTATAGTCACTTTAGTAGCGAAACCAAGAATAATCCCGTTTTCCCCTGAAGAGCTGGCATTGCCATGAATATCAATGGTGGCTCCGGGATGTGCTCTTATAGCACTGGCTTCAAATGAAGTGACATCACCCATTATTATAAATTCTCCATTACCGACCACAGCATCATTTATAGACCAAACATCGCCGTGAACAGTCACTTTTGCAAATTCGTTTCCGTAACTAATGGCATTTACACCATAACCATCCTCATTGACGTTGGTAACATCGCCAAATATCTCTACAACAGCGTCTGATTCAATGTTTAAGCCTTCATTGTAGCGGCCATTTTGATTTAGATCATTTTTGACCGTGAATTCTCCGCCATTAATATTGAACGTGCCATTTGCATCGCCTTCGATGTATAACTCGGATCTGTATGTATTGCAGGTTCCGTTGAAATCCCCACCGATGGATACTTTGCTGTTACTAATGGTAATTCTGTATGGCTCTCCAAATTGCTCAAAATCGAGTTCCTTCACCGGCGCGCTTACACTTCCGATTATTTCGAAAACAGAATCATCGGATTGTATGACCATGCCGCCGTTATAATTCGCTTCCTCGCTGACGGAAGCAACTATTATATTGTCAAGGGTAAAAGACGATTCCTCCGCCATAAGAACATTAATGTAAGTATAATAGTAATAGGTTTCGTCATCATATGGGTCGTAATAAGAGTCTATTGGTTCAGGGGTGATGACAATGTTCAGCTTCCCTGTGATGCCTCTGTCAACGGTTAGATTGACATTGACTAAAGACATGGCGTAGGCGCCGATATCATCCATTTCCAATTGGTCGCCGAGAATGTTCAGCACATAGCCGTTCAAATCAAGCACGATTTCCATTGGGTTTGAACCTGTGCCTTCCAAATTGAAGTTGCCCTCATAGTCAAGGTCGTCTAGCAGCAAAAGAGTGTCACCATCAATCAAGTCTACCAGTGCGTCTGATAGGTCACCATATGAACCTGACATGGTGCCGCCTCGCCAAATCTCCCAGATGTCGCCAGGGGCTGCATATGCTCTCAGAGTTGATATTGGCAAAAATCCGAAAATCATTGTCAATGCCAAAAAGAGCGCAAGGGTTTGCTTTGTTTTTACGGTTGTTTTAGTGTTAATTTTCATCATAGGTGCCTCCAATAAAAATGTTGTCTATTACAATTTTACTAATGTGTTATATGTTTTGGTATATGAGTTTTATTTATATATTATATGTACTCCAATAAACCACCATTTCTGGCAGCATTATACGGTATAATTTCAAATTTGTAACCTATCCCAAGGATAGGTTTTGTAAAAATTTAGTAATTTTTTTATTTAGAGAATACTCAAAAAACACCATTCATTAGAAAATTAATGCCTGTAAAGCATTGGTATTAGGTCATTTAATGCATTAATGAATGATGGAATTATATATAATAATTAACTTATGAAAAAAATCATAAAATTAAAAATATTTTATGATTTTTGAGTTATTATCTGAGTATTGTGTATATTTTTGAGGGTAGGGGAGAGTATTCATTATCGATAAACAGCATAGCGGTCAAAGCAACTCTAAATGAGTTCAAATAACACGCATAAAAAGTACATACGACCCTGTAATGTGGTCACAGTATAAATAATACTAAATCACAGATTTTCACTCTGATACATCACAGCAGATAGGGCAACGATGGGAGCAGTTTCGCAGCGGAGGATTCTGGGACCCAGAGAGACGGAGAGTAGACCCAGTAAATTTGCATATTCGACTTCTGCAGGCTCAAAGCCTCCTTCGGGACCAGAAACAATTGAATAAACAGATGCCTCTGAGTGAAGCTCTAATGCTTCTTTGAGGTGAATCTTTTTTTCGTTTTCGTAGAGAAACAGCGATATTTCTGACTTCGATGCTCGATCCATTGCCGATTGGAAAGACTCCATAGGAAACACAATGGGAACAATACCCCTACCGCTCTGTTTTGCAGCTTCAAGTGCAATCCGTTCTAGCCTAGTCGTCCTTTTTGTAATATCCTTGGGAACAGCTACGCTGCGAGCAGAGGGAAAGAGGATGATTTCCACAGCACCCAACTCCACGGATTTTTGCACCACAAATTCCATTTTATCGCTTTTTGCCAATGCAATATAAATCGAGCAAGCGATGCTAGGTTCGCCCACAGAAGGACGAATTTCCACAACATCTGCAATATCGCTACCCTGAGCTGTGAGCTTGCAAATATAATCATTACCTGCACTATCACAGACAATAAAGAGTTCAGAGCTGCGTATACGCAATACGCGAATATGCTCCATATCATCGTTGCTAAGTTGCACAAAACCATCAGAAATATTCGTGGAATCAACGAAAAACCGTGTCATCTATATGAACTCCTTTGAAGGTATGTTACTGGTAATGGGTGACAATCAACTGTCATTTATGAGAGAGCTTGCGAAAAAAGATGAAACCTTGTTAGGCTTCATCTTACTCTCGTTTTTATTCTTGGTTTCTCAGCTCTGCTCGTTTTATTTTGCCTCCGATGGTTTTTGGTAGCTCATCAATGAATTCTACAATTCGAGGGTATTTATAAGGAGCAGTTGTGCGCTTGACAAAATCCTGTAGCTCTTTTACCAGGGCATCGGAAGGCTCATAACCTTTATTTAAAACAATCGTTGCCTTGACCACCTGACCGCGTTGGGGGTCGGGGGCTCCGGTGATGGCACATTCCAATACAGCATCATGTTCAGATAAGACACTTTCAACTTCAAAGGGACCGATGCGGTAGCCTGAGCATTTTATCATATCGTCGTTACGACCAATGAACCAATAATACCCTTCGGGGTCTCGCCAAGCCATATCTCCAGTATCATATACTCCGCCTTCAAACGCATTGGCAGTTAGTTCATCATCCAAATAATAACCTCTAAACAAACCGACAGCATCAATATTGCGGATGATTATCCTGCCTTCTTCGCCGTCCTCGCAAGGATTTCCTTCCTCATCTACCAAATCAATATCATAAATGGGAGCAGGTTTACCCATGGAACCAGGTTTTGGCGAAAACCAAGGGAAATTGGCGATGAGTACGGTGGATTCGGATTGCCCGAAACCCTCATGCATATCCAAGTTCCATTCGCTTTTTATTTTATTGAAAACTTCGGGACTTAGAGGCTCGCCAGCATTTCCGCAATGCTCAATGGCAGAAAAATCATAGCCTTCCATGCTGTCTGCCAACATGAAACGATACATAGTAGGTGGAGCGCAAAATGTTGCTACCTTGTGTTTTTCGAGATGCTCCATCAGTTTAGCTGGTACAAAATCATCCATGTCATATGCATAAACAACGGCACCGCAAATGAGCTGACCATAGATTTTACCCCAACCGAATTTTGCCCAACCAGAATCTGACACAGACATATGGAGTTTGCCCTCTCGCACCTGCTGCCAATATTTCGCTGTGACAATATGCCCCAGGGGATGAGCGAAATTGTGAAGGACCATTTTCGGCATTCCAGTAGTACCAGAGGTGAAATAAATAAGCATGGGGTCATTAGCAGTTACTGCATCATTGCCACTGGGACGCTCAAATGTCTCTGAAAAGCTTTCAAGGGGTTTGTTAAATTCCAGCCAGCCTTCACGCAATCCTGGGGTGAGGATTTTCACCTGGACTGTTGGGCATTGGGGGAGTGCTTGTTCCATTTGGGTAACGATGTAGTCGTCATTGAAGCAGATGACAGCCTTTGCGTTGGCAGCGTTTAATCGATATATGGTATCTTTTGATGTGAGTTGTAACGTTGCTGGTATAAGGACAGCACCCAATTTACAAAGGGCAATTGCGGCAATCCAATATTCATAGCGTCGGCGTAAAATGCACATTACCACATCGCCTTTGCCAATTCCAAGGCTCCTAAAATAGTTTGCTCCTTGGTTTGAGAGCCTACGTAAATCATCGAATGTATACAGTCGCTCGTCTTCGTGGTCATCGCACCAAAACAAAGCGGGTTTATCGGGCTCTAGCTGCGCCCAAGCATCAATAATATCAAAGCCAAAGTTGAAATTTTCTGGTATATTCACCTTATAGTTTTGAATAAAATCCTCATAGGAGTCAAACTCGACCCGAGGAAGAAATTTTTCAAGCATAAATGCCACACCTTTACATTAAAATAGGAATCGGTCACGGAGTCATTGTTCATTGCTTTCCGTGATTACCGTTAGAAACCTTGCTTTTTCTGTGCCTATGACCTTTTGCCCATGGGGATGGGTGGGGTCGAAGTATACTGCATCTCCAGGGTATAGTACATATTCTTTATCGTCATAGGCAATGACGATAGTGCCCTCCAATACAAGGTTAAATTCCTGCCCGTTATGGGTAACAAGAGCGGCTTCGGGCTCTCCGGGCAATAATGTGACAAGGAGCGGCTCCATGATTTTTCCTGTAAACCTAGGAGCGAGGCTCTCGAACATATAACCGGGGTAGCGATCAATAACTGTGCCTTTCCCTCGGCGACAGATTTGAATGGTGGAAAGCCTAGCGGGTTCGCCGGTGAGGATTTCAGACAAGTCCACATTGAATTTATTAGATATATGGTACAATACACTTATGGGTATGTCTTTTCCGCTGGATTCATATTGTGTGTATAGCTCCACAGCAACACCAGCTTCATTCGCCATTTCTTCTATGGTATAATCAAATATTTCCCGCAATTCGCGAATGCGTTCGGCGATTTTTTTCATATCTTCTTCCATATGGCTCTCCTTTCAGATATGCTCATTTGAATTTTTGAAGTATATAGCAAACACTTGGTATTGTCAAGACATTAGCATTCATGCTATACTAAAATTACATAAAAAAGTAGCTGCGTTGCGGGTATCGAGACGACATAAAAAGCCCCCAAAGATATAATAGGAGGCACGGTTTTGGCGAAAAAAAAGGAAACAGTGCGACTACACAGGGTCATTCCCAGAATTGAAGCGTCTTCCCAACAGGGTCTTAGTAGCCAAGAAGCGGCTGAAAGGTTGCAAAATGGATATGGGAATACGAAACCCGACTCTGCTGAAAAGTCTGTTGCCCAAATTTTTAAAGATAATATTTTCACATATTTTAATATGGTATTCCTCTTGCTTGCATTATGTGTAATTGCTGTTGGTTCTTTTCGCAACCTTACATTCATGCCTTTGATTTTTATAAACACTTTCATTGGAATAGCCCAAGAGATTAGATCAAAACGCGCCCTTGCCAAGCTGACATTTATAAACGCTCCACAAGCTACGGTAATAAGGAACGGTGAAAAAATAAATGTTTCAGCGGACCAAACGGTGCTTGACGATATAGCGATATTTTCAGCTGGGAACAGCATTTATGCCGATGCCATCGTGCTAAATGGTGAATGTACTGTCAATGAAGCACTGGTTACAGGAGAATCCGATGAAATCGAAAAAACAATGGGCGATATATTATTGTCAGGAAGCTTTGTTGTATCAGGACAATGTACCACTCGCCTTGATAAAGTAGGGCGAGATTCATTTGTCGCTCAGCTTACTTTGGAAGCAAAAAAATCCCAAGGAAAAAAGCCACCTGGAATGGTAACATCCCTCCAGAGGCTCGTGCAAATAATTGGCATAATCATTTTTCCAGTGGGAATCATAATGTTTTATAGACAAACCCAGCATTTTGGTTTAGCCACTGTGGATGCAGCGGTGAGAACAGTGGGAGCATTGGTGGGTATGATACCTGAGGGCTTGTATTTATTGGTTTCAGTGACACTCACCGTGAGCGTCATGAGGCTTGCGCAAAAAAGAACGCTGGTTCATGAACTGAGTTGCGTGGAGACTCTTGCAAAAGTCGATGTGTTCTGTGTTGATAAAACAGGTACGATTACAGAAAACAGCATGGAACTAAAAGGCATAGAGCTTTTATGCAGCGATAGATTCAACGAAAATGATATAGATTCAATTTTGACAGATTATGCCAGCAATATTCCTGTGGATAATGAAACGATGGTTGCCATTGCCTCTCGTTATGCATCGACTCAAGCGCGACTTGCTCAAAAAATCGCGCCTTTTTCATCTGCGGTCAAGTATAGCGGCGTTTCTTTTTATGACGATGAATCCTATTTTTTAGGAGCTCCTGAGCGGATTTTGCTGTCGAAATATCCACAATATAAAAGCCAGATTGAAACATATTCCTCCCAAGGATTTCGTGTTTTACTCTTAGCTTTATACGATGGCGATGTGAACATGGAAATCGATGACAATAGGGTTATGCCCTTAGCTCTTATTATGTTGAGTAATAAAGTGAGAGAAGAGGCACCAGCCACTTTCAGATATTTTGAGCAGCAAGGTGTAAAAATAATCGTTATATCAGGAGATAATCCCGTTACAGTTTCCCAGATTGCTAAGGAAGCGGGAATCGCGGGAGCTGATAAATATATCGATGCGGGAGAATTGACCACAGACAGGCAGATAAGAAGAGCGGTGAGCGAATATGTGGTTTTCGGGAGAGTAAGCCCTGAGCAAAAACGCAAGCTTGTCAGAGCATTGAAGTCCATGGGTCATACAGTTGCAATGACCGGAGATGGGGTCAATGATGTGCTGGCGTTAAAAGATGCTCATTGCTCAATAGCTTTAGCTTCAGGCAGCGAAGTGGCTAGCCAAGTGGCTAATATTGTTCTTTTAGACTCGGATTTTTCTACAATGCCAGAGGTGGTACTTGAAGGTCGGCGAGTCATTAATAATATTGAGCGTTCTGCTGCATTATATCTCATGAAAAATATTTTTGCTTTCTTGCTTGCCATGGTTATGACTGTAATATTGGCGCATCCATTCCCCTTGGAACCATCACAGTTGACATTGTTTAATATGATGATTATCGGCATACCTTCCTTTGTCCTTGCTTTGGAGCCCAACAAAAGTCTGGTAAAGGGTAAATTTATGATGAATGTGTTTAAAAGCGCATTGCCAATGGGTCTGACTTCCTTTGTTGCTTTGGCGGCATTGACATTTCTATGTGACAGACGAGAAATTATTGGCACTGAAATGTCCACCATGTCTTGCGTTATCATCACTTTTATTGGCTTGCTTATGCTATACAGGCTGTCTCGACCCCTCAATAAAATTCGTCTTGCATTGCTAATATGTATGACAACTGGCTTCTTCGTTGGTTGGGCATTTCTAGGAGAAATCATCTTTGGGCTTACACCGCTGATGGGAGATAGGATCTGGATAACCATCGTGTTTTGCATTATATCTGCACCGATAATGCTACTGCTTTCAATTGCCCTTGGTGATAAAAAAGAAAAGGCGATAACTCCCCTAGAGGCGAGTGCTTGACTATTAGTATATAATACTTTGTAGATTTGTGGATTCTAGGGGGATTTCGGCTCAGAATCAGCAATAAATAATTAAATAAACTCTCCAAGGGAAGCGGATATGCCCCAGTTTTTTCGTAGGGCTATCAGCTCTTTTATTTTATCTCCATCTAATGTGCGCTCAAAGCCAAGAATCGTTGAATACATTGTGATTTTAGCAGTATATTCAACATTTTCCATTCTGTATAAGGCTTCCATGACGCTAGTACCCCAAGTCAAGGCTCCATGCTGTTCCAACAAAACGCCATGGTAATCCTGGCAATAGTCACTCGCGGACCTGGCAAGTTCCTGGGAACCAGGTGCTGCATACTTTGCAATGGGAATAACACCCAGGAGCATGACGGTTTCCTGAATGTATGCCTTATCAAGGGGAACACCAGCAGCAGCAAATGTGGTTGCAATGGGAGGGTGGGCATGGCAAACTGATAAAATATTGGGTGATTTCTCATATATAGCAAGGTGCATTTTCGTCTCAGAAGAAGCTGTTCCAGAACCGCTGAGTACCTTACCACTCATATCTAGCCTCACAAGCATATCTTCGTTCATGAACCCCTTTGAAACACCACTGGGAGTAATAATAATCTCATCTTCAGAAATGCGAGCACTCAAATTCCCCTCACTCCCACAGATAAGCCCCCGTAAATACAAGCGTCGCCCAGCCTCGATGATATCAATTCTAGCTTGCGACTCCGATGGATATGGAATATTAGACACTTTGAAAAACCTCCGGTTTTTGTAATTAATTCAACCAATTTATCCCGGTTTCGGTGATAATTGCGGTTATCAAACTGTGGTCAGTCACATCAAAGGATGGATTATAGCAAGGTACTTCATCCGGTGCTATTGGGTCTTTGAAATAGAGTTCTTTTATTTCGTTGGGATCTCTTAGTTCGATTGTGATGTCGGCTCCTGTTTCACAATTTGGGTCTATGGTTGATGATGGACAGCAAACATAAAAGGGGATGCCATAATACTTAGCTAGGATAGCAACGCCGCTGGTGCCGATTTTATTGGCAGTGTCGCCGTTTAGCGCAACTCGGTCGCAACCCACGAAGACGGCATCGATTTTACCTTCTTTCATCACAATACTTGTCATATTATCACATATCAATGTGCAAGCCACACCAGCACGAGACAATTCATAAGAAGTCAAGCGTGCTCCTTGCAACAATGGACGAGTTTCGCAGACATAAGCATGCAGGTTTATACCTCGCTCATTTGCCAGCAGTATCGGACCTAAGCCTGTTCCATACATCGAAGTCGCCAAAGGACCGGCATTACAGTGGGTCAGCACACCATTTCCATTTTCGATAAGGCTCAAACCATACTCTGATATGGACAAGCACATATCTATGTCCTCCTGTTGGATTTTACTAGCCTCAGCTCCCATTGCATCACGAATATGAGACAAGGGTAATTGTGATGAATCTTCCACCAGCTTCATCATGCGTTGTAGCTGTTTGGAAAGATTCACAGCTGTTGGTCTGGCAGAATCTAAATAATCACTCTGCTTTCGAAGCTCCGTTAGAAAAGTGTTGTAATCATTTGCATCTAAATTCAGAGCGATTACATATAAAGCATATGCGGCGAAAATTCCAATGGCAGGTGCGCCACGTACTCTCAGCATCTTTATAGCTTCATGGAGCTCCGCTGGGTTGGAAAGCTCTAGAAACTTCGTTTCCTTGGGTAGCAAGGTTTGGTCTATAATGACAACAGCGGTACCATCATCGCTTAATCTAATATTTTCCGGTTTATTATTGGCCAAAATCCATGTTCTCCTTTATAGTATAGGATAATATATGTTTCGTATTATAAAAACGCTCATATTAAAGACAACATAAATGTCTTCCGTAGGGCGCGGCATCCCTGACGCGCCGCGAAGCATCCACCGCACCATGGGAACACATCTTCCGTAGGGCGCGGCATCCCTGACGCGCCGCAAGGCATCCACCGCAACCTAAGCGGCGCGACAAGGACTTCAGCCCCAGAAGTGAATGAAGTCCACTTCTAGGGCTGTTATACTGGCAAGTGAAAATCCTGTCCATCTAAAAGCCAGTTGATTTTTATTGATATTGATTCAAGTCGGCAGGGAAAGTGATGCTCACGCTGCTGCCAATGGCATTGATGTCGATATCTAGTTCAACTCCAGAATCCATTGGTAAGCCATCTATCTTCATTATCGTGTCAAAAACAAATGTCATTCTTACAATTTCACCAGCTGCGTTTACATATATGTATCCATTAAGCTCTCCTTTAAGTTCTCCGCTAAATTCGTCAGGAGCCAGTTCAGGAGTCGCAGACATCATTCCAACTATTATATCAATGAGAGATTGGATATTGTCTGTGGATAAAGCATATGTATAAACTGTTAAACCACTCTGGGTACCCTTTGTTATGCTGCATATTGAATAAATTGGGTTTGTGCTGTATGCAAGCGCCCTTACTACATCGTTCACGGCGAGCAATTCATCACTGATACCGGAAGTGGCTGAAGCAGAGGTTTTAGTTTTCATTCCCCTGGCATTAACATAAGCGAATCCATCGGTAAAATAGATTTCCCCAGTGAGTGATCTGTCAGCCATGGGAACAGGAGCATCGTATTTTATCGCTCTTTTTACATCAGAACCTGCGATAATAATTGCTGTTTCCATGGTACTGCTCAATGTCATTTCTGTACCGAGTAAAACGACATCCATGTCAAGCTTCAAAGAAAGGTCGATGCTCCTTTCATTGGCAAAGGATGCACCCACTTGATTAAACTCGTTGATGAGATTCAAATACGACACAGCTGTTGCAGCAGCCGATGAAGAAACAGCACCATCGCTTACAAGTTTTGCCAGTAATGTATCAAAAGCACCGTCCGAAGTGGGTACATATAGCGCTAAATATGAAACGGCAACCATATGTCCTCTCAGGAAAGGTGTGGCATTTAAGGTGTCATCAAGTATACCGATGTTCCTTCCGAAAATCAATGCCTCTGCCCATAGGGTGCTTTGCACATCATTGTCTGTATAACCCAAGGCGCGAGCAACAAAGGTCACATACATTTGCGCTGTGCAAGCTCCACCTGGAGTAAAAGTAGTAGTGCTTGTGCCTGTGGTAAGCCCCATTTCGTAAGCTAGTGAAACATAGGGAACCTGCCATTCTACTAAATCTGTGAAGGGATGGCTAAAGCTACCGTTTTCAGCAGTTTCTTCCAAGCCAAGCAAGCGCACTAGCATTGTGACGGCTTCAGCTCTTGTGGGTGCTCGCTCCAAGGAAAAGCCTGTATCTGTTCCTCTGAATAGACCCAGTCGGTTAAGCTGCTCAGCTGGTCCACGATATCCAGCCGCCGAAGCACTAACCATCAAGGCTAATGAGAGCACGATTATTGTTATCAGTATTGCAATGGTTTTTTTCACGATAGTAACCTCCAAAATTTTTTCGCTGTGTTTTGTCGCTTAATAAAATTGATGTTGCGTTTAATAATATGTCATATTCTACGTAATATGTCAACAAAAACGGTGGGTTTTTAAATTTTGCTTAAAAATGAAAATAAATTATGAAATACTTGACAAGCATCAAATAGGGTGCTAAATTATAATTAGCACTCGTAGGCGGAGAGTGCTAATATGATGAAACATTATGAAAAATACCAGAGAACAAAGGATGGTATTTCAAAAGGGTTTTGTAAAAGATATGGATTTGAGCAATCGCAAAAGGGAAATATTAAAAATAGTCGTTGAACAATTCGTTCTAACAACAGAACCTGTCGGATCTAAAGCAGTTTCCGAGGAATTGGGTTCTGCCATATCATCGGCAACAATCCGCAACGAAATGGCGGAGCTGGAGAGTATGGGCTTATTGGAACAACCTCATACTTCAGCAGGTAGAGTGCCTTCGGCTCAGGGTTACCGTATGTATGTGGACGAATTGATGCACCACTACAAATTATCCAGCGATGACACCAATGAAATCGACAAAGCACTTATTTCAAGAGCCAATGCGCAAACACAGCTCATCGATGAAGCTGGATACGTAGCTTCAAGGCTCACCAGATACCCAGCCTATGCCATGACCTCCACTACGGGTATAGTGAGTATTGCGAGACTTGATTTTATATATGTAGATACATACACATTTATTATCGTAGCGCTCCTCAGTAACGACACTGTGAAAAATAAACTAGTTCACTTGACCACCACTATTAACCAAGCAATTCTCATAAAGTTAGGAACAGTTTTCAACGCAAGTTTCACAGGAATCCCAGAAGAGCAAATAACCACAGCACTCATTACCTCAACAGAAAGAGCTCTGGGAGACACCACAGGCATTGTGGCAGTCATCGCTGGCTTCATCATAGAGCTTCTATGCGAAGCAAAGGCTGGTCAAGCGCGGGTGGCAGGAGCGATGAATCTTTTAAACCATCCTGAATATCGGGACTTCGACAAAGCTTCGCGGCTGATACAATATCTATCAGATGCCGATGATAAAGAATTATTTAAGCTACCATCGCCAAGTACCTCTGGTGAAATCAAAATCACCATTGGTCCGGAAAATTTAGCCCAGGAGCTTCAAGACTCCAGTGTGCTAGCGATAAGGTACAATGTGGGGGACGATATGGAAGGACTCATTGGCATCATAGGACCAACGCGAATGGAATATTCGAAAGTTGCCGCAAGGCTTACATATATAGCTCAGGGTCTAAGTTTACTGCTTTCGGGCAGTGAAATACCGAAAATAGCAAAGCTGGGAGTTGATGATATTGGACACGAATGACAACACTGAACGTAAAGAGCCTATGGAGGACGGCACCACCGAGGAAGAGCAAAATGCAAATCAATCCGATGGAGAGCAATTTGAAAATATGCAAAACGATGAAAATGAACAAAATGCAAATTCAACTGAGTCCGTGCAAAATGATAGCGACGATGAAAATAACAATGAAGACTATGATATAGAAAACTATGAAAACGGTGAAACAGAACAGGAAGTGGAGCAAGACCCAATCGCCATGATGGAAAAAGAAATCGCTGCGGAGCGGGACAGATATTTGCGCCTTGCAGCAGATTTTGACAATTTTCGTAAACGAAACGCCAAAGAGCGAGAAACCCTTTATAACGACGCTCAAAGCGAGGTTATATCAAAGCTATTACCAGTATACGACAATCTGGAACGTGCATTGAAAACTCCTTGCGAAGACGAAGCCTTTTACAAAGGTGTGGAAATGACGATGACCCAATTTTGTGAAATTTTAAGCAATATTGGTTTAGTACCCATTGAAGCACTTGGCGAGCAATTTGACCCAAACCTGCATAATGCGGTTATGATGATAGAAGACTCCAAATTTGGCGAAAAAATCATAGCAGAAGAATACCAAAAGGGGTTTATCCTTGGGGATAAAGTTATAAGACATTCCACCGTAGTGGTGGCGAATTGACAATGAACTAAATGCGGCTAAGTATCGCATAATATAGGAGGCAGAAGAATATGGGTAAAATAATCGGCATAGACTTGGGAACTACAAATTCATGTGTAGCTGTAATAGAAGGCGGAGAACCAATCATTATTTCCAATGCAGAGGGAGATAGAACAACACCCTCGGTTGTAGCGTTTTCCATTGACGGAGAACGGATGATTGGACATGTGGCAAAACGCCAAGCCATCACAAATCCCGACCGAACAATTTCTTCCATAAAAAGAGAAATGGGAAGCGCATACAGAGTTGGAGTAGACGATAAGCAATATACACCTCAAGAAATATCCGCAATGATACTCCAAAAGCTTAAAACAGATGCAGAAAGCTATCTGGGCACAAAAGTTACAGAAGCAGTCATTACCGTTCCTGCTTATTTCACCGATGCCCAGCGGCAAGCGACAAAAGATGCTGGCAAAATAGCTGGTCTTGATGTGAAACGCATAATAAATGAGCCAACAGCAGCAGCTTTGGCATATGGTCTCGACAAAGAACAAGACCAAAAAGTCATGGTATATGACCTTGGCGGCGGCACCTTTGATGTCTCGATTTTGGAAATCGGCGATGGGGTAATTGAAGTGCTAGCAACTGCTGGTAACAATCGTCTGGGTGGAGATGATTTTGATGAATGTGTAATGAATTATCTTCTGGCTGAGTTCAAAAAAGACAGCGGAATCGACCTTTCCACAGATAAAATCGCCATGCAACGCCTTAGGGAAGCTTCTGAAAAGGCAAAAACTGATTTATCGGGAGTGACCACAGCGCAAATCAACCTACCATATATCACCGCAGATGCCACAGGACCCAGGCATCTTGATTATACATTAACCAGAGCGAAATTCAATGAATTAACCGAGCATCTCATAGAAAAGACCATGGGACCCGTGAACCAAGCCCTCAGCGACTCGGGATTAAACGCTTCCCAACTCACCAGAGTGCTACTCGTTGGCGGTTCCACCCGCATCCCAGCAGTGCAAGACGCTGTGAAGAAAATTACTGGTAAAGAGCCATTCAAAGGAATAAATCCTGATGAATGTGTCGCAGCTGGAGCTGCCATACAAGGTGGCGTGTTAGGCGGCGATGTGGAAGGAATACTCTTGCTTGATGTTACACCCCTTTCATTGGGAATCGAAACTTACGGAGCGGTATTCACTAGGCTCATTGAACGCAACACAACCATTCCCACAAAAAAAAGCCAAGTCTTTTCAACAGCAGCCGATAACCAAACCTCAGTGGAAGTAAACGTGCTCCAAGGGGAAAGGGAAATGGCTCAATACAATAAATCCATTGGTAGATTCCATCTTGACGGAATTGCACCAGCTCGAAGGGGTATTCCGCAAATTGAAGTCACATTTGACATCGATGCCAACGGAATAGTCAATGTCTCAGCAAAGGATTTGGGAACCAGTAGGGAACAGAACATAACCATCACCGCATCGGCAAACCTTTCCAAAGACGACATTGAAAAAGCCATTAGAGAAGCAGAACAATTTGCTGCAGAAGATGCAATTCGTAAAGACGAAGCAGACACCCGTAACCATGCTGACCAGATGGTATATCAAAGCGAGAAGACCTTGGAAGAAATGGGCGATAAACTAGAATCAGAAGATAAAGCAAAAATCGAAGCATCCATCGACAAGGTGAAAACAGCAATGTCGGGGACAGATATCGAAAGCATTAAACAAGCTGTGGACGAGCTGGAAAAAGCCTTTTATGCTGCCAGCGAAAAACTATATAGCCAAGTGGACCCACAATCGGGAGGAGCTCAAGGCTTCGATGGCTTTGATGGCTTCGGCGGTGAAGATGGTCCAGGTGGCGATGCTGGATTTGGTGGCGACAATGTATATGATGCGGACTACGAAGTTGTGGACGACGATACACCTGAGGATTAAATCGACATTGGCGACCATACGACCATACAAAAATAAACATAGAAGCAAATAAAGAGAGGCGTTGAAAATATGGCAGAAAAACGAGATTATTACGAAGCGCTGGAACTAAATAAAAACGCCTCTGAGGATGATATCAAAAAAGCCTTTCGCCAGCTGGCAAAACAATACCACCCTGATGTGAATCCTGGAGACTCCAGCGCAGAATCTCGCTTCAAAGAAATCAATGAAGCATATGAAGTGCTCTCTGACCCATCGAAAAAAAGTCGTTATGACCAGTTCGGACACGCTGGAGTTGACCCCAACTTCAGTGGTGGCAGTGGCTTCGGCGGCTTTGGAGGTTTCGGTGGCTTCGGCGGCATGAGCTTTGATTTTGGAGATATAATCGACACAATCCTTGGTGGAGGTAGAGGCGGTGGAGCGCGAAACCGCAATGCACCCAGAAAAGGGGAAAGGGTATATGCCGAGCTACTCATAACCTTTGAAGAAGCAGCCTTCGGCTGTGAAAAGGAAGTTACTGTTCAAAGAATAGAGCATTGCGACGATTGCGAAGGCACCGGCTGCGAAGAAGGAACAACAGCCGAAACCTGCAGCAATTGTAATGGAAACGGTGTCGTGATGATGCAGCAACGCTCAGGCTTCGGCATTATCCAAAGCACTGTGGAATGTCCCAATTGCTCAGGAAGAGGAAAAATAATCAACCACCCCTGCCAAAAATGTCGTGGACTTGGATTGGTGCGAAAAAACAAGACTATACAAGTTTCAATACCAGGTGGAATCGATGACGGACAAACACTTTCCGTGGGTGGCGAAGGCAGCGCAGGTATAAATGGTGGCGAAAGCGGAGATTTATATGTGACAGTTTCGATTATTCCCCATTCAGTATTTGAGCGAGATAGAAACGCTGTTTTGGTAACAATGCCCATATCTTTCGTCCAAGCTTCTTTAGGAGCAGACATCGAAGTCCCAACCCTCGATGGCAAGGTGAAATACACCATCCCAGAAGGTACCCAAACCGGCACTGTTTTCCGCTTGCGAGGGAAAGGTATTCAAAACCTGCGTGGCTTGGGAAGAGGCGACCAATTTGTCACAGTAACAGTATCAGTACCAACGAATTTGAGCGAGGAGCAAAAAGACCTACTAAGACAATTCGCCACCAGCAGCGGCGAAGAAACAAAGGATACCAAGAAAAGACGAAGAAGAAAATAGATATTAATAAACCAAAGGCTGTATAACCAGATTCGGTTATACAGCCTTTTATTATTTAATAAGAATATGCCAAAGTATCAAAAACCGACATTTCAGACAGCTATATGTATAATTGAGAGGGTAAAGCTTGTAAGGTGTAATGCAGAAGTGTATATTATTTGTACAGAAAGCATCAAGCTATGTCAGATAAAATAGAGGAGTTACCAATTGTGATAGAAGATATTCGAGTTTATCTGCCGATTATAATCCCGCTTGCAATCATTCAACTTGGATTGATGATTTTTGCACTGGTACATGCTATCCGTCATCCATATTACAAAATAGGAAACAAAATAATATGGATTGTAGTAATTATTACCCTTAGTATTGTCGGTCCGGTTTCTTATTTTATACTTGCTAGGAGCGAAGAAAGAGGAGAAGATTCATATAATGATACTTGATATTGTTGATTTATATAAGAGCTTTGGAACGCTGAAGGTTATTGAAGGATTGAACTTATCCGTGCCAGATGGATCTATCTTTGGATTTGTTGGCATCAATGGCTCTGGTAAAACGACAACTATGAAAATGATTCTTGGTTTACTAGAAGCGGATAGTGGCGAAATTACTGTTTGTGGCGAACGAGCGCAATATGGTAAAACTGTAAGGAGCATTGGTTATATGCCTGATGTTCCTGAGTTTTATTCTTATATGAAACCGTTGGAGTATCTTATGCTTTGCGGTGAAATTGCTGGAATGCCACGCAGCAAAATAAATGCTCGTAGCACTGAGCTTTTAGAGCTTGTCGGATTAAGAGTTAATAGGAAAATTGGCGGATTTTCAAGAGGTATGCGCCAACGGCTTGGGATAGCGCAAGCACTGCTTAATGAGCCAAAATTATTGATATGCGATGAACCGACTTCTGCGCTAGATCCAATGGGAAGAAAAGAAATACTGGAAATTCTAGCCGCTTTAAAAGGACAAACAACAGTAATATTTTCTACACATATTCTATCTGATGTTGAACGAATATGTGACAGAGTAGCGTTTTTGCATAATGGAAAAGTAGCACTGAGCGGATTACTTTCAGATATAAAAAAACAACGGTCGGATGCATATGGCTTAGAATTTGCAAATAGCGATGAAGCCGCAAGTTTCGCCAACTCTTTTCGTACCGCAGAACAGGATGATGTTATTTTATCGGAAAATTCGCTTACAATAAAAAACAGCGATGGAACGCATATCATTGCTTTACTTGCAAAAGCGAATATTGTACCAATAAAGTTCGAACTCCTAGAGCCATCATTGGAGGACGTATTTCTGGAGGTGCTTATATGAGAGTTTATCTTGTATTTCTAAAAAAGGAACTCATTGAAGCATTTAAGACATACAAGCTATTGATTATGGGAGCTGTTTTCATTATTTTTGGTATACTAAGTCCACTGTCAGCGAAAATGATGCCAGATATTATTAAATGGGCTATGCAAACTGATCCTTCGACAGCAGGGATTGACCTTGCAGCGATATTTTCTGAGCCGAAAGCCCTTGATGCTTGGTCGCAGTTTTACAGTAATATCGGACAAATTGGTTTGCTTGTTCTAATGATAATATTTAGTGGAATGATTGCTTCAGAACTCTCTGAAGATAAACTTACATTAATTCTCACAAAGGGGCTATCTCGAAGCGCAGTTATTATTTCAAAACTGAGCTCATCTATAATCATATGGACAGTTAGTTATACTATTGCCTTTTCGATATCATGGGTTTATACAAACTATTATTTCTCAGATTATAAACTTCCATATTATTATTTTCCAGATTATAAACTTCCATATCTTCTATTTGCAGGTTTTTGTCTTTGGTTATTTGGTGTGTTTTTGTTATCGTTGCTAACTTTAATGGCAACTTTGACTAAAAAGAGTTCGATGCTCTGCCTACTATCTTTAGCTGCTTCATTTATAATACTCAACATATTTAACATTTTACCTTACGTTAAAAAGTATAACCCTATCACACTGGGAAGCACCTCTATAGCTCTCCTCTCAGATACAATTACACCCAGAGCTGTATATCCGACTTTGATTATCGCTGTATTTGCTATTGTAGCATTGACCATTTTTGCTACAATCTTCTTTAGTGCCAAAGCACCCCCAAGGATTGTAGCGACTCTTATAATTTCGTTAATTGCATCAATTTCTGTAACAGTCATGCTCGGTGAAGATATACCAGCTAGACTTAGACTAAACAGATATGTTATTTCAGAAATGGTTGTTATAGGCGCAGACACAAAATGGGAGCTTGCTGGAATTTTGACGCTGCCAAAAAATGCTCAAGATAAAGTTCCTGCAGTGGTGCTTGTCCATGGCTCTGGATCTAGTGATATGGATGAGACGATTTTTGATAACAAACCATTTCGCGATATTGCTGAGTATCTTTCTAGAAACGGAGTCGCTGTACTCAGATACAATAAACGAAGCTACACATATGGATATGTTATTTCGCAAGAAAATGACGGAGGTTTTACTGTTTGGGAGGAAACGATAGAGGATGCTATACTAGCAACACAGCTTCTCAAGTCAGACCCGCGTATTGACGAAAACAGAGTATTTATTCTTGGGCATAGCCTAGGAGGAATGCTAGCTCCGAGGATACATGCAATGGGCGGTGACTATGCAGGATTAATAATATTTGCGGGTTCTCCGAGGTTTTTGCTAGATATAATGAAAGACCAGCAATTCGCTGCTCTTGATATGTTAGAAGATGGTGATAAAAAAGCAATTGCAATAGAAGAAAGTTATGAACTATTCAATAGCATAGAAAGAGCTTTGAAACTGACCGATGAAGAAGCAATGACGACAAATATCGAAGGAGTGGGACCTTCAGCATATTACTTCAAAGATATGTATGATAATCCTACATCAGAATATATTAGTAACATATCTATTCCATTCCTCGTTATGCAAGCAAATGCAGATTTACAAGTGTATACAAATAAAGATTATGCCTTGTATTTAGAACTACTCGATGGTCGCTCGAATGTGACATTTAAGCTATATGAGGGACTAAACCACCTATTCATGCCAGCAAAGGTGAGTAACATTAACGAAGTTATCGATGAATATAGAATAAAATCGAGTGTTGACAAGCAAGCACTAGAAGACATTGTGGACTGGATTCTGAATCATTAGTCATTATAAATGTTACTGTTCACAGTGGTGCTAGAATCTTATATCTTGTTATTCATTTCATAAATAGTACGCACTAACCGAGTCATCTAAGAGCGATAGCGAAGGATCTTACTACACCAAACTGCTGATTAATGAGATTCTTCGGTCGCAGGCTCCCTCTTATATGACACGGGATTGTTACCCCATGACTAGTAATTGTATTTTGTGACACCCGAATATACTAGAGTATCAAAAATCGACATTTCAGACAGCTAAATGTATAATTGAGAGGGTAAGGCTTGTTATATAAAATGCTATGAAGTAAATTAAAATCAAACTAAGAAAGGGTGTAGATTCTAATGAAAAAGAAAGCTATTATTATAATATCAATCATGCTTTTTATGATAATGTATACAACCACAGCATTCGCTGCAAGCCAGTCTCAGGATGAATACTTTATTAAAAGATATCATGTGCATGTTGTGGTTAATGATGACCGAAGCTATGACGTAGAGGAATTTATGATTGTGCATTTTAATGTGGAATCAAGGGGGATTTATCGTGATATAATAACTAGAAACGCAGATGAACGCTTCAAAGTGGAGAACATTGAGGTACACGGCGAACCAGTAAAGATAAGCAAAAAACTTGGTTATATCAATGTGCGAATTGGTGACCCCGACGAAACTATAATTGGCGATAAAAGCTATTCTATCTCATACACTCGATACCATTATGATGATAACATTCCGGAACTTGATTTATTTATTATGAATTTGCTCGATAATAATTGGTCAGTACCCGTTGTATCTTTTATTGCAACAGTGGAATTGCCTGAAAACGCCAATATGCAAAATGTTTCAATCATATCTCAGCGTCTTGGCAGCACAGAACCATGGCTGGAGAGTGAATACAACATGGAACAATTATATAATTTAGGAGCATCATTTGATAGACCATTTTCAATGAATGATTATGATGGCGATAAGCAAATTGAAATAACCTTTTATGGAAATTCAATGTCAATTGAATTATTAGGACAGCTAAATAGCTACACGGAAGTCAATATGAGAGTGGAAATGCTTCCAGGAGCTTTTCCAAATGCCAAAGTCTCTTTATCCAATCAGATATACAATCAAGGAGAGCAGCTAATTGTTTTAGTTATATCTCTCATTGCAATACTTATATGCCTTCTTGCCTACAAGAACTCGCAAAAAAACGAAATAGTTGTATTACAGGAATATTTACCACCAGAAAACATGGACCCTGCGACAATGGCGTATTATTTGAAAGGCAAAATAGCAAGAAAAGATATTATTTCTCTAATACCCTATTGGGCTTCCCATGGTCATTTATCCATGGAAATAATTGATGATAAAGAAAACTTTACGCTCACCAAGCTATCAGAACTTGATGAGTCCCATACACCATATGAAATGAAGTTTTTCGAAGAGATATTTTATATTGGCGAAAATGACTTGGTAAGTAGCGAAAACCTAAAAAAATACATAAGAGGCTCTGTGACTTTCAGCACATCCATTGATAAAACGATTTCATCGATTAAAGATTATTTTACTGGCGAACATGAACTAGAGCAATATAAGATCCGTCCATATATATTCGCCATTATAATGGTGATTGCATCGGTAATTATGATGTATATATTATCGAAGATGCACGATTATACCTATGATTTCACATCGGTGGGATTCATTGTGGTGGTGATGTATGTGTTACTCTTTGCGGGACAGTTTGTAAATTACCATAACAAATATGTGCATATAAAAAGCAAAATAATTCTAAATATAATTTATACCTTGCTACTCCTGTCTTTTGGTACTTTGATATATATGACAGTGGCAGGAATAGCAATGAGTATAGGATCGACTCTTGTAGTAATAACGGCTCTGGTAGCGGCTCTGTATGCAACACCGAAACTCAATGGGAGAACAGAATTTGGCGCAAAACATTTAGAACAAATCCTAGGGCTGAAAGACTTTATAACAAAAGCGGAAGAAGCGCAGTTGAAACTTCAATTAGAGGAAAATCCTGATTATTACCACTTCATATTACCATTTGCGCAAGTCATAGGTGTCGCTGATATTTGGTCAAAACGATTCAACGAAATTACCATAAGAATGCCCGCATGGCTCAATGTACCTCCACTTCCATTCCCCTTGGGAATCAACGCTTCAGTTGCATTAATGGCTTCCGTTTCTCCATTTGTGATTTTTTCGGTAATGGATCCTTTATATCACAGGATTGCATCACCTTCTTTCTCCACAGCAAACGCAGGTATAGCAAGAACAGGCGGCATAGTAGGCACCAGTACAAGCAGCAGCGGAAGCAGCGGCGGCGGAGGCAGATGGTAGTTTTGAATTAGGAATGAGGAATTAGAGAGGAGTTAGGAGTTAGGAATGACGAGTTAGGAATGTGGCAATGATTGCGTATCGTCTATAATAGATAAAAAATGCATTTATGGTCAAATTCTCAAATATAACGAGGCTGTTAAACTTCCTGTTCAACAGCCTCATAATAATGTAACAATTTATCTACAGGTTAATATCTCGAGCTAATCGAATTGTATTAGCTTGTCAATATATCGCAAATCAACTTAAGATTTTTGCTTGTTAATTGCCCTATATTTCGAGGTTCACTTAAGTTTTCACCAAACCTGATTACCATGTTACCAAGCCGCACATAGGTATATAAATGTCTTCGAGAATTAGCATTAAATAGTGTATCAGCATCACGATACATAACTGAGTGAAATAGCAATGCATCAATGGTGTTTGATATTTTGACTAATCGATACTTTCTACCACCATGGGTTCTCTCCCAAGTAAATAAATCCATTGCATTTTCCGGAGTATCAAATATATAGAAAGAAATATTTACACTAGCAGGAATACCTCTATTACGCATGGTATAAGTATATGTCCATTCGCGACCACTGCCACCGCGCCATGAATGCCCACCAAATCTTTCTACACCGTCAACATCATTTAACAGTTCAATTCTTTCTTTTAGCTCATCAAGGTCATACATCGGATAATCGAAAAGTTGATTCAATGGTGATATATCAACCTTTGAAGGACTGCTGTAATCGCTTATAAAAAAAATATAAAATAAAAAAACTAGTAGCATACAACAGGCAACGCAAACGACTGTTTTTAGATTACGATTGTTTTCAGTTTTTCGTATTTTTTTGATTCCCCATATAGTTAAAATAACTGTTATGGTAGAAAGTAATATGCCACCGATTGGCCCAAATAGAAGTAATAATATGAAAGTCATGGTTGGTCAATCTTCCTCTCTCGAATTATCGAACTAGCTTCATACATTCTGAGAATTCAAATAATAAAAGATTGTTATCGTTGGGTATAAGGTGCGTAAACATGATTTGGATCTTCCTGTATTATTAATGAATAGGGGATATATTCGCCATCTCGACACATCTTCCATGGCTTTTGCTCATGTGTAAAATTTACAATTTCACTGGTGCGCTTGTTTTTCCAATAGGTACATATTTTTTCTAATAAATCTTTTTCATCAATTGATAAAAGGTTTTCATCATTTTCAATTGTTGTTGAACTAATCATTAAAGCATGATCTAGAGGAACAATATTAATTTTGCCTCTGTCATATAAATCATCAGTCATTTCGAAAAAGATGTCAGCAACTGGCCCATAATTACGTCGAATGTAACGTACACCGCTCATTGGAATTAAATTATCATAGTAATAAGCAAAGTCCGCTAAATATAGTAGTTTTGCTAGTTTGGTCTTAGGAATACCATCGTTAAAAAAGCGGAGAATATAAAAATACATTTGTTTAAATTTTTCATTATTACGTGGTTCGTCAAAAAACTCTGCAATGGGTACACTAAAATATGCAGAAAGCTTCTCGAGCTCACCTACTGTTAAGTCGCGAGAACCTTTTTCAACATTAATATAAGTCGTGCGGCTCACACCTAAAATATCTGCGACTTTATTTTGTGTAAGCCCACGAGATGACCTCATTCTCTCTACAGTTTTTGCAATCTCACTCATATTAGCATCACTCCCTTCATTTATAAAGAGTATCATATATTTTATATGATGTCAAGAAATTAGACATGGAATGTTTATAATATAATACAATGTTTAGATAGTTGTATAATATTGCATACAGTTTATTTGACCAGCAACTCTAAACCTTACAATCAATTACAAATTATAGCAAAAACTTGAAAAGACATATAGACTAAGCTATAATGGCGACATGGATATGCAATAATTTTGTTTAACCCAATTGTATAACACGATAAAGACACGCAAATAATACTAAAAATGAGGAAATAATATGTCAGAAACTCCACTAAACATAATTGTCGATGAAAAAACGAAAGACCGCTTTAATCAAATAGCGGAAAGTAGCGGATTTAGTAACAAAGACGATTTTATAAATAGAATACTAGACTTATATCAAATAGAATCTGAAAAAGACTCATCTGTTGTAATACGAACTGAAAGCGAGATGAATAATCTAGCTGATGGAGTCATGGAAGTTGGCGATAAAGCGGTAATATATAATGAAAAAAGCTCCACTAAGCAAAAAGCAAGCGAGCTATCTCAAGATACAGATAAATCAAAGATATATGAACGAACTTTCAAAAAAGAAATTTTGATCGAATTTGCATCAAGTATCCATGCAAGTTTTTGTCATTACATGGACAGAAACAATATAGATTTCATGGATACAACGAATATTATTGCGATGTTGGCTTCAGATGCTGCACAATCAAAAAATGATATTCTTGATTGTCCAAATATTGAGGGTCTTTCACCAATTGACAACTATTTGCAATATCTTCAAAGTGTAATTCTCCGACTAAGGGAGATTGAAAAAAATGAGCAGTAATGAATTATCTGCTTATTCTGATGAGCAGTTTGAAATACAATACAGGAAACTCCTATATGAAATTATTAAAGGTCGCAAGCAAGTTTCAGAGCCATATGCAATAATACTTGGTGGACAACCAGGTTCTGGAAAAACGACATTACATGAAAGAGCAAGACAAAAGAATAGAAATATTATCATAATTAATGGAGATGAATATCGACAATTTCACCCAAATTTTATTGCTTTAAATGATATATATGGTAAAGAAAGTGCCACTTATTCACAGCCATTTGCTAATTCTGTAGTTGAACGGTTGATAAACGAGCTGTCTGATGCTAAATATAACCTAGTTATCGAAGGTACATTACGAACCACGGAGGTACCTTTAAACACGTGTAGAATCTTGAAAAACAAAGGTTACACGGTGGAATTATCAGTAATGGCAGTTGATAAAGAACAATCTTGGCAAGGTACCTTAGATAGATATAATGATATGGATGCAAGAGGAATGACCCCACGAGCAACACCTAAAGAACATCATGACTTGGTTGTTGCAGCATTGCCTGATAATATCAGCGAATTATATCTAAGTGGAGAGTTCGACCAAATAACACTATATAGCAGAGAACTAGATTGCCTATATAACAGCATAGAAACACCTGGTACAAACCCGAATGAAATACTAAAAGCAGCCTTGGAAGGAAGATAGCATATCATTAATGTTACTAGCAATAGGTGCTTGAATCTGGCATATTGCTAGTAATGGCATGCACTAAACGCACTAACAGTGTCATCTAAGAGCGATAGCGAAGGATCTTGCTTTCCGAAAATGCTGAATAATAAAATTCTTCGCTATGCTCTAGGATGTACCAAAACTCGATTTGGCAAGGCTAGAAAAAGAAGCTGCCGAACATGGATGAACGTAAAAATACAATTCAGCAACCGAAGGAAACGAAAATCAAGAAAAAGCTGATGAATATCGC